>JADMIO010548985.1_pt1 | contig 41853 bp, 35 predicted proteins | sample 8958161 | NCBI WGS metagenome assembly JADMIO01 (sample SAMN16585339, study PRJNA669376) | soil metagenome | isolation source: Crop rotation soil | place: USA: Cullars Rotation, Alabama | collected 2011 | reverse complement strand
GGCCAGGATGCCGATGGGAGCCGCGACGGCCAGCGACAGCACTACCAGGTAGAACGTGCCGACCAGCGGCGCCCAGATGCCGCCCGCGGTCATGTAGTTCTGCGGGTTCTGCGTCAGGAAGGCCCACGACAGCACGGGCATCGCCTTCGCGATCAGCACGGCCATGATGCCCACCAGCGGCAGCACCAGCGAGCAGGTGACCAGCCCGAGGATCGACGCCGCGATCCGTTCCACCAGCAGCTTGCGGCGCTCGACGTCGCTGGCCGCAAACCTCGTCTTGGGTTCGTCCGTCACGCCAGGAGCGGTCAGCGCCGCAGCGTCAGCCATTCTGCTTCCCCCGCACGCCCTTCACCACCAGGTCCGCGGTCACGTTCACGATGAGGGACATCACCATCAACAGCGTGCCGATCACGAAGAGTGCGCGGTAGTGATCGCCGCCTTCGACCGTCTCACCCAGCTCGGCGGCGATGGTCGCCGTCAGCGTCCGCACGGGATCCAGCAGGCTGCCGGGAATCTGGATCGCATGGCCGGTGGCCATCAGCACGGCCATCGTCTCGCCGACCGAGCGGCCGATCCCGAGCAGGGCGGCGGCGAGCAGCCCGTTCTTGGCGGCCGGCATCAGCACCTTGTAGACGAGCTGCCAGCGGCTGGCGCCGAGCGCGATGGCCGCCTCGCGATAGGTGTCGGGCACCGCGCGCAGCGCGTCCTCGCCCATCGACATGATGATGGGCACGCTCATCAACGCCAGGATCAGCCCGCCGTTGAGGATGTTGATACCGATCGGCGCGCCGGTCGCCCAGATGATGAGCGGGTTCAGCACCATGTAGCCGATGAAGCCCCAGACCACTGATGGAATCGCGGCCAGCAGCTCGATGACGATCTTCAGCACCTCGCGCAGGCGACGCGGACAGAACTCGGAGACGAAGACGGCCGCGCCCAGACCCGCCGGCACGGCGATGAGGGCGGCCAGCGCCGTCACCGCCGCCGTGCCCGTGATGAGCGCCAGCACCCCGTACTGGGCCCTGATGCGTGAATCGGGACGCCAGTTCACGCTGGTCAGGAACTCGACGATGTCCAGCTTGCCGAACAGGAACGGCGCGCCCTCGCGGAAGACGAAGAAGAAGATGGCAAAGACGAAGAAGATCGCGCTCCATCCACACAGGCGGATGGTCCACTCGATGAGCGGCTCGGCCGCCACGCCCAACCGGTTCGAGATCGTCTGGCGCATGTGCGGCTCGGGGCTGGCTACTTCGACGCCTTGGGCGCCGGCACGTAGCCGATGTCCTGCAACAGTTTCTGCCCGGGCGCGCTCAGGGTCCAGTCGATGAACGCCTGCGCCTGAGGCGAGGGAGCGCCGTGCGTGTAGAAGTACAGGGGGCGGGCAATCGGATAGGAGCCGTCCAGGGCGGACTCCGTCGTGGGTGCGATGGGCGTCTCGCCCTTCTTCTTCGAGATCTTCAGCGCGTGGACACCCGGGCTGACGTATGCCATGCCGCTGTAGCCGATGGCACAGGGCGTGCGCGCGACGAGCTCGGCCACGTCTTTCGACCCGCTCTGGTCCACCGAGCCCAGCTTGAAATCGGCCGTCCGGCCGAGCACCGCCTCGCGGAAATAGGCGTAGGTGCCCGAATTGTTCTGGCGGCTGACGCGGATGATCTCGTCGGCGGTGCACGAGGTGTTCTGCACGCCCAGCTGCGACCACTTCGTGTACTTGCCGCCGTCCCCGTAGATCTGCGCGAGGTCTTCGATCGAAATCTCCGCGATCGGGTTGTCCTTGTGGACGAACACGGCCAGGGCGTCCATGCCGACGGTGATCTCGCGTGGCGCGGCCCCGGCTTCCTTCGTCGCCTTCGCGATCTCCTCGGGTTCCATCTTCCTGCTCGACGCCGCGATGTCGAGGATGCCGTCGATGAGGCCTGCGATGCCGACGCCGGAACCGCCGCCGGCCACCTGCACCGACACGTCCGGCTTCACGGCCTTGTAGTTCTCGGCCCAGGCCTGGTTCAGGTTGACCATCGTGTCGGAGCCCGTCAGGCGGATGACCATACCGGAAGATGCGGCCGGCGCGCCGGTGCCGCCCGATTCGGCGGGCGTGCTGCCCGAGCACGCCGCTGCTCCTGCAACGAGCACCAGCCACAACAGGGTTCGGACCGATGACATCCGTGATGCCTCCTGAAAAACGCTCGATCTGCCGGAAAGATGGAAGTGGATGGTCGCAGAGCCGCGACGAGCGGAATTAAACATGTCGCCAGTCGATTGGGTGACACCTGAAGCGTACCAGATCATCACCATTGCCATGTTTCGCGCGTGTTAACTTGCCAAGGCTTCGCTATCTCTTTAGAGCCAGGGCTGTTTCCGCTGTCTTTTGGCGCTTCGCGCGCCTGGCCCGTCATGTCGGCAGGTCACCAGCACGAGATGCACCTTCGAGCCGGATGACGAGTTACCGCAAGTCGCAGCCGGCCGGCATCCGGAATTGCACAACCCGGCGACGGGCTTGACGAGCCGTGTCCGAAGATCGGCGACGGAGCGGGGCGGAACTGCACGGAACAACCCGTAGGTCTCGGCGCGCACGCCTTGCAACTGTGTCAGGGCACCCTGTGTCAGGGCACCCGTCATGGCCGTCCGACGATCCGATCGTCTTGTCGTCGGGTTCGTCGCGTTGCTGCTCGGTGGCGCCGGGGGCTCGTCCCCCTGCGCGCCGAGGGCGAAGCCGGGCGAAGCCGCGAACGCACGCAGCAGATCGACGCGATGCTGGAACTGGCCAACGTGCAACACGCCAAGGCCGGCCTGGAACCGCTGAGGGCCGACAGCCGGTTGATGCAGGCCGCCCACACCCAGGCCGAGCAGAGCGTCCGCACGGCGGCTGCAACACGTGCTGCCCGATGCGAGACACCCACGGCCGGAAGACCGGCTCGACGCGTCCGGTTATCCGTGGCGCCCGTGGGCGGAGAACGTCGCGTTCGGCCAGAAGTCGCCGTCCGATGCGGTCGAGGCCTGGATGCAGTCGCCCGGCCATCGCGAGAACCTGCTGAACCCCAGGTACATGGAGCTGGGCACGGGCGTGGCGATCGACGCCACGGGCCGTCCCTGCTACGTGCAGGTGTTTGGCAGACCGCTGTAGGGCGAAGTCACCGCGGACTCTGGATTCCAGACTCTGGTCTAGGTGAGCCGGTAGCCGAACTGCTTCACCGTTACCAACGCTTCGACCAGCATCGGAATCTTCTCGCGCAGCCGCCGGACGTGCACGTCCACGGTGCGGGTGCCTCCAGCGTACTGGTAGCCCCACACGTCGTGCAGCAGCAGGTCGCGCGACAGCACACGGCCACGATGCTGCAGCAGGTAGCGCAGCAGCAGGAACTCCTTCGCCGTCAGCTTCACTTCCTGGCCGTCCAGCAGCACGACGTGCGTGGACAGGTCCATGCGCAGTTCGCCGTACTGCAACGACTTCGGCTCGCCTCCGGCGCGATTGGTCCGCCGCACCAGCGCCTTGACCCTCGCCATCAGCTCGTTCGGACTGAACGGCTTCGACACGTAGTCGTCCGCACCCAGTTCCAGCCCGGCGATCCGGTCTCGTTCGTCCACCTTGGCCGTGACCATGATGATGGGCACGGCGGCGGTCGTGGGGTCGGCGCGCAGCGCCCGGCACACATCCAGGCCGCTCATGCCGGGCAGCATCAGGTCGAGCACCACCAGATCCACGGGATTGTCGCGCACGTAGGCGAGTGCGTCGGTCCCGGACGACACGAGATGGGGAGACCAGGAATTCTTCTGGAGGTAGCGGACGATCAGCGCGCCGATGTCGCGATCGTCCTCGGCCACGAGAACCTGCACGGGGGCCAGTATGCCATGCCGGACTGCCGACGCCCGGCTCTGGGCTCTGGACTCCGGACTCTAGACTCTGGACTCTAGACTCCGGGCAGGCCCGGAACTGCCTTGCTCAACATGACCCGACCGTAGCGCACTCTTTCCAGAGACCAGAGTCCAGAGACCAGAGTCAGAGCCTAGACGGTAGAACCCTGCGCCGAGAGTTCGACCAGCGCTCCCACGTCGTCGAGCGTGTCGATCCGCCAGCAGGCCTCGATGAGCGCGTCCACCGCATCGGTTGCGACGTTGACGACGGCCTGCTCCCGGAACTTGTCCTCGAGCTGGGCATCGGTCAGGGGCCGTTTCAGATTCCCGAGGGACTCCGTCACGAACATCTCGACGCGGTGACCGTCGGTCGTGTGTACCGTGATGTGCGCCTGGTCCTCGGTGAGGGTCGCATCGCCCACGGCTTCGGTCAACTGGCGCACCCGCTTGACGGCGGGATCGTTCACAGCCTCGTCAGTGTATTCCCGGATACCGGCGCGACCGCGCACCAGGCCGACGGCGGCGCCATGGTACACGGAGAACTTCCCCTGCAGGCCTTTCGTGATGCCGGTCTGGTTGCACAGATCCTTCACGAGCGGCGCGACCCGCAACCGTACGGCCGCGATCCGATCGGGCGCGAGGTGATGCGCCTCGTGCAGCTGGATGCACCCGTCGATCGTCGGGTGGTTGACGATGCCGCACGGAAACGGCTTGTAGGTGTTGGCGCGGAGGTCGAAATCCAGACCCAGGCCGTCGGTGACTTTCGTGAGGTCGAAGCGTGCGGCCGTCACCGCGGCAAAGCCGCGGGGACCTTCGATGCCGCGGACGCCGGCCGTGAAGCCGGCCTGGGCCATCAGCGCCGCGACGTAGCCGTTCTGCGCCGATCGGCCGGGGTGAAACGCCTTGGCCATGGACCCGAACATCTCGCGCAGCCCGGCCGCCTGGGTCGCGGCCAGACCGATCGCCCAGATCATCCCCTGCTCGTCCAGGCGCAGCAGCTTGCCGATGGCGGTGGCGGCGCCGAACACGCCGGCGGTGCCCGTCATGTGCCAGCCCACGTCGTAGTGCGCCGGATACACCGCGTTGGCCACGCGCGACTCGGCCTCGAATCCCAGCACGAAGGCTTCCATGAAGTCCCGGCCGTTCACCGGGTTCGCGCTGGCATAGGCGAAGAGCGCCGACGCGACCGGCGACGTGGGATGGGAATAGTTCTTCGGCGTCGTGTCGTCGTAGTCGTAGACGTGCGAACTGATGCCGTTCATCAGCGACGCGTGCAGCGGGTCGAGCCGTTCCTCGCGCCCGAGCACGCCGGCCGTCGGCGGCCCCGAGAAGGGCGCCAGCGCGCGCAAGGCCAGGTCCACCGCCTCGTCGCGCGCGCCGCCCAGGGCGCACCCGACGTAGTTCAGGATGGCGCGCCGCGCTTCGTGCTGCACGTCGCCCGGCATGCCGGCCCACCGGCCCTCGACGACGTAGCAGGCGAGCGCGCGTGTCTCGGACACCTGGTCTTTACGCCTTCTGGGAGTCGAGCTGCGCGAACACTTCCTTGGCCGCGCGGAACGAGTCCACACCGGCGGGCACGCCGGCATAGATGGCCACCTGCATGAAGATCTCGCGGATCTCGTCGCGGCTCACGCCGTTCTTCAGGGCCCCGGCGATATGCAGGCGCAGTTCGTGCGGGCGGTTGAGGCAGCTGATCATGGCCAGGTTCAGCATGCTTCGCGTTTTGTGGTCGAGCCCGTCGCGGCCCCACACCGCGCCCCAGCAATACTCCGTCACCAGCTCCTGCATCGGCAGGTTGAAGCCGTCCGCCGCCTTGAAGGCGGCGTCCACGAACTCCTTGCCCAGCACCTTGCTGCGAATCTCGCGGCCCTTCTCGAACGTCGCCTTGTCCATGTCTCGTGTTCTCCTCTTTCAGCCCTTGATCTCGACGCCGGCCCACTCCTCCACCACCTTGGCGATGGACGTGAAGTCGGAATCGAAGCCGTACTTCGCCTGTGTGATCGCCAGCATCTGCCGGACGGCGGCGCCCGCCACCATCGGCACGCCGAGCGCCTCGGCTTCTTCCAGGCACAGCCGGACGTCCTTGTACGACAGACCCGTCGCGAACCCGAAGTCGAAGGTGCGCGTCAGCACGGCGCGCGGAAACTTGTCCTGCGTGGCGCTGTTGCGGCCGCTGCCGGCGTTGATGATGTCGATCAGCACCTTCGGATCGATGCCGGCCTTCACGCCCATCACGACTGCTTCCGACGAGAGCACGATTGCCGCGGCGGCCAGCAGGTTGTTGCCCAGCTTGGCGACCTGTGCGAGCCCCGGCTTGTCGCCGACGTAGAACAGCTTGCCGAACACCTTCAGGACGTCCTCGAGCCCGTCGTAAGCGGCTTTCGGCCCGGACACCATCACGGCCAGCGTGCCCTTGGCGGCGCCAGTGATGCCGCCGCTCACGGGACTGTCCATCCACGCCACGCTGGCGCCGGTCGCGGCTTTGGCGCAGACGGCAGCCACGCTGGGACCCGTCGTCGACAGATCGACGAGCGTCTTGACCATCGTGCCCTGCAGGACGCCGCCATCCCCCGTCACCACGGCCTGCACGATCGGCGGCGTCGGCAGGCTGAGGAACACCACCTCGGCCTTCGACGCCACGTCCGCCGCGGACGCCGCCACGATGGCGCCGCGGGCGGCCAATGGGGCCAGGGCGGCCTGGCTGGTGTCGTAGATCACCAGCGAGTGGCCGGCGTCGAGAAGCCGGTTGGCCATCGGACCGCCCATGCGGCCCACACCGACGAATCCCAGTGTCTGTGCGCTCATGCGTAATCGTCAGTCCGTCGAAATGCGAGTGGTTGAAAGGGAGCTCCCGCGGTCACCCAGGCAGTCTTCGTTTGTACGTCGCCGCCTCCGCCGCGGTCAACCGATTCTTACCTGTTCGTGTGAGAACGGGGACGGCCGGCTGGCCACCGATGGCCGTCGTTCTGACAAACCGCCCGAGCGGCAGTGTGTCGATTTGCCAATAGTTTAGTTTCGACTAAACTATTGCGCGTGCCGCAACCCGGCGCGTCCGTCCTCGCCGCCGTGGCGTCGCCGCGACGATTGGAGATCCTGCGGATGGTGTGGGACGACGAGCGGTCGGCCGGCGCGATCAACGACGCCATGCCCGACGTCACGTTCGGCGCGGTGTCGTCGCAGCTGCGGGTGCTTGCAAATGCGGGGCTGGTGGCCGCGCGCCGGCAGGGCCGGCAGCGGTTCTACAGCGCGCGCCGCGAGCCGCTGGGGGACTTTGCCCCGGTGCTGGAAGCCATCTGGGCGGACGCCCTCTGGAAACTGAAGCTGGAAGCCGAGTTCGAGGCCGGACGCCGGGGACCGCGTCCGCGCCGCCGGACCAGGGAGAGGACCTCGCGATGAGCCAGCCGCTGCCCTTCCGTCTCGATCGGGAGATTGTCATCGCCGCGCCGCGCGACCTGGTGTCCCGCTATTTCACCGACAACGAGCGGTGGGCGCGCTGGTGGGGTGCCGGATCGACGATCGACGCCACCCCAGGCGGCGCCGTCCTCATCAGGTATCCGAACGGCGTGGAGGTGGCGGGCCATGTGGTCGCCGTCGATCTTCCGGAGTCGATCGCCTTCACCTATGGCTACATGTCCGGCGCGCCCATCGCCGCAGGTGCCTCGCTCGTCACCATACGGCTGACCGAGCACGAGGATGGGACGCACGTCCGCCTCTCGCATGAATTCGCGGACGAGGGCGTGTGCAGCCAGCACGTGCAAGGCTGGCGGTATCAGATGGCCGTGTTCGGCAACATCACGTCGAACGACGCATTCATTGGAGCCGCCGAGCTGGTGGACGGCTGGTTGGCGGCATGGTCCGATTCCGACGCCGCCAGCCGTGACGCCACGCTCGATCGCATGGCCTCGCCGGACATCACGTTCCGCGACCAGTTCAGTCTGATTGCCGGCCTCGACGACCTGCGCCCGCACCTGGCCGCGGTGCATCGCTTCATGCCCGGCCTGCGGCTGGTGCGGGAGGGCGAGGTGCGCCACTGCCAGGGCACCGTGCTGGCCGACTGGGTGGCACGCGACCAGGAGGGCCAGAAGCGCGGCAGCGGCACGAACGTGTTCGTGCTGAGCGCCCACGGCCGCATCGCCTCGGTAACAGGGTTCTGGAACGCTCGTTAGGAGATCGTAGTTCGGAGGGGATGGTAGTTCGGAAGGGATGGTAGTTGGTGTTCGGAACTGAGAAGAGACAGAGCGTTCTGGCAGAACCACCAACTACCACGGACAGTCCGAAACTATCACCGACAGTCCGAACCAGCACCGACAGTCCGCCTAGTAGTTCCACTGCAACTGCACGCCGACGCGGTTCGCGTCAGTCGTGTCGACATACGGGAAGGCGTTGGTGCGCGTCCTGCGGAACGTGTGCGTGTAGATGCCGGTCAGCTCCAGGTCCGTCCAGTGGACGAACTCGACGCCGAAGTCCATCTCGTTGACCCGCATCCGCGGCGCGTTCTTGGCGAACTTCCGGGCACCGTCGTAGTAGTTCCAGCGTGTGAACGGCAACCAGGATCCGGCGGCGTTGTTCAGGCGGTAGTGCAGCTGCAGGTAGCCGCCCTGCAGGGCGTCCGCCTCGATACGCCGGAAATCGGCAGTCAGCGCCGGGCCGCGGCCGGCGGTCCACTCGGCTTCGAAGCCTAGCGGCTGCGGATACCAGATGGCCGACACGGCGACGCGATCGTCCGCCACGCCTCCACTCTGGAACGCCGGCGCGATCGACGCGCCGTCCACCACGATCGCCTGCGTGGGCGAGACGAAGCGTCCGTGGTATCCCTGGAGGCCGAGTTCGACGATCTGGGTGGTCCCGACCTTGAAGGGATACGCCACGCGGCCGAACACGTGCATCGAGCCGTTCTGGTCGGGCCGGTTCAGGCCCTGGCCGCTGTAGACGCCCGCCGCCACCATTCCGTAGTCGCCGCTGCCCTTCAGCGTGGCGTTCTGCAGCTCGCGGAATCGCTGCTTGCTCGCGGGCGTGTTCCACATGACCGACACGCCGAGGTCGCGTTCCCCTTCAACCGCCATGTTGAGCGCGTCGGCCCGTTCGAACGCCGCGCGATTCTGGCTGGACTGCATGTTGACGAAGCCGAACGGCACCTTCGACTGGCCGACGCGGACACGCCACAGCTTGGCGCGATCCAGCCACACGTCGGCGTAGAGGTCGCGCATCTGCAGCGCGAAGTCACCCGTGCCCGTCGATCCGTTGAAGTCGAATTGGGCGTAGGTGGAGAGATGCTCGGTGGCGTCGCCGCTGAAGATCATGCGGCCGCGCCGCAGCACCAGCGACTCGTTCTCGTTCACGGACCGGTCGGCCGGCACCTCGAGATCGGGGCCGTCCTCGCTCAGCACGTTCGAGCCTCGAAACTGCGTATAGCCGCGAAGACCGATGCGCTCGTACCACTTGCCGGCCAGAGCCTTGTTGACCAGCGGCGGCACCGCCCCGTCCACCGTGCTGCGCACACCCGTCAGCGCCTTCTCCTGCGCCGCCACGCGCTGCTCCACGGCGGCCATTCGCGCGGCGTCCACGGGCGCGGGGACCGGCGCCTGGGCCGCGGGCGCCTCGGGTGCCTCGGCCACCTTGCGGATGTCTTCGTATTCCTGCGCGGAGATGGAGCCCCGGTCCCGCAGCACCTGGAGCAGCCGAAGCATGGCGTCGTTGGCGGCCTCGGCGCGGCCGACCAGAAGGAACTGGCACATCGCGACGCCCACCGCCAGTCGTGCAAGGCGTCCACTCGCAACCCGTCTCCGCATCCGTCGATTCCTCCCGGCCGCGTGGTCCCGCGTTGCACGGGACTCGTGACGGCGCGAAGGAGGAATCTACGTCACAGACATTTCTGCGGAATGTCGGCGGTGTTACATGCTGATTACACGCATGTAACGAATGCGTAACAGGCGTCCGCTAGATACCGGTAATCTGCACGGGCGCGCCGTCGGGATCCCGCACGTAGAAGCCGTACTCGATGTTCTCGCTGGGCGTCAGGCCCATGCCCTGCAGTTCTTTGGTCACGGCGTCCTTGTTGAAGTTCTCGACGCCAATCGCGAAGTGATCGATCTGGCCCGCGGGTGGCTCGACGCGCAGCGACACCAGCACCTTGTTGATCCCCAGCCTGGCGATCTTGTGCTCCTTGTCCTCGCTGAGAATCTTGAACCCGAACACGCGGCCGTACCACTCCAGGGAGCGCGTCATGTCGCTGACCAGCACGGACGTGTGGTTGATGCTGCCCGCCCGCAACGGCGCGGCGCTCACGGTCGTCGCGCCGGCGCCGGCCATGGCCACCGCCGACAAGCTCTGGATGAGCGCGCGGCGCGTCAGGGTGCCCCGCTCGTAGCTGGTGACCAGTTGATCGATGAACGATTCCATGGGTTCCTCCAGGACAACGGGGGGGGAACGGGGTCCGCGAGCCTCGGTCTCGGCAATCAGCGGGCAGGAGGTCCAGCCGCCGGAGCCGCGCGCTGGCTCGCCAGCTTTCCGAGGAGCGCCGCCGTGTCTTCATGCACGTCGATGCGGGCGCCGCCGCGGCTGTTGCCGCCCGCCTTGCCCATCGCAGAATCGATCGGGGTGTTGCCGCGACTGTCGGTGGCATTCAGGTCCGCGCCGTGCGCGACCAGGAAGGTCACCACGTCATTCCAGCCCCAGCGCGCGGCCTCGTGCAACGCCGTCAGGCCCCGGTTGTCCTTTCCGTTGATGTCGCCACCCGCGGCGAGCAGCACGGTCAGCGTGGCGATGGCGCGTTGCTGGACGTCGGCGGTCGTATAGATGCCTCGAGTGTCGGCGTCGACGGAATCCAGACCCGCGGCGGCCATTGTCGGCGTGACGCCCCGCGAGTTGGCCAGCGAGACGTCCGCGCCCCGGGACACCAACATCCGCACCGCCGCGGTGTCCAGCGCCTTGGCGGCGCGCAACAGCGGCGTCGAGCCTGTCGTCAGCATGCGGTCGAGACCGCGGTCATTGCCCACGTTGCGGAACGGCGGCGGCAGCTTCAGCTGCTGGTTGGGATTGGCACCCGCCTCGAGCAGCATGCCGATGACCTGCCCGCCCGTGGTCTTGTCCAGCGCCGGCATGTCGGGGCGCCCACCGCGCGGCAGCGTGTTGACGTCCACCGCCGAGTACAGGGGTGCGCGGCCCCACAGGTCCCACTTGTTCGGATTCGCCCCGCGGCGGACCAGCGCGGCCGCCGTGTCGAAATGCATGTTGAGGACCGCCAGGTTGAGGGGCGTGATGCCCTCGGGATCGGCCACGTCGATGCCGGCACCGGCGGTCACCAGCGCCTCCACGCACTCGACGCACCCCTCGCGCGCCGCAAAGAGCAACGGTGTCAATCCGCCGGCGGGCCGGTACACCGCTCGCGGCTCGCCCGTCACCTGGCGCTGCCAGTTGTTGACGGTCGAGCGCCGGTTGACGTCCGCGCCTTTCGCGATCAGTTCGCGCACCACGTCCACGTGCCCCTGCGCCACGGCCCACATCAGCGCGGACTGGCCGTGCCACCGCTCCGTTGCGTCCACCGCCGCGCCCTTCTTCAGCAACAGGCGCACCGCGTCGGCCTGGCCCGTGCGCGCCGCCACCATCAGGGCCGTCTGCCCGTCGGCGTTGGGCGACTCCACGTCGCCGCCGGCGGCCAGCAGCCGTTCGACCAGCACGGCATTGCCGGTAACCGCCGCTTCGAACATCGGCGTCGAGCCGAAGACGTTCTTGACGTTCACCTGGGCCCCGGCCTTCAGCAGGCGCGACACCAGATCGACGTCGTTCCGCTGCACCGCCCAGTGCAAGGCGGTCGTGCCGTCCGCCTCGGGCGCGTTGACGTCGACGCCCTTGGCCATCAGCGCGCGCGCGGCGGCCAGGTCGCCCGTCTTCACGGCTTCGACCAGCGGCGACGCGGCGCCGGCCGCCAGCAACACCGTCAGGAGTCCGGACAGCATCATTTGGACGCCTTGGAGATGACGAACGGTGACTCTTGCATCGACTCTTCCTCCTCGAGGCATCTCGCCCGCCTGAGCCGGCGCCCCCGGCACGCGTTTCTCAGCGTGCCGGGGTGGTGGGGCGGGCAAACAAATACTGGAGCCTGCGAGCCTCGCTAGATTTCCGAGAACGACCGCTCGCTGTCCCCGACCTTGTCGATGGGCACGCCGGCGCGCTCGAGCAGCGTCAGGTGGAGATTGGCCAGCGGCGTCTTGTCCTCGTACTTCAGGTGCTGGTGGCCCTTCAGCTTCCCGGCCCCGCCGCCCACGACCATGACCGGCAGCGGGAACTCGTCGTGGGCGTTGCTGTTGCTCATGTTGCTGCCGTACAGCAGGATCGAGTGGTCCAGCACCGAGCCGTCACCGTCCGGCATCTTCGACAGCTTCGTCAGGAACTTCGCGAAGACGGCGCTGTGATAGTTCTGGATCTTCACCAGCTTGTCCTTCCGCGCCTTGTCGTTCTGGTGATGCGACAGCGGGTGGAACGCCTCGGACACGCCGATGTGGGAGTAGGGCGTGTTGCTGCCTTCGGCGGCCATCATGAACGTGAACACGCGCGTCAGGTTGGCCTGATAGGCCAGCGCCAGCATGTCGAACATCAGGTTCAGGCGCTGGTCGAACGTGGTGCCCACGGGCACGTCGGGCAGGTCGAGCCCGGACAGGTCCTGCGCTTCCATCTTCTGCACGCGGCGTTCGATCTCGCGCACGCTCTCGAGATAGTCGCCCAGCTTCGCCCGGTCGGGGCCGTCGAGCGTCTTGCGGAGATCGGCGGCTTCCTGGGTGACGAGATCGAGGATGCTCGAATACTGCTGCGTGATGGCCTTCCGCTCCTGCGGCGTGTCGCCCTGCCCGAACAGGCGCTCGAACAGCTTGCGCGGGTCGGCCTCCATCGGCAGCGGCGTCGTCGGCGTCCGGAACGAGATGGTGTTGCCGTAGGAACAGCCGTAGGTGCGATCGCACGCGCCGTTGCCGCCGCGTGTTTCGGTGGCCACTTCCAGCGACGGCAGCGGCGTGTCCTGACCGATGTGCGCGGCCGCCATCTGGTCGATGGTGATACCGGCGTAGGGCTCGACCGTCGGACGCGGCGTCACGCAGCTGAGCCAGGTGGCCGGATTGAGCGCGTGGACGGGCGGCGCGATCGTCGGCTTGTTCTGCAAGCCGCTGACGATCGTGATCTGTTTCTGGAAGGGCGCCAGCGGCTTGAGGATGGCGGGCAGTTCGAAGCTCGTGCCGATCGCCTCGGGCGTCCAGTGCTCCATGATGGCGCCGTGGGGCAGATACATGAACCCCATGCGCGGCTTCGGCGCCGCGGCGGTCTGCGCCAGCGCGGTCAGCGACGGCACCATCGCATCCAGGAACGGCAGCCCGACGACCACGCCGGCGCCGCGCAGGAACGCGCGGCGCGAGAGGTGCTTCTTGGTGTTGAACATGACCTGGTCCTTCCCTCAATCCGCGGTCGCCGTATCCGGCCCAGCCGCCTTCCGCATCTGGAACGGCGCGCTCGTCACGATGCCCTTCACGATCGCCGAGAACCGGTAGTTGTCGCGCGCCGCGTCGCGCACGATCTTCCGCACCACCGGCATGTCGTGCGCCTCCACGCCCCGGCCCAGCGCGTAGGCCATCAGCTTCTCGGTGATGGTCCGCACGAACTGCTCGGGACGCTTCACGAGCGCGGCGCGCAGATCCACGGGGCCGCGAACGGCGGTGCCGTCCACCAGCGTCCCCGAGGCGTCGATGGCGTCGCCGGCGTAGCGGTCCACGGCGCGCCAGGCGCCGACGGCGTCGAAGTTCTCGAGCGCGAAGCCCAGCGGATCCATCACGCCGTGGCAGGCGTTGCACGACGGCTTGGCCCGGTGCTCTTCCATGATGGCGCGCACCGATAGCGCCTTCTCGCCGTCTTTGTTCTCCCTGAACGCCTCGACGTCGGGCGGCGGGGCGGCCGGCGGCGTACCCAGCAGGTTCTCCAGAATCCACGCCCCGCGGATGACCGGCGCCGTCCGGTTGGCATACGAGGTGGCCATCAGCACGGCGCCTTTCCCGAGCAGGCCGAAGCGGGCCGGGTCGCTGAGCGTCACGCGCCGGAAGTTCTGCCCGCGGATGTAGGGCAGGCCGTAGTGGAGCGCCAGCCGTTCGTTCACGAAGGTGTGATCGGCGGTCAGGAAATCCAGCACGCTGCGGTCCTCGACCAGGACGCTGCGCACGAACATGTCGAACTCGGTGCGGAAGGCGTCGCGCAGGCTGTCGTCGAAGTTCGGGAAGATCGTCGGGTCCGGATCGATCTCGTCGAGCGGGCGCAGCTTCAGCCACTGGAAGGCGAACGTCGTGACCAGCGACCGCGCCCCCGGCATCGCCAGCAGCCGCCGCGTCTGCGCATCCAGCACCTTGGCGTCGAAGAGCGTGCCCTGCTCGGCGACGCGCAGCAGCTCGTCGTCCGGCAGGCGACCCGTCAGGAAGAACGACAGGCGCGAGGCCAGCTCGAACGGCGAGATGCGATGGACGGCGCCCGGCGCCACGCCCGCGGGCGTGCGCTCCGCGCGGTACAGGAACTTCGGGCTGGCCAGGATGGCGGGCAGCGCCTCACGGATGCCGGCTTCGAAGTCGGCGCCCTCGCGGCCGCGCGCGAAGAACTGCAGCGGCGCCGCCAGATCCGCCTCCGTGACCGGCCGGCGATAGGCGCGCCGCGCCAGCGTCGAAAGGATGCGGCGAGCGCAGGGGCCTTCCTCGGCGGGCGTGGTCGGCGTGCACACGAGCACCCGCTGCCGGCTCGGGGTATGGCCCAGGCTGTCGGTGGTGAAGGGACCCAGCAGTTCGACGGTCCCCACCTTCGGAATGCGCTCCTCCCCGCCGCCGGGACGGAACGAGGACAGGACGTCGTCGGACTCGGCGAACGAACGCGCGACGAAGGTGACCGCGATCGTATGGGGACCAGCCGCCACCTTGAGCGGAATGTCCTGGAAACGGCCGTTCGCGGCGGTCACGGCTGCCGCCTGCTGCTGGTCGATGGCCTTCAGGTCCTCGGGTCCGCCGATGGTGTTCTCGAACACCTTGACGCCGTCCAGGAGCACGACGACGGTGTGCTTGTACTCCATCCCGCGGAGGTAGCCGGCGATGGCGAGCCCGTTGACGTTCAGCTTGTACTCGCCGGTCGCCGGAAAGGTGTGCTCGACCCGCAGGCCGCCCCTGGTGCCGAGCGGCAAGCCGTCGACGCGCACGGCCTGATCGGTGCCGCGAGCAGGCCGGAAGATCACGCTGGTCGGGCGCAAACCGGGCGTACCCAACGCGCGGTTCGTCACGATGCGCGCCGCGTTGATGTACTGGTCGAGGAATGACGGCGACACTGCCAGCACGCTGGCCATGTTGTCGAAGCCGTCCGCCTCGTCGTCCTTCGGCAGCAGTGCCGCCGCGTCAACGGGCAACGACAGCAGGTCCTCGATGGCGCCGGCGTATTCGGTGCGGTTCAGGCGATGCACGGCCACGCGTCCCGGATCGGGATGGGCGGCGGCGGCCTGGTCGAGCGACTGCTCGAGCCACGCGGCCAGGCCTTGCGCCGCCGCCGGATCCGGCCGGCGCGCGCCCGGCGGGGGCATCATGCCCGCGCGCAGCTTGCGGATCGCCTTCTCCCACAGTTCCGCGTGCGCGCCGACGGCACCGAGGTCGGCGTCGTCGAAGGCCACGTCGGCCGTCTTCACGCGCTGGTTGTGACATCCGACGCAGTAGGTGGTCAGCAGGGTCCGATACGCGTCCGGCGCAGCGCCTGTCGCCGGGACGCCGTTCACGCCCTGAGTCGCCTGCTCACGCGGCGTTACTTGCGGACGCGCTTGAGCCGCCGCGCCGACGTACCCGCTCCAGACCGCCGCGACGACCACGGCGAAGGTCCCCGCCATCACGCGCACGATGAGCCGCGGCGCCATTCGCATCGGCTACACCACGCCGCCCAGCTCGCGGATGTGGAGCCACATGCCGCGAAACGTCGTGGCGACGAACAGGTCTGGCGATCCCCAGGTCGCGTCGTAGTCCTTGGTGACGCCGGCCCCCAGCATGTCATCGAGCCCCATGCCCTGCCGAAACAGCTTGTGCATGCGGTCGCGCATCGTGGCCAGCATGTCGTGCTGCGCCTGTAATGCCGCGCGGGGCTGCGCCGGCCCCACGCCGGGCACGAACCTTGTCTCGGGCCCGGTCAAATCGAGCATCGTCTTGTTGGCCGTCACCAGGCCGCCAATCCATCCACCCGAGTTGTAGTCGGCAATCGGATACTGCCCGACGCCCAGCGTGTCGCCGGCCACCAGCACGTTGGCGTTCCGGAAGTAGACGTAGATGTCGCCGTCGGTGTGCGCCTGCCCCAGGTGCCCGTACTCGATCTGTTCCGCGCCGAAGGTCATCGCGCCTTTGGTGTGGAACGTCTTGCCGGGCCGACCTTGCGGCGCGCGCGCCTTGTAGGTGGCGTTTCGCCACTCCACGGTCATCTCCGTGGACAGGTACTGCTTCGTGAACTCGTGCGACAAGATGGTGGCGCCGGCCTTACCGAGCGCTTCGTTCGAACCGGTGTTCTCGACGTGCCAGTCGGTGTTGAAAAGCGTCCTCACCGGCAGCCCGCCCGTCAGCTCGTGCACCTTCGTCAGCAGGGCGGCCGACCGTGAGTCGTGTCCGCCGTTCACGAGCAGCGCGCTGTCGGGTCCGACCGCCACGACGACGTTGCCGCCGGCACCCGACACGGCCAGGAGCGCGGGCGACAGACGCGCGACCTCGAGCGCGGACGCCACGCCCGCCGGCGTCCACGAGACGCGCAACGGGAACGTCGAGGGGCTGTCCTCCTGAGCCAGGGCGCGAGACCCACACGCCGCTGCGGCCGCGCTGCCCAGGGCGACGCGACAGAAGTCCCGCCGCGAGGCGAAGCTCCGCACAGTCGAGAGTCTAGCTGTATTCGGTCGGTTCCTGCCAGACGGGATCTGCACGCGAACCTGCCGGCCGGGCCGTCCGTGGGCGAGGCGCTTTCGCCCCTACTGGACGTTCAGGACGACTGCCGCGGCCAGCGCCGCCAGGCCAAGCGCCATCAGCGCCAGGCACCACGGCAGCGCGAACCTGAGCCAGTCCTTGAACGACACACCGGCCAGGGCCAGGATGGCCATCAGCGCCCCGTCGGTGGGCAGGATCTGGTTCACGACGCCGGACCAGTACTGCGTGGCCGTCACCAGCACCTGCCGTGACAACCCCAGCAGGTCGGCCAGCGGCACCAGGATCGGCATTGTCAGCGCCGCGCGGCCCGAACTGCTGGGCACCGGCAGCGACAGCAGCGCCTGCACCGCCGACACGCCCGCGGCGAAGACCAGCACGGGAAAGCCCGCCAGCGGCGTGACCAGCGCGTTCACGATCGTGTCCACGACACGGCCGTCGTCCAGCACCACAAAAATGCTGCGCGCGACCCCGAGCACGATGCCGGCGTAGATCATCGATCGGCAGCCGTCGACGAAGGCGTCGGTGGTGGCACGAATGCCCAGGCCCCTGGCGAGGCCGACGCCGGCGGCCATGGCGACGAACACCGCCGACATCTGGTCCAGGTCCCATGCGAGGCGCACGACCCCGATGGTCAGCCCGACGAACGCCGCGGCCACGGCGCCGAGCGTGAACCGGTGCCGGAGTTCGAGCGAGATCCGGCCCGGGCCCCGCGGCAGCTGCGGCGCCGTGCGTGTGCGGAGTGCGTGACGCGTCGTGCCCCAGATCCAGATGGCGAGCGCCGGCACCAGCACGGCCAGACGGAACTGCCACCCAGACATCAGTGGCAGCTCGGCCAGCTTCTGCGCGATGCCGACGCCGAATGGATTGAGCGGACTGAAGCCGGCGCCGACGCCGGCCGCGCCCAGGCTCATGGCCACGGCCGTCACGGCGTCGAAGCCGACCCGGCGCGTCAACACCAGCAGTACCGGGACGAGCGCGACGATCTCCTCCCACATGCCTTCGACGACGCCGCCGGTGGCGAAGACGACACAGCAGATCGGCACGATCAGCCGCTCGCGATCCTGCAGGCGATCGGCCAGCCACTCGACGCCCGCGTGCAGCGCGCCGTTGCGTTCCACCACCGCGAACGCCCCGCCGGCGATCAAGACCAGGAAGATCAGCGACGCGCCGTTCACGAGGCCGCGCGGAATGGCGACCAGCGCCTGCAGCGGTCCGACCGGGGCCGCCGGCACCGGATGGTAGGAGCCCGGCACCACGACCGTACGGCCCGTCGCCGCATCCTGGCGGCGATCGAATCGCCCTGCCGGCAGCACATAGGTGGACACCGCCGCCAGCAGCACGAAGCCGACCAGCAGCGCCAGGGGGTTGGAGCGCATCGCGGACTGTCGATGGTAGTTCGGACTGTCGGTGGGAGTTCGGCCCTTGGCCCTTAGCCTGCGCCCCCTAGTCTGGTAGACTCCCGTCGCATGCAATCGCGACGGGCGGCGTGGGCGGCCGGTCTGGCCGCGGCGGCGGCAACGGCCTCGGTCCTTGCCGCGCAGCAACCTTCCACCATCGACGACGCGGCGCTGCGCAAGGCGGCGTCCACCGAGCAGTGGCTCACCTACGGGCTGGACCAGGCGGAAACGCGGTTCAGCCCCCTCGCCGACATCAACGCCGGTAACGTGAAGGAACTGGGCCTGTCCTGGGCGTTCGATGTCGGGCCGGGAGGCGGCGGCCAGGAGGCGACGCCGATCGTCGCCAACGGGGTCATCTACGGCATCACGAACTGGAGCATCGTGTTCGCCGTGGACGCGCGCACCGGCAAGGAGAAGTGGCGGTGGGATCCGTGGGTGGAGCGCGAGCGCGTCCGCCCGGAGGTGTGCTGCGGCATCGTGAACCGCGGCGTCGCGCTCTACAAAGGTCTCGTCATCGCCCCGGTCATCGACGGTCGATTGCAGGCCCTCGACGCCGACACCGGCAAGGTGGTATGGGAGGCACGGGTCGCCTACCCGCAGGAGCACTACTCGCTGACCATGGCGCCGCGCATCGCCAAGGGCAAGGTGATCATCGGCGCCAGCGGCGGCGATCGGCCCACGCGCGGATTCTTCGACGCCTACGACGCGATGACCGGCCGGCGGGCGTGGCGCTTCTACACCGTGCCGGGCGATCCGGCCAAAGGCTTCGAGAACGCGGCGATGAAGAAGGCCGCCGCCAGCTGGAACAAGGAGTGGTGGAAGAACGGCGGCGGCGGCGCGGTGTGGGACGGCGCGGCCTACGACCCCGACGCCGAACTGGTGTACGTGGGCACCGGCAACGCCGAACCGTGGACCTATCACCACCGGTCCGACAAGGATCTCGACAACCTGTATGCCTGTTCGATCCTCGCGGTGGACGTCAACACGGGCGAGCTGAAGTGGCACTACCAGGTGGTGCCCGGCGACAACTGGGACTTCGACAGCGTGCAGCACCTGATGCTCGCCAACCTGCGAATCAACGGGCGCGACCGCAAGGTGATCATGCAGGCCAACAAGAACGGGTTCTATTACGTGATCGACCGCCTGACGGGCCAGTTCATCTCGGCGCAGCCCTTCGGCAAGGTCACGTGGGCGAAGGGCATCGACCCGAAGTCCGGACGGCCGCAGGTGAATCCCGAGGCCTACTACGGCACCGACGCCATCCTCATCTCGCCGGGCGGCGGCGGCGCGCACAACTGGGCGCCGATGGCGTTCAATCCGAACGCCGGTCTCGTCTACATCCCGACGTCCACCAACAACAGCTTCTCCTACGCGGCCGAGCCGACCTACAACCCGAGACCCGGTGGGACGACCGGGACCGTACGGCCGGCGCCGGTGCCGAAGCTGCCCGAACCGCCGGCCATCGGTCCTCCGCCGATCGATGGACCCGGCAACCGCGGCGCGCTCGTCGCCTGGGATCCGGTGGCACAGCAGATGAAGTGGCGCATGCCCGGGGGCGGCGGCATCGGCGGCGGCGCGATGTCCACCGCCGGCAACCTGGTCTTTCAGGTGCTCGGCGATGGACGGTTGATGGCCTACAGCGCCGACAAGGGCGAGAAGCTGCTCGAGCTGCAGACCGGCCTGCGCAGTGGCCTGGGCCCGCCCATTACCTACAAGCTGGGCGGCAAACAGTACCTGGCGCTCATGGGCGGCGTGGGTCAGGTGGCGCCCGGCGCCACGGCCGGACCCGGCAACCAGGTGACGCCGTTCACGCCTAAACTGCTGGTGTTCGAACTGGGTGGCAAGGGAACGATGCCGGGCGTGACGACCTCGTCCACGCAGTAGGCGGTCGATCCATTTCATCGTGCAGACGAGGTCATCGATGCGCGCGTCCTCCACATTCCGTCTCGCGACGATCGTTCTCGCCGCAGCGGCGCTCGTCTCCCCCTGGACGACGTCCACCGCGCGCGGACAGGAACAGCCCACGCCGTCGCCCGGTGGGCGGCAGGGTGTGCAGGTGGCGGTGCCTCAGGGCCGGCCGGGCGTGCAGCCGGCGCCCGCGCCCACGCGTGAGGCTGGCCCGCAGGGTCCCGCCCCCCGGAACGCCGACGGCCGCGTGCTGCTCGGCGGCGCCACGCCGGCCGAGAAGGGCGTCTGGCAGCCGGGACCGGTGGTCGGCAATCCACTGGGCATCGACAACATCCCGTACCAGCCGTGGGCCAAGGCCATGGCGGCGGACCGCGCCGCCAACGAACTCGAGCCGCACACGCGGTGCAAGGCGTCTGGCGCCGTGCGCCAGTTCCTCACGCCCTACGGCGTCGAGATGCTGGAGCTGCCGGAGATGCAGCGCGTCTTCATCTTCGACATCGGCGGCCCGCACACGTTCCGCACCGTCTACATGGACGGCCGGTCGCATCCCGCGGACTTCACGCCCACCTACTACGGTCACTCGATCGGCTGGTGGGACCGCGACACGCTGGTCGTCGACACGACGGGCTACAACGAGGGCTTCTGGATGGATCGCGGGCGGCTGCCGCACACGAGCGCGCTGCACACGATCGAGCGCTTCACACGCACCGCCGCCAACACGATGCGCTACGAGTACACGGTCGACGATTCCGGCGCATACACCAAGCCGTTCACCGGCGCGATGAACCTGCGGTGGGAGGCCGGCACGGAGCTGTTCGAGTACCAGTGCCAACAGGCCAACTACGCGCACGAGCTGATGGTGGGCGAGTTCGAAAAGGTCGACCGCACCAGCTTCATCGTTCCCTGACGCCACGACATGCGCGGCTTCGTCGACCATCGCCCTGGCCGTTCCCGCGCGGCCAGGGCTGCGGTTGTGGCGGCAGCCGTATCGGTCGCGCTGACGGCCGGGCACGCGCAGACGCCGACCCCGGCGCCCGAACCGCTGTCCATCGCGAAGCAAGGCTATCTCTTCGCCGGAGGCAAGTACTCGACCGAAGGCGGACAGCAGGTGCTCTCCGGCCATCTCTACGCGGAGTACCAGATTCCCAGCCGGCAGACGCAGCCGTGGCCGGTGGTGATGGTGCACGGCGGATGGCAGTCGGGCACCAACTTCACCGGCACGCCGGATGGCCGTGACGGCTGGGCGCAGTACTTTCTCCGTCGCGGCTACGCGGTGTACGTCGTGGACCAGCCGGGCCGCGGCCGTGCGGCCTACGAAACCAAGGCATACGGTCCCGCGGCGCCGATCAGCTTCGACACGGCGCAGAGCCGCTTCGTGTCACCCGAACGCGTCAACCTGTGGCCGCAGGCGCGCCTGCACACGCAGTGGCCGGGCTCCGGCAAGCCCGGCGATCCGGCGTTCGATCAGTTCTTCAGCTCGCAGATGCCGGCGATTCAGGACTTCACGCTGCAGCAGCGGTTGAACCGCGACGCCATCGTGGCGCTGCTCGAAAAGATCGGGCCGTCGATCCTGGTGACGCATTCACAGTCGGGCGCCTTCGGATGGCCGGTGGCCGACGCGCGGCCCGAACTGGTGAAGGCCATCGTCGCGGTCGAGCCCAACGGTCCGCCGTTCTACGACGTCGAGAACCTGGGCGCGCCGGATTGGTTTCGCGACGCCAGGACGAACGCACGCAGCTGGGGTCCGACAGCGGTGCCGCTCACCTATCAACCGCCGGCCGCTGCTCCGGGCGACCTCACGCTGGTGCAGCAGACCACCGCTGACGGTCCGGATCTGGTGCGGTGCTGGCTGCAGGCGGTACCGGCGCGGCAGCTGCCGAAGCTGGTCCGGCTGCCGGTGCTGGTGCTGACCGGCGAGGCGTCGTATCACGCGCCCTACGACCACTGCACCGTGAAGTTCCTGGAACAGGCCGGACTGCATCCGACGTTCGTCAAGCTGGCCGACGCCGGGATTCGCGGCAACGGCCACATGATGATGATCGAGAAGAACAACCACGAGATCGCGGCACTGATCGACCGGTGGCTGGTCAAGATCGTACCGCGCTAGAACGGCGGACACTGCATGTTCACACGCATTTCAGCCCTGTGGAGACAAGCCCTCCTCCTGTGCCTTGGCGGCAGCGCGGCGCTGCTGGTTGGGTGCGGAGGCGACGACTCGGCCACCGGGCCCTCCACCACGCCGTCAACGATCGCATCCGCGCCGGTCACGAACGTCATCGGGTCGGTTACCGGTGAAAGCCTCCAGCCGGGTTTCCTCGTCTACTACCCGTTCACCACACCGGCCAGCGGAACCATCGGCGTGACGGTGGATTGGACGTTGGCCACCAGCGACCTCGACGTGTTCCTGGCGCGCGGAACCACTCCGTGCACGGCCGCACAATTCAACAGCCGTCAATGTCCCCTCGTGGGTTCGGCGGAAAGCAAGACCGCGAAGCCCGAGCGGTTGAGTGTCCCGGATCAGGCCGCGGGCTCGTACATCCTCTACATCGGGAACTACGGAAACACGCAGGAGTCCTTGTCGTTCCAGCTCACCCTGACGACCGTGGCTGGCACGAGGGCCGTGCCGGCACCCCGCGTGACGGGCGGTGCCAAGGGCGCGATCAGCGGGACGGCCGTGCTCCGTTGACGGGATCGCCGCAGCAGCCGCTTCCGTGCCCAGCTGGCGGCGCCCTGCCGTCATCTGGACCGCCAGGCCCGCGAGCTGCAGCCGGGAAAGTGCGCTGCGCTCCTTGCCCGTCCACCCGTCATTGGCCGATCGCCACCGGGGGGTCTCCCTCTCCGATAAACAGGTGCAACTCCTCAATTTCATTCACGCCGGGTTTTCTCCTCCAGCTGTTGTCCACTTTCTCCAGCCAGACGACCGAGTGCCAGTAGAGCTTCTCCGTCGAGGCTCTCCAGGGACCCGTGCCAACTTTGACCGATACCGTCTGCGTGGCGTTGAGCATCTGAATCCAATCCGTGATGCTCTCGGCTACTTTCGCGTTTTCTTGTTCGGTCTTCTTCGGGTCGACGGGCGGAGGCGGCGGCACCTCTGGGAATCCCGGACCATCCACCTGATAGATGTGATTGAACTCCGGAGAAAGGTCCACGTCCTCGCTGTCGGGATGATCGGGATGATTGTCCCAGGTCCCCGGCGGCTTGCGGCTCTTTCTTATCCATTTGGTGGAGTTCAGCCGATACCAAACGGCAGACTCGATGGTCCTTTCGATCTTGTAGGTGGCGCCATCCCGGTGGCCGATGACATCGCCACGAATTTCCATCCAGTTGTTGCCGGGATCGCTATCCGAACCGAGAAGGTTCACGTGAGCACTTTTTAGCAGCGTGCAATGATTGTCCGGACTGGGCGTGCCATGGTTTCTGAACACCAGCTTGACGGTCGGGTCCTTTCCAACCATCAGGGCAGGCGAGTGGAACCTGGAGAACTGGTCCTTCAGAGCATTGAGGAACGTCTCGCGTGTCTGCTTGTCGGGAAGGACCTCCTGCAGCCTCTGACGCAGCCTGCGACCCTCTGCCGATTCCCCGTCAGCGAGCATGATCCAACCGTAGATGATCTCGGACCCGACGTGTCCGAGTCGCCGCGGAAGAATCTGGAGAAGTTCGGCACGGACAGCATGATGGAGATCCTGGAACAGATCGGCGACGCTCCCGGCCCGCGTTGCAGAGAAGATACGGAATGCCAGATCCTGGGCGTGCGTCGGCGAAAGGCAGCCAAAGGCATGGTTGAGTCGTAGGCGTTGGTCCCTCCATTTTGGCTCTTCGGCCAACCTGATCGGCCGTGCGAGCTGTTGCTCGATCGTGGCGAGAGGGTCTGAGGGACAGCGTAAGCCGTGTGGCTGCGAGGACCGGACATTCGCCATCTGCCGTACCTCCCGAGTGCTGTGCCATCGTTGCCAGCACTCTTGCGGCGTTGGTCCCTCGACTGCTTTTTCGCAACTCCTGCTCGAGTAAACGTTTGGCAGGCGGATTTCGAACAGCTTGGCGGGATCGGCTGTGTCCCGATGGATGTCGCGGCGAGTCAGCCGGTAGACGGGCGAGGAGCGCCGCTCACGGTCCCGGTCACTGTCCCGGCCGCGGCTGCGGCAGTGGCGGGGCAGATGACGGCGGACCGCCGCTGCCTTGGATCGCGGACTGAATCGTCAGCGCCCCGCTTCCCATGCCACCACGGGGTTGTTCAGCGTGCCGACGCCTTCGTACGTGCACGACATACGGTCGCCGGCCTTGAGCAGGATCGGCGGATTGCGCGCGGAGCCCACGCCGGGCGGCGTCCCCGTGGCGATGACGTCGCCGGGGCGCAGCGTGAGGATGTTGCTGGCATAGACCACCTGCTCCGGCACGGTGTGAATCATCTGCGCGCTGGTCCCCTCCTGCAGCAACTGGCCGTTCAACGAGAACTTCATCGCCATGTTGCCCACGTCCTTGATGAACTCCTTCGGCGTGATGAATGGTCCCATCGGGGCGAATCCATCGTGGTTCTTCGTGATCAGCCAGTCGTTGCCGAAGCGGGTGTCGCCGCGGCCGCCGCGGTCCGACATGTCGTTCTCGAGGGTGTAGCCGAAGACGTAATCCAGGGCCTGCGCCTGCGACACGTGGCTGGCGGGCTTGCCGATCACGACTCCCAACTCGCATTCCCATTCGATCTGCGTCCGCCCCACCGGCATGCGAACGGGTTCGCCGTCGGCGACGATCGTGCCGGCGCTCTTGAGGAACATGTACGGGTTCCACCGCGTGTCGCCGGCCGCGCGCTCCCAGATGCCGGGCGCGCTCACCGTACCGGGCAGGGCCGCGCCGGCGGTCGGCGTCGCCGCCGCGCGGGTGTCGCCCTGCCGCACGCGGGCCATCTCGACGTCGTGTTCCCGGTAGTTCACGGCCACGTTCATCATCGTGGTCGGATACATGATGGGCGGCAGCACCTTGAGCGCGCTCAGGTCGTGGACGTAGGCGGGACGGCGTCCTGCGGAGGCATCGCCCACCACGCGCACAATCTCGCGGATGCGATCCCGCAGCCCCGCGTCGTAGCGCGCGATGAGATCCTTCATGTCGCCCGGCGCCGCCAGGCGCGACGCGGGATTGCCGACGGCCGCATGCGCCGCCGCGAAATCGATGACCACCGCCTCGCGAACGACGATGCCGACAAACGGCCGGCCCTGACGTTCGAACGTCCCCAGCTTGAAGGGCGTGGGCACTTCCTGCGCGGCGCCCGACCCGACCGTCGCAAGCAGAACTGCCATTCCAAGAACGACCGCACGCGGCATACGAGACCTCCGAAGGCGGCAACGACCAGGGGTTTCGTGAACGGGATACACTGACGCAACCGTGCATCCCGAGTCAACCCACGACGACCTCGCCAGCCTGGGCGAGAGAACCGTCCGCAAGGTCCATCGCCGGCTGGTTCCGTTCCTGCTGCTGCTCTACACCCTCGCGTACCTGGACCGCGTGAACGTCGGCTTCGCCAGCCTGGAGATGACCCGCGACCTGCACTTCTCGAACCAGGTGTACGGCTTCGGCGCCGGCATCTTCTTCCTCGGCTACTGGCTGCTGGAGATTCCCGGCGCGGTGCTCGTGGAACGCTGGAGCGCCCGCAAGTGGATCTCGCGCATCATGCTGACCTGGGGGGCCGCCGCGGCGGCCACGGGCCTCGTCAACACCGCGGGGCAGTTCTACACGGCCCGCTTCCTGCTGGGCGTGGCGGAGGCCGGCTTCTTCCCTGGCGTCGCCGTCTACTTCACGCACTGGTTCCCGGCCAAGGAGCGCGCCAAGGCATTCGCGGGCCTGCTGATCGGCAGCGCCATCGCGCAGATCATCGGGTCGCCGCTGTCGGCGGCGCTCCTCAGCATCCAGTGGCTCGGCTTGAGCGGGTGGCGGTGGCTGCTGATCCTGGAGGGCCTGCCCGCCGTCATCGCCGGGGTCTGGGTCCTGTTCTACCTGCCGGATCGCCCGAAGGACGCCAAGTGGCTGACGGCGGAGGAACGCGACTGGCTGACGGGCACGCTCGACCGCGAGAAGAAGGACCTCGCAGCGAAGACCAGGGCCAGCATGTGGAAGCTCCTGATGCGCCCGGAGGTGTTCCTGCTGACGGCGGTCTGGTTCCTCAGCACCAGCGTGACAAATGCCTTCGGGCTGTGGCTGCCGAAGATCGTGCAGGGCATGTCGGGATTCGGCACCATCGTCACGGTGCTGGTGGCAGCCATCCCCTATCTGCTGGCCCTGCCCTTTTCGCTCGTCATCGGCCGGACGTCGGACCGCACCGGCGAGCGCCGCTGGCATGCCGCCGGTTGCATGTTCCTGTCGGCCGCCGGGTTCGCGTTGTCGCAGGCCACGGGCAACCTGGCGTTCGGGCTGTTCGGCTTGACGCTGGCGGCCATGGGAAGCAACGCCCGCCAGGCTCCGTTCTGGTCCTTCGCCAGCTCGCTGATGACCGGCACGTCGTCGGCGGTGGTGATTGCCACGATCAGCTCGTTCGGCCAGCTGGGAAGCTTCTTCGTGCCCTATATCGTCGGGTTCCTGACGGATCGCACGGGGAGCCTTGCCGCCGGGACGTACTACTTCACCGGCTCGATGTTCCTCGCCGGCTGTTTGATGATGCTGTTGAAACCGGGCGGACTGGTCGTGAAGACGGACACGGAGCACCCGGTGACGGCGCCGCTGGCAACGGCGCCGCAGCAGGCGCGATAGGCCAGCTACTCTTCAATTCTTCGCCGCGAGCACGCCATCGACGATCGCGGCGAACTCCTCGTCGGTCAACAGCCCGCGCTTCTCGATGCCCTTGTCCTTGACGCGCTTCAGCATCTCGGCGACGGCGTCGTCGTCGTAGTCGGTGATGCCCATCTTCTCGAGGTTCCACGTAATCGACGCCTTGCCGCTCTTCTTGCCGAGCACGACTTCGCCGCTGCGCCCGGTCAGCGCCGGGTGCGTGCCGAACATCGCCAGCGGCTCCTTCACCACCAGGTCGACGCCGATACCCGATTCGCGGGTGAAGTTGCGCGAGCCCAGGATCGGCTTGTTGACCGCGATGGGAATCCGGCTGATTCGCGACGCCACCTCGCCCAGTTCGGGCAGCTTGGCCAGGTTGTACTGTTGGTCGTAGCCGTAGAGCACGTGCAGGCAGACAACGAGCTCCTCGAGCGCGGCGTTGCCGGTGCGTTCACCCAGCCCGTTGGCGCAGCTGTGCACCACCTCGGCGCCGGCTTCGACGCCCGCCAGTTCGGTGGCCACGGCCATGCCGAAGTCGTTGTGGGTGTGCACTTCGACCGGCAGGTTCGTGACGGACTTCACCAGGCGCACCATGAACTTCATGGCCTCCGGCAGGATGCAGCCCATGGTGTCGACGACACCCACCGAATCGGGCGGCGCCTCCTCCATGATCCGCGTCAGCACGTTGCGGAAGTCATCCTCCGTGGCGCGCGTCGTGTCGTACGGGAAGTAGACGGTGTGCAGCCCGCGCTCCTTGGCGTACTTGATCACCGGCGCGCTCTTCCTGAGCACGTCCTCCCACGTCCACTTGAACTGGTACTTCAGCTTCGGGAACCCGATCGGGACCTCGATGATCACGCCGTGCGCGCCGCACTCCAGCGCCTTGTCGATGTCGGCCTGCATCGCCCGCGCGAAGGTGTAGACGCGCGACTTCAGCCCGAGCCTGGCGATCTCCTTGATGGCCTGGAAGTCCATGTCGGAGACGGCGGGCATGCCCGCTTCGATGCGCTCGACACCCACCTCGGCCAGCTTCTCCGCCAGCTCCACCTTGTCGGCGACGGTCATCACGACGCCCGGCGTCTGCTCGCCGTCGCGCAGCGTGGCGTCGTGGATGCTGACCTTCGGGGGCAGCTGGTAGGTGTTGCGCACCTGGGCATACAGGTTGAACGGACTGACCCACCATTCGTTGTCGCGGTGATACTGCTGGCTCATCGACGGTCTCTCCTGCCGGCGGACGTTGCTGTCCGGATTATCTATCGGGCCGCCAGTCCGGCCCGGACGATCTTCGTGCCGTCGACCAGCGCCTTCAGCTTCGCGAAGGCCACGTCCTGCGGCAGGTACTTCAGGCCGCAGTCCGGCGCGGCGATGACGCGCGACGGATCGACATACGGCAGGGCGCGGCGGATGCGGCCGGCGACGACCTCCGCCGTTTCGACCTCGGCGGACGACAGGTCCAGCACGCCGAGGATGATCGACTGGCGCGGAATGGTCGCGAGCACGGAACAATCGAGGTTCGACTGCGCGGTCTCGATGGAGATCTGCTGGACCTTCGAGTCCTTCAGTTCCGTCAGGAACGAGTAGCCCTGCGCCGGCCGGCCCGCGACCAGGATCCCGTAGCCGAAGCACAGGTGCACGGCGGTCGTTCCGCTGACGCCGTCGAGCGCCCGGTTCAACACCTCGACACCGTGCTTGCGCGCGTCGTCGGGATAGGCCTGCATGTAGGGCTCGTCCACCTGGACGACGTCGGCGCCGGCCGCGAACAGGTCCTTGATCTCCTCGTTGACCGCCGCGGCGTAGGCGAGGGCGAGCGCAGCTTCGTCCGGATAGAACTCGTTGACCGCCTGGCGGGCCATGGTGAAGGGGCCCGGCACCGTGATCTTGACCATGCGGTCCGTGTTGGCGCGCAGGAACCGGACGTCGCGCACCTGCACGGGGTGCCTGCGCCGGATCTCTCCGACGACACGGGGCACCGTGACCTGGTGGCCGCTGCGGCTGGTGATGATGCCGGGGTTGTCGAGGTCGAGGCCGGCCAGCGCGGTCGCGAAGCGGTTCGAGTAGCTTTCGCGGCGAATCTCCCCGTCGGTCACGATGTCGATGCCGGCGCGCTCCTGGGCCCGGATCGCCACGATGGTGGCGTCGTCCTGCGCGTCCTGCAGCCATCTCGGAGCCACGCGCCACAGCGTTTCGGCGCGCGTCCTGGGCGGCATCTGTTTGGCCAGCTTGTCGCGATCGATCAACCAGTCCGGCTGCGCGTAGGAGCCGACCAGGGACGTAAGAATGAGGGTCATCGTCGTTGAACGGGAGGCAGCGGATTGGGCCGGCGACAGCGCGTGTACGAGGGCACGCCAGCGCCTGGCGATGAACGCGTCGGGCTGGCCCTATTATCCCGCAGGCGGATGCGTGCGCCTAATCAGCGCTCGCGCAGCAGACGGTCGGTGATGGGAACGTGCACGAGCAGCGTCATGTAGTAGAGCGGCGAGAGCCAGGATCCCGAACCGCCAAACGTCGCGAGCACGGTGTACTCGTAGAGACCGCGCCCCACGAGCGCCTTGAAACCCATCTCGTTGAACAGCACTTCGAGGACCGGGCCGACGGTCCCCACGAACGCGGCCAGGCAGGCCATGCGCGCGCCCGCGCCAAGTCCCCGCGTCCAGCGGCGCTCGAACACCAGCGACAGTGGCACGATCAAGGTGGCCGCGAAGATCCACACGATCGGCGAGGTGATGTCCGACCAGACCGGCATCAGATGGTAGCGCCACAGGCGGATGCCCATGGCCAGGAACGCGAGGCCGCCCGACACCTCGCACGCCACCCACGCCAGGCCGGCCACGCCGCAGGCCGCTGCCAGCCGTGTCCCGCGGGTACGCACGCTGTCTACCGCGCCGACCCGAGGCGGGCGAGCACCGCCGGCCGGTCGATGCGCGTGCCGGCGACGTAGACGTCGGCGATGCGGCGGGTGTTGGTGATGTCGTCGAGCGGGTTGGCGTCGAGGACGACGAAGCTGGCGGTCTTGCCTGCCGTCAGCGCCCCGAGATCGCGCTGCCCCAGATAGTCGGCGCCCCGGCTCGTGGCGGCGACGATCACCTGCATCGGGGTCAGGCCGGCTCCGGCCAGCAGCTCCATCTCCCGGTGCTCGGTGAAGCCGAACGGCTGGTCCTCGATTCCGGTGTCGCTGCCGAGCAGCAGGCGCGCGTTGGCCCTGGCCAGCTTCGACACGCTGCGCTGCAACAGCTCGTAGCGGGGGCGTGCGTTGGCGGCGGCCTCGGCGGTCCGGCCGCCGAACGTCCCTTTCACCCGCTCCACCAGCGCCGGGCCGAGCGCCCTGCCTTCCGGACCGTCCAGCCAGGCGGCGACCGACGAAGGCACGCTGGTATGCGTCGGGCGGTCGTGCGTCGCCAGGGTGGGCATCACGTACACGCCGCGGGCGACGATGGCCTGCACCGACTCGTCGTCCATCTCGAGATCGCGCGCGATGTGGGCCAGCCCGTCGATGCCGGCCGCGACCAGCTTCTTGAGGTCGGCCAGGTAGTAGACGTGGGCGTTCACCTTCAACTTGTGCTGGTGCGCCTCGTCGATGATCGCGCGGTAGGCGGGCTCGGGCAGGCTGGGGGCACGGCCATTGCGGTCGTCGACCCAGATCTTGACGACGTCCACCTTGTGGGCCGCCAGCTCGCGGACCGCGGCGCGGCCCTCGTCGGGCGTCGTCAGCTCGTAGGCGATGCCCCTGTACGCCGCCGCGCCGGGTCCGGCATTGGGCGAGCCGATGCCGCGCCCGGCGTACAGGAGGCGCGCGCCGCCCACCCGTCCCGCCCGTTGATCGGCCTGGATGGTGGGCGCGATGTCACCCGGATCGATGCCCTGCGACAGCACGGCCGCGATGCCGAAGTAGAGCGCGCGCTCCAGGTCCTGGAGGTACTGCGCGCGCGTGTAGTTGTCGCGGCTGTAGGTGCCGCCGTTCTGAAACGCCGGGTGCGTGTGGGCGTTGACGAACGTGGGAACGAGCGTCTTGCCCGACAGATCGACGCGCGTCGCGCCCCTGGGCAGCGGTACCCTGCCTTCCGGCCCGACCTGCCGGATGCGGCCCTTCTCCACCAGCAGTACCGCGCGCTCGATGGCCGGGCTGCCGTCGCCGGGGATCAGCCGGGCTCCCTCGAAGGCCACGACACCGGAAGGGGCCTGCGCCCTGACGAGCATCCAGGGCACCAGGGCCAGCACCGCCGCAACCAGCACTCCACGCATGCGCATCCAGCGATCCTATCGGGTTGCGAACGGCATCCGCAGACGTCCCTACCGCGGATTGCCGTGGAACGAGCCGTCCACCATGTGAGCGAGATCGCGGTCCTCGCATCGCGCCGGCTCTTCCAACTCGCGATCGCTCACCCACAGCGGCATCGGCGTCATCGCGTACGGCTTGACGAGCACGGCCGGATCTTCGGCCGTCGCCGCGTACTGGATCGTGTCGCCCACACGCGTGAACCGTTCGGTCACCACGAGATTGCCGGTGTGGAATGCGCCGTTGTCGGTCAGCCAGGTGTCGTCGGTGAGGTTGCGCGTCACGACCACCAGCGAGTCGCCCTCATAGCGCCCCACGGCGTCGCCCAGATAGCTGGCCGGCAGACCGGCGCGGTGCGGCCGTCCGTCGGTCGGGACGATGCGGAAGAAGGCGCCGTTCACGTCGTCGTACAGGAACACCACCTCGCGCGCGTTCTGGATGATCTTCGCCGGCGGCCCGAGGCGCGGCACGCCCGGCGGCGCGCACTGGAGCAGGGTGTCGGTCTGCACCTGCCGCTCGTTCAGGTCCTTCACCTTCGCCAGGAACTCGGGCTTGTAGTCCGGGAAGCCGGGCTCGTAGGACTTCGGCGGCGGGCCCGCGGCCGGCGCCGCGGCGGACGCTCCCGGACCGCCGGGCTCGCAGCCGAAGACGCAGACCGAACCTTCGGCCGTCGGTCCGTTCTGCACCCGGATGAACTCGATCCCGCCGAGATGGTCCCAGGTGGCGTTCAAGTCGGGCCGGCCGTCCGGAAGATGCGGCGTCGGACGCGCCGCCAACGCCTTCAACTGCTCCTCCGAGCCGCGCTCGCCAGGCACAGGCGGCGGCCCCGCCGCCGTGGCGGGCGCCAATGACGGGTCGCCTCCCGCACCGGAACACGCCGCCAGCAGCAGTGCGCCGATGACGGCCAGCGCCACCCACGGTGCCCGATGCCTGCTCATGACGTGCCTCGCCTTCATTGACCGGCCAGTTGCAGGAAGTGCCCGTCGGCATAGGTGATCCGGCTGATCCATGCCAGCGTCTTCGTGCCGTCCCGGGCCGGAACCGCGTGGACCGTGACGATCTCGCCGGGCTTGCCCTGGAGCGTTTCCTTGGTGATTCGCGAGCGCCGCATCATCGCCGTGGGCAGCGTGGCCAGCGCCCACGTGGTCACCTTGCCCTGGGCATCCTTCACGTCGAGATGGATGTAGATGTGCGGGTTGATCCAGTCGATCTTCGAGATCGTGCCGGTCAGCTCCATCGGCTTGCTCTGATCGAACTGACCCGACACGGAATGGTGCGCTGCGCTGGGCGCGCCCAGCGTCGCCGCGAGAAGCACGCCGAGAGCTGGACGTCGAAGCGCGATCATCATTCCTCCCGCCGCGCCGATCCTCGTCCGCGGCGGAGAGGGATGTCAACAGAAACAGGCCGGGGCCGACGGCCAAGGACCGACGGCCTGGCAGGAACGGCCTGACGAGAACCAGACAACAGCTCGGTACGAGTCAGCGGCTGGTAGAGTCCGGGCCGAACCGCTGACGGAGGTCCTCATGCGCGCATTGGTGCCGCGGCTGCTTCTACTGCCTGGCGTGACGGCAGCCGCCCGGGAGGCGGCGGAAGGCCGCGAGCCAGAAGTCCCGACGGCACTCGACATTCGTCGGTGTGCAGGTCGCGGGCCGATTGCGTCGCGATTCGTCCGGTGACGCGAGACGCCAACGGTGTCTGGCACACGACGAGAGACTTCATGATGGTGAAGGAATAGGAGGACAACCGTGATCCGTAACGTTCTCGCATCCGCGATCGTGGTTCTTGTGGGGATCCCGGGCGTCGCCAGGCAGACTGAACCGGCGACCGTGTACACGGCCGAACAGGCGGCGCGAGGCAAAGCCGCCGTGGTGAAGAACGCCTTCGGGACGTGCAGCGATTGTCACGCCGAGGGGCTGAGAGGCCGCAGCGGCAGGCCGGAGGAACGACCGGCGTTCGACTCACTGCCGGCCGAGCTTCAAGCGGACCTGGTCAAGAACTTTCGTGGCAAGGTGCCGGATCTCGTCGGCCCTGCATTCCTGAAGCGATGGGAGAACCGGTCGATCAAGGACCTCACCGCCAACTTCGAGCGGCGGTTCGGGCGCGACCTGGACGAGGACACCCGCCTCGGTCTCATCGCGTATGTGCTCTCCGAGAACGGCTTCCGCGCCGGAACCACACCCTTGACCATGTCAACCGACGTGCCGTTGCGGCAGTTGGCTGGATTCGAGGCGCCGTAGCCGATCGCAGAGCCGTTCTATCTATCGATCTTCAGCGCGCCAAGCGCACCGGCATCGGTCGGCAGCGGCTTGTCGCCAGCCGCAAAGCCGCTGGTCCGCAGGTAGTACGCGACGATGCTCGCGTAATCGTCGGGGCTCAACCCTCCCGCATTGCCCTGTGGCATGGTGGTCGAGATCGTCTTGTACATGTCGGCCACGGTCAGGCCGCCCCACTTCGCCTTGAACGCGGCACCGGCGTGTTCATCGGGACCGTGGCAGCTTCCGCACTGACGCTGGAACACCTCGGCGCCATGGCCGGCCTGCGCCGCGGTGAAGGTGCCGTTCAGCGGCGACTTCAAGCGGGCCGCGTCGTCCGCCTGTGTCTTGACGAACAGGTCCGTCGAGTCGAAGATGGCGCCCGCCAGGTTGCGGCCGCCGGCTGGATCGCCCGACCTGGACATGTGGACCGGAGGCGTCGGGGCGATGGCACTGATCTGTGGTTCGCGCGCGGGCGGCAAGGCAAACACCGAGATCGAACCCGTGCCCGCCGGCAGATAGAAGTTGGTGAGCGGGCCGAACGACGTCGTCGGGCCGGCGCGGCCGCCGGCCGTGATGGCGATGTACTGCTGGCCGCCGACCTGGAACGCAATCGGGGCGCCGGAGACATCGCCGCTCAGCTTGGTCTGCCAGAGCAGTTCACCCGTATCGGTGTTCAGCGCGAAGAACTGCCGATCGGCGGTGCCGCCGAAGACCACCCCACCGGCGGTGGCCAGCGCCGACGCCACCATCGCCGCTCCGGTCGGCGACTTGTAGGCCCACTTCCGCTCCCCCTTGGCGGGGTCGAAGGCGACGAACTCTCCGACGTAGTCGTAACCGGGCGCCTTCTTCGTCACGAACGTCACCCCGGCGTAGGCGCGGCCCTTTACATAGGGCGTCGACACCACCGTCGAATCCATGCAGCTGTTGTTCACGCCCAGGTAGTAGAGCTTCGTGATCGGGCTGAAGCTGGGCGACTGGATGTTCCGCGCGCCGTGCAGGTGCGGACAGATCTCGAACACCTTGCCGGAATCGACATCGGACGGCTTCGGGATCTTGGCGGGGTCGACGATGGGCCGCCCCTTGTCCGTCCAGCCGGTGATCAGGTTGTCGTAGGCGGTCTTGAACGGCTTGATGAACGCTCCCGTTTCCCGATCGAGCACCACGCCCCAGCCCACCTTGCCGGTGATGATGACCGCCTTGCGCGCCCGGCCGTCGATCGTCAGGTCGACGAGCATGCTCTCGTAGGGCGCCCGGTCCCAGTCATCGGCCGGGTTCATCTGGTAGTACCAGCGAATCTTGCCGGTCTTGGCTTCGACGGCCAGTACGGTGTTCGTGAACAGCGCATCCCCCGGGCCGCGCAGCGCGGTGGACCACGGCGCCGGCTGCCCGGTGGCAAAGAACACCAGGTGCTGAACCGGATCGTAGCTGATGGTGTTCCACGGCGAGCCGCCAAGCGGCGGGACGTCGCGCTTGGTCCAGGTCTCGTAGCCCGGATCGCCGGGGCCGGGCGCGGTGTTGATCGTCCAGAGGAGCTTGCCCGTCTTCTCGTCGAAGGCGCGGAAGCGGCCCGGGGCGCCCAGGTCGCCGCCGGCCTGGCCCAGGAACACGATGCCTTCGGCGATCAGCGGCGGGTGCGCGTGCCCCTCACCAAGGGTGTAGTCGCCGGTCTTGGTCTCCCATTTCTTGTCGCCCGTCCGCGCGTCGAGCGCCAGCAGGTACGAGTCGGCCGTGCCCCAGTAGATCGTGTCGCCGGCAATCGCCACCCCGCGCGAGCGCGCATACGCCTCCGAGATGGCCACGTCATCGGGAAACGCCCGTTCGTGGATCCACACGACGTCGCCGGTGACGGCGTCGAAGGCGTAGAGGCGGCCGCTGCCTTCCGGCACGTACATGAGGCCGTTGGCCACGATCGGCGTCACCAGCCAGCGGCGGAAGTCCCGCATCGAGAAGGACCAGACCTGCCGCAACTGCCTGACGTTGGTGCGGTCGATCTGCTTCAGCGGGCTGAAAGCCATGACGTCGTAGGTCCGCCGGTAACTCAGCCAATCACCAGGCTCCGGTGACAGCAGCCGTTCCTCCGTGATCGTCGTCCACGGCCTCGCACTCTGGGACTGCTGCTGCGCGGCGACGCCCGCCCCGCCAATCAGCGCGATTGCGATTCCCCACCACGCACGACGTCCACGTCCAGCCACAGGCATCCTCCCGATCGTTGTCACCGCATCGCGCAGACTAGCACGGACAGCAGCAGCAATACCGCAGGCAAGCGCCAGGGCCTGCCACTACTGCCGATGGAACTCCGCCTCGATGACGACGTCGGTGGGTTCCATGCGGGAAAACGGCCGGCGTCCTTCCAGGGCCGCGCGATGGAAGGCCTCGGCAGCGGGCGGGCACAGGTTGATGAACATCTTCAGCGCGCCGTAGGCCACCACCAGGTCGTCCATCTCGCCGAGGACGGGGATGAAGTCGGGAAGCAGGTCGATCGGCGACACGAAGTACAGGGCCGCAATCGGGACGACCGCCTTGGTCAGCAGCGGCACCCGCGGCTCGCGCACGAGCCGCCAGGCGAGACGGACGTCGAAGAGCAGGGCTTTGAGGAGGCCCGGACGCAGCAGCCAGGAAAAAATACGACCCATGGTCGCTTCCTGTACCCGACTTTAGCGAGGCTGACGGCCGGCCCGCAAGCACGTTTCAGAGCCGGGCCCGTACCGCGGCCGGCCGAGGCTCTACTGCTTGCCGAGCCAGCTGAACTGCACGGCCCCGCCGCCCGGAACCGCCGCCGGCGCCAGGGCGAAGCGCGCGTCGCCGCGGCCCACGGTGACCGATCGGCCGGCGACGATGCCGATGGCCGCTCCCATCGTCACGTCACTCAGGAAGTGCCGCTTCTCGTGGACGCGGGAGGCCGCGACGTAGGTGGCCATGGCATACGCCGGTATACCCGCCTTCCAGCCGTAGTGCCGCTGGAGAACCGTGGCCGTCGCAAAGCTCGTGGCCGTGTGGCCCGAGGGGAATGAATACTGGGTGCCGTCGGGCCGCGTGCGATTCACCGAGAACTTGATGCCTTGCGTCACCAGTTGGCTGACGATTTGCGCGCGCACCAGGTCGGACCCGACCGCCGCGAGGCGAGTGTTGCCCGATGCGCGCCCGGCGACACTGACGACGATGGCACCCGCCATGTGCGCCGCCACGCTGCCGACCGTTTGACCAGGCGCGAAGGCCGAGCCCAGCGACGACGCCCGCGTCATCGTGCCGGTCACCCGGGCATCCGACGGGTGTGCCCCGGCGGCGGCAGCCGCCCCGATTCCGAGGATGAGGAGATTCTCCTTCGTGGGAATCTGCCGGAGGTCCGTCAGGGTGGCCCCAAAGAAACGCGAGACGGCCCCCCCCTGGCGCGGCGGCGTGGAGAGCGTCGAGATGCTCGAGGGGCCCGGGGCGGTCGAGACCGCGGGGGCCGAGGCGCTATCGGCCTCGATCTGCGCCAACGCGGGACGGGCAACCAGCAGGGCGGCCGCGCAGCACATCGCGGCGGCGGAACGGCGACACTTGTCTTTCATCGGGCCTCGCGTCGGTCCAACCAACAGAAACGGTGAATCACGGCTATCGGGACGTCCGACGAGAGCGGGGACAGGTGGGTTCCGCGGCGGCCGTCTCGTTGTCCGTTCGGCATCACTCGAGCACGTACGATGCCATCGGTAACTCAAGGCCGGCGTTGATTCCCGCGCTGGCGACGTTCCCGGTTCTTAGACGTTCCGTCCTCGAAAATGGTCGGAGCCGCCGTGGCCCCTGCTGGCTATAACGCGCCCGACGGCCACAACGGACGGGGGCGCCGGAGAAACCGACCCGGCGGCCGGTCCCAAAGAAATGGCGAACCCTGGATGCGCTGGCGCAACCTAGCGCGTCGGTGCCGCGGTGCCCGCCGGCGCGTTGGTCAGCGCCACGGACTGGTCCTGCGTCAACTCCGGCAGGTGGGCCTGCCACCATTGTTGCGCGTGCCCGTTCGACCAGCCGGTGCCGGGCCAGGCGCAGGCCATTTCGTACAGCGCGCGCGCCGATTGCGGCCGCTTGTCGGGATCCTTCTGGAGGCACGCCATGACGAAGCGGTCGATTTCCGGTGGAATCGGCAGCTCCGTGCGCTGGGACGGCGGGACCGGCGTCGATTGCAGGTGCTGCACGAACATTCGCATCGGGGTGTCGGCCTCGAACACCAGCTGCCCGGTCAGCAGGTAGTAGGCCACGCACCCGAGCGCATAGACGTCGGCGCGGCGATCCACCTCGGTGTCGCCCAGAATCGCTTCGGGTGCCATGTAGGCCGGCGTACCGCTGGTCGCGTGATCGAGCGTTGCCAGCGTCTCCATGTCGCGGGCCCGTCCCTTGACCTTCACGAGGCCGAAGTCCAGCACCTTCACGAAGTCGTAGTCGAGACCCATGCGGCACACGTAGATATTCGCCGGCTTGATGTCGCGATGGACCAGGCCGCGCGCGTGCGCGTCGGCCAAGGAATGGCACACCTGGCGCAGCAGGAACACGGCGCGGTCCGCCGGCACCGGCCCGAAGTCGCGCACCAGCGACTCGAGGTCACGCCCGGCCAGCAGTTCCATGACGTAGTAGAACGACCCCTCGTGGGTCGCGCCGAAGTCGAAGAGCTGAATGGTATGCGGCGAGCTGAGCGCGGCGGTAGCCTGGGCCTCGCGCTCGAACCGCCGCAGCAGCGTCTGGATCTCGGCCTCGCTGTGCGCCCCGAGCAGTTCCGGGCGGACGAGCTTGATCGCCGCGTCCCGGGCCAGCAGCTCGTGTTCGGCGCGCCACACCTCGCCCATGCCGCCGCGGCCGAGCAGTTCCACCAGGCGGTAGCTTCCCAGCGCCTGAGCATCGCGCAGCCTGCGGCCCAGGCGCTGCAGCACCTTCGATGGCAGCACGGCGATCCCGGCGCACGCGAAATTGGGCCACACCATCACGATGCTGGCGACCAGGGATGGCGTCGGCAGGCCGCGCACGTGCGCAATCCAGAGCGCCAGCGGGTCCATCGCGGCCGCGACGAGGCCAGTCGCCAACATGGTGCGCGGCGAGTGCGGAGCCACCATCGAGTAGACGAGGATGGCGATGGTGATCCACGACAGGAAGATCTTCGGCAGCTCCGTGGGCGGGGGAACGGCCCACGTGTTCAGCGCGGCAATCGCCGCGGCGTTGAACAGCATGAAGATCACGCCCACGGCGCCCTTCTTGGCCGGCGGCGCCTTCGACCGCGTCGCGAAGACGCCGACGGCCAGCGACACGACTCCGGCCATCACCTCGATCGCCACCGAGCGCCAGTTCCGCGGGTTCGTCGAGGCGTACGGGATGAGGAACAGGTCCATCATCAACCCGACGGTCCACATCATCGCGGCGATCAGGCAGAACAGTGCGAGCCGCTTGACCTGCTCGGAGAGCAGATCCTCGGGCAGCGTAAAGGCGCTCTCCCGGGAGCTGTAACCGCCGCTGTCCATCGGCGGCCGGCGGGCCTGAACGAGGTGCTCCTTGGTCATGGCTCTATCGACTACGCGTCCCCCCCGGACGTCTGCGACGTCAACCGCTGCCGCAGCTCCTGCAGGTTGAGCATGATCGACTCGTTCGATCGCAGCAGCTCGTCGAGTACCTGCTCGCGGCTGCGGACGGTCGCCGGGCGCCGTACGACGTCGTCACCCAGGAACGGCCAGAGCCGGTCGCGGATGTCCCGTGGCAGCACCCCCTCAAGGTACTCCAGGGCGGTGCCCCGCAGCGCGCTGTCGTCGGTCTGCAGTCCCTTGTAGGCCACCTGCAACGGGACGGTGGGCAGCACCAGCGACAGCAGCGTGAAGACGTGCGCCAGGCTCTGCCCGGCGCGGCGCTTGACGATCATGTCGACGAAGCGCCCCCCGTCCGCCTCGTCGAGGAGCCGGTTGCCTTCCCAGACCGGCCGCCCGACGGCGACCTCGCGCCGAACGATGTCGAACACGCGGGCCTCGTCGACGCGCACGAACGCGCTGCGTTCGACGATGGCGGCCAGGGATCGCCCGCAGTGAAACCGGACCTCGAAGCGCAGGTCCTCCAGCCCCACCAGCAGCGCATCGGCGGCGCGCTGGGACACGCAGACCGAGAAGACCCGCGCCAGGCGGCGGCGCACGGCAAACGGCTGGTTCGGATCGACCAGCGCATCGACGAACTGGCCGACGTGCTCCTCGGCCACCCGCTTGAGTGCCGTGACCACCTCCTCGGCCACCGGATCCCAGGCCAGCAGGCCGATGGCGTACGGGACGAGCGGGGCCGACAGACCGTCCCCGTGGAGCACGGGGCGAATCCGGGACAGGTCGCGCGATCGCAGCGCGAGAATCGCCTGGATCTCCGGATCGTCGAGCGGATACCCGGTGGGGTCGCGTTCCCGCTCTTCGCGCGGGCTGACGGTGCCGAGACCGCTGGAGCGGAACGTCCGCAGCATCGCCGTGCGCGTGGTCAGGTCGGTGACGTCCTCGAGATCGAGTTCGACGGCCCGGTGCATCAGATTCTGCTCGAGCGTCTGGATGTAGCCCCGGTTGAGCCGCCGGGCGGCGAAGAGCGCGAGGCCCGAGCACACGACCGCGGCCGCCAGCAGCACCCGCGACGGCTCGCCCAGGGACAGGCGCAGCAGGACGGCGACGACGGCGGCGCCGGCGGCATCCCCCAGCCGATCGAAGCCGACGTCGATGATCGACTTGGCCGCCCGCTTGTCCTGGGGCTGGATCGGGGTGAAGAAGATCTCGTAGCCCACCTTGAAGAGCGAGCCGCGCAGCACCGACTCGCCGCCCCGCGCGGCCATCGCACCCGGGAGTCCCGGGAACAGCAGCCCGCCCAGCCCGCCGACCACCAGCGCCAGCGACGGCGTTCCGGCCGTCGCTCCCAGTCCGAACCGCTCCAGCGAGATACGGCTGACGGTGGCCTGGACGATGAACGTCAGCAGGCTCGTGGCTGCGTAGTACAACGCGAAGAACCGCAGCAGTGTCTCGCCTCGGCCGAACGCGTCCACCGCCGCCAGCTTGAACACGTAGTCGACGACGGTCGCTCCGACCGTGCCCAGGAAGACCAGCGCCGCCAGGTTCTGCAGGTACGGCGCCTTGATGAGCGCGCGCATCCCCAAGCCAGGCGACTGCACGTCGAGTTCGGGCGTTTCGTCCATCGCATGCGGTTGAACCGGTACTGCCGGCGCGAAGCGCCACACGGCGACGGCGCAGAAGACGTTCATCACGGCCAGCAGCGGCAGCATCGTGTCCACCCCGGCAACCGCACCCACGCGTTCGGCGATCAGCGCGCCGCCAAGGCCGGCCAGGGTGCCGACGCCGGCAATCTGGCCGTAGTGGCGGCGGGCGGAGCGCGGGTCGAAGCGTTCGGACGCCAACAGCCAGAAGCCGGATCCCAGGATCGGACCCAGACCCGAGATCTGCAGGTAGACCGCGAACGACACCGGCACAGGAAACCGCTCGACCAGCAGCCACGACACGAGCAGCATGAAGCCGCTGGCGGCAAAGGCGCCGGGCACGAGCAGGCCCGGGGCACGCCGGCGCAGCGCCCACGAACTGAGCACGACCAGGCCGATCGACACGGCGGCAGTGGTCGCCACCATCATCGGCAGCGACGTCACCGCGGCGTTGGCCAGGAAGAGCGCGTCGCGGGTGGCTTTGGCCGCGACGAACTGTGCGGTCACGGCTCCCGCACACACCATGCCCGCAACTACAGCGGCGTCTTGCGGTTCGGACTGGTCCATCGGAACGGACGCGGCGCGTGAGGAACACGGTCCCGGCGTCCCGTGGCCATCCTATCACCCGCGGTCCATCGAAGGCCGGGCTTGGCCGTTGCTGCTCGCCGTTGCGCATCACCGCTGGCGCATGGGCACGCCATGGCGGTGCTTCGGGCGGCCCTGGAACACCGAGGGTGTTCCGCCGGCCAGCACCGGTGCGTATCATCCACTCAGCATGACCAGTTCCCCCGGGCCCGGCCCGGCCGTGCGCCGCTCCGGTGCGGGCGGAGCCGATCCGCCACTTTCGCCGGCTCTGGTGGATAGCAGCGCGACGCGCGTGGCGTGGCTGGCGCTGGGCGCCGCCGTGGGACTGCCGGTGCTGCATGCCGTCCGCGTCCTGGGCGGAGCTGGCGTCGGCGACGGCGTCGAGGCCGTGACCCGCCTGGTGTTGCTGGCCACCGTGCTGTGCGCCCTCGGTCTGTTCGCGATCCGCCGCTACCGGGTGGCCCAGCCCTCCACCGTGCTGCGTGCCGGCTTCGTGCTGCAAGGGCTCGTCGGGTTCGCCCTGGCCCTGGACGAAACGGCGGCGCCCTTCGGGGCCGGCGCACCCGCGGGGGTGTCCGCGGTGGGCCCGTGGATCGTGCTGGCCGGCGCCGCCGTGCCGGCGCGCGCGACCTGGACGTTGCGGGCCGGACTGGCGGCCGCCGCGACATGGCCGCTGGCCTACGCAGCCAATGCGGCGCGCGGCGCGGCG
>JADMIO010306696.1_pt1 | contig 41857 bp, 37 predicted proteins | sample 8958161 | NCBI WGS metagenome assembly JADMIO01 (sample SAMN16585339, study PRJNA669376) | soil metagenome | isolation source: Crop rotation soil | place: USA: Cullars Rotation, Alabama | collected 2011 | reverse complement strand
CGCGACAACTTGTCCACGTGGAATTCTAAGCTTAGGATCCCAATGTGCTGGAAAGAATACAGGCATCGATTTCTCCAACAATATCTCGAATACTAAAGGCTCTAACATTTTCAATTACCGCAACTTTTACAACGGAGCTGGTGCAGCAATTGGCGATATAAATAACGATGGACTTCCCGATGTTTTTTTTACCGCCAATATGGGCAGCAACAAACTCTATCTTAACAAAGGAAAATTTCAGTTCACGGATATATCGCAGAAGGCAGGCTTTAATGAAAAAACAGATTGGAGCACAGGCGTTGTAATGGCGGATATAAACGAAGATGGCTGGTTGGACATTTATGTTTGCAATGCAGGATTTATTAATGGCAAACCACCGAAAAATCAACTCTTCATCAACAATCACAATCTCACTTTTACTGAATCCGCAGCTGCTTATGGTTTGACAAACGACAGCGGCTATTGCACACACGCAGCCTTCTTCGATTACGATCTTGATGGTGATCTTGATTGCTATATTCTTAATAACAGTTTCATTCCTGCTAACACCCTTAATTACGCCAACAAACGTGACTTGCGTGCAAAGGATTGGCCTGTTCCTGATTTCTTAAAAGGCGGTGGTGATAAATTGCTTCGAAACGATAATGGAAAGTTTACCGATGTAAGTGAATCGGCAGGAATTTATGGAAGCCTGATTGGTTTTGGATTAGGTGTTACCGTTGGTGATGTAAACAATGATCAATATCCTGACATTTACGTAAGCAATGATTTTTTTGAAAAAGATTATTTATACATCAATCAAAAAGATGGAACGTATAAAGAAGAATTAGAAAAAAGGATACAACATATCAGTCATTCAAGCATGGGCGCAGATATGGCCGATCTCGATAACGATGGGAACCCGGAAATCTTTGTAACAGAAATGTTGCCCGGCGATGAAACACGTTTTAAAACAACTGCTTCTTTCGAAAACATTGACATACAAAAATTAAAAGTGAACGCTGGTTTTTATAACCAGTTTATGCAAAACACATTGCAGCATAATAATGGAAATGGTAAATTTTCTGAGACTGCATTTTACAGTGGCGTGGCAGCCACGGATTGGAGTTGGGGCGGTTTGTTATTCGATGCAGATAATGATGGCCTCTCCGATCTGTATGTATGCAACGGCATTTATAACGATCTAACCGACCAGGATTTCATTGATTTCTTTGCCAATGACATTATCCAGAAAATGGCATTAACAGGTAAGAAAGAAGAGATAGATGAGATTATAAAAAAAATGCCATCAATTCCAGTACCAAACAGAGCATTTAAGAATATGGGCGATATGAAGTTCGCTGATAAAGGAACTGACTGGGGCTTTGAAAAACCTTCTTTCTCTAACGGTGCTGCTTACGGCGATTTGGATAATGATGGCGATCTTGATTTGGTTATAAACAATGTGAACGAAAAATGTTTCGTATATAAAAACAACAGCAGGCAATTAGATAAAAATAACTTTATTGGAATTCGTCTTAAAGGAAAAGATAAAAACAAATTTGCTGTAGGCAGCACCGTAAAAGTCTTTATCGGGAAACAAATATTAACAAGAGAGGTTATTCCAACACGCGGCTTTCAATCTTCAGTGGATTATCAATGCGTGATCGGAACCGGTAAGCAATCTGTTGATTCGATGATTATCATTTGGCCTGATCGGTCCTTCCAAGTATTTCAGCATCCTGCAATCAATCAGTTCCATACAATTCAACAAACTGATTCAAAAAATATTTACCATTTTTCTGCACGCTCTTATCAACCATTATTAACTCTGCAAAAACAGTTCTTCGATAAGCACAAGGAAAATGATTACACCGATTTTTATTTTGAAAGAAACATTCCCGAAATGCTTTCAACAGAAGGGCCGAAGGCAGCAACAGGAGATGTGAATGGTGATGGACTCGCGGACATTTATATCTGTGGCGCTGCCGGACAAAGCGGGCAGTTATATTTACAAACCTCAAAAGGATTCATAAAAAAAACGCAACTAATTTTTGACCAGTATGCAGATTTTGAAGATGTAGCGGCAGTGTTTTTTGATTGCGATAAAGATGGTGATCTCGATCTGTTTGTTGGATCTGGAGGTAATACGCGTCCGGCAGGAAGCAGGGAGTTATTGAATCGCTTATATACGAATGATGGCAGTGGAAATTTTTCAATCGATGTTTCCGCTTTTGCAAACGACAAAGGAATGAATTGCGCTATTGCAGCACCTGAAGATTTTGACAACGACGGCGATATTGATCTTTTTATTGGAAGCAGGAGCATGCCGCTTGAATATGGATTAACGCCAACCAGCTACTTGTATGTAAATGATGGCACGGGACATTTCACAGATATAGCTGAAATAAAAAATAAAGACATCGCAAATATTGGTATGGTGACAGGCGCAGTATGGAGCGATGTGGTTGGCGATGCAAAAAAAGAATTAATCATTGCAGGCGAATGGATGACGCCAAGGATTTTTTCATTGAACGGCGATCATTTTATTGAAATAAAAACAAACCTCACAAATATGTTTGGCTGGTGGCAAACAATTGCAAGCGCAGATGTTGATGGTGACGGAGATAATGATTTGATACTTGGAAATATTGGTGAAAATTTTTACCTCCAACCTGATTCATTGAACCCGGTAAAAATTTGGTTGGGCGATTTTGATGATAACCAGGTAACAGACAAAATACTAACACATACAGTAAATGCCCGCCCTGAAGATCCTGTTGAACGGGGAAAAGACATGCCGGTATTTTTAAAGCGTGACCTTACCGATCAACTTCCAAATTTAAAAAAACAAAACCTGAAGCATATTGATTATGCAACCAAATCAATACAAGATCTTCTTACAAAAGATGAATTAAATAAAGGAACGTTCAAACAATTTAATTATACATCTTCCTGCATTGCGATAAATGAAAGCGCCGGGAAATTTACGATCAAAAAATTTCCTTACGAGGTGCAGCTATCATCGGTAAATGCAATTGCATTCACTGATGTAAACGGTGATGGATTTAAGGATCTTGTTTTAGGCGGAAACAAATTTGGTTTCTTACCGCAGTTTTGTCGGATTGATGCCAGTTACGGAAGCGTTTTACTAAGCGACGGAAAAGGAGAATTTACAAACGTACCAATGGATCAATCAGGCCTTTCAATTCGGGGCGAAGTGAGAGATCTCAAATCACTAAATGAAGGCAAAAATGAAATGTTGCTCTTCCTCCAAAACAATGATTATCCTTTGCTGTACCAGGTAAATAAATCATCATCGTCTGCCACTAACAAGTAGCATTCAATACATTCATTTTCCAGCAAATGATGGCGTAGAAACTGAACCGATAAAAAACATGTTGATCATAAAGCATAAAGTATTTTCTTTTTTATTGATAGCGATTGCTATGCTTTTTATTAGCTGTCATACTAAAAAACCAACTACAGTTGCCGTGGCTGCTGCATTTGAAGTTTTAGACAGCAAACAAACAGGTCTTGACTTTACTAATAAACTAACAGCCACTTCTGAATTCAACATGTTTAATTACATGTACTTCTATAATGGAGCAGGCGTGGGCGCAGGAGATTTTAACAATGATGGATTAATAGATCTTTTTTTTGCATCTAACCAATCGCAAAACAAATTATATCTTAATACAGGTTCACTTCATTTTAAAGATGTAACAGCTGCTGCGAAAATTCCAGTTGATAATTCATGGTCCACAGGTGTATCGGTTGCTGATATAAACAACGATGGTTTGCTTGACATTTATGTTTGTCGTGTTGGTAATTACGAAACTTTAAAAGGAAAAAACCAGTTACTTATTTGCAAAGGAATTAATAAAGATGGGATACCTTTTTATGCCGATGAAGCCGCTGCATACGGACTTGATTTTTCTGGCTTCAGTACACAAGCCGCATTCTTTGATTATGACATGGATGGTGATCTCGACATGTATCTCATGAACCATTCAGTGCGAAACAATGGCACGTTTGGCACAAGAGAAAGTTTTCAGGGAACGTATGATCCACTAGCTGGCGATCGGCTATATCGCAACGACGGAAATCATTTTACAGATGTCACAAAACAAAGCCTCATCAATAGTTCTTCTATAGGTTATGGCCTTGGTATTTGTGTATCGGATATCAATCTTGATGGGTGGCCTGATCTGTATATCGGCAACGATTTTCATGAGAATGATTACTTGTACATCAACCAAAAAAATGGAACATTTAAAGATGAACTAACAAAGAGCGTTATGCACACGAGTCAGTTCTCAATGGGTGTAGATGTAGCGGATATAAACAACGATGCGTGGCCCGAGATTGTTTCCATGGATATGCTCCCCTCAGATCCATACATTTTGAAAAGATCATTGGGTGAAGATGAATACAACCTGTTCAATATGAAATTGAATTATGGTTATGTACCGCAGTATACAAGAAATAATTTACAGCTAAATCTTGGCAACGGCCACTTTAGCGAGATAGGGAGGTATGCCGGAGTATACGCCACGGACTGGAGCTGGTCTGCGCTTTGGATGGATTTTGATAATGATGGATTGAAAGACCTTTTTGTTTCAAACGGAATTCCAAAACGTTTGAACGACATGGATTACGTGAACTATGTATCGAACGATGAAGTGCAGGCTAAAATAAAAAACAAATCAATGAGCAGCACTGATATGGCACTCATTGATAAATTTCCTGAAATAAAATTACCAAATAAATTTTTTCATAACAAAGGCAACGCAGCTTTTGATGATATGAGTGCTGCCATTGCAAATGATAAATCTACATTTTCAAATGGTGCTGTTTATGCTGATCTTGATAATGATGGCGATCTTGATATCGTTGTAAATAATATCGCTGATTCTGTGTTGCTTTATCAAAACAAAAGCAACGATAAAAAAGATCAGAATTATTTGCAGCTGACATTGAAAGGTGATGCACAAAACATCAATGCCATTGGATCAAAAGTTATCGTGTTCGCTGGCAGTGCAGTTGAAACTTATGAAAAGAATCCGGCGAGAGGATTTTTATCCAGCATGGAAATACCAATGCATATCGGCCTAAATAAAGTAAAACTTGATTCTATAAAACTAGTATGGCCCGATAATACCTGCGAGTTGCTTCAGCTGCCAAAAGGCAATCATCAACTTATTGTAAACTATAAAAAAGGCTTACCAAAATTTGACTACCGAATCCTTACAAACAGACATAAGAATAAAGCTTTGCCAATGCAGGATATTACTGCCGAAACCAATCTTTTATACAAGCACCAGGAAAATAACTTCGTAGAGTTTGACAGAGAACCTTTAATGCCACATATGGCCTCACAGGAAGGCCCTGCGCTGGCCGTGGCTGACATAAACGGCGATGGAATGGAAGATGTATTCATCGGATCTTCCAGAAGCTTTAAAAGCGCTGTTTTTTTGCAGCAGCAAAACGGTCGCTTTATAAAAACAGAACAACGCGCAATTGATATCGACAGCAACTACGAAGATGTAAGCGCCTGCTTTGCAGATGTAAACCATGATGGCTTCAACGACTTGGTTATAGCCAGCGGCGGCAACGAATATTTTGGTTCAGATTCCAACAACACACCAAGAGTTTATTTGAACGATGGCAAAGCAAACTTCAGCAAACTCCCACATGCATTCGGTCATTTGGTTCTTACCGCATCCTGCGTAGTGCCTTACGATTTTAATGGCGATGGTTTTGTCGATCTATTTATTGGCGCAAGGGCAGTGTCGTTTGACTATGGCAAAATTCCAACCAGTTATTTGTTGCAAAATGATGGCAGCGGACATTTTAAAGATGTTACAAATGTTTATAGCAAAGAATTAAGTTCCGCAGGGTTTATAACGAATGCTGTTTGGTACGATCTTGACAAAGATGGTGACAAAGACCTGGTATTATCCTGCGAATGGGATGGTATCTGTGCTTTCATAAATAACAAGAACAGCTTTACAAAAAAACAACTTACAGATAAAAAAGGCTGGTGGAATTTTGTATTACCCGTAGATATTGACAACGATGGAGATGTTGATTTAATAGCGGGAAATCTTGGATTGAACAGCAGGTTAACAGCTTCGCCAGAACAACCTGTGCGCATGTATTACTACGATTTTGATGGTAACGGAAAAAAAGAACAGGTGCTTACCTGCTATTTACAAAACCGTGAAATACCATTTGCCAATAAAGGAGAAATTGAAAAGCAATTGCCGGGAATGAAGAAACAATTTTTGTACGCGGAAGATTTTGCAAAAGCTTCGCTTACAGACATGTTTTCAAAAGAGAAATTAGACAAGGCTGATTTATTCTCCGCTGATTATTTTAGCAATGCCATGCTAATAAACGATGGCAAATTAAATTTTACAGTGCAAGCGCTGCCGTGGCAGGCACAACTAAGTTGTTATAAAACGGCTGTTGTAATTAATGCCAACAACGATAGCCTTCCAGATATTTTATTAGGTGGAAACTTCTACGCGAACAACATACAAATGGGGCGTTATGATGGTGATTACGGAACCATTCTTATTAACAATGGAAAAGATTCTTTTACCTGCGAAAATCTGAACGGCGTTATAATAAAAGGCCAGGTGCGGCATATCAGCAGTATAAAAATTGGTAAAAGTGACGCCATTATAATGGCAAGAAATAACGACAGTTTGAAAGTGATTCGGTTTAAGCAGTGAGTGGGCCGATCCTTAATATCAATGTTCAATACACAGGATAATAAATAATCGTCTCCCACCGGGCGGTGTCAGGTATTGCTATCCTGTCAGTAATCAGTGATTGAAAAGGAACTGCTGGGGAACTTCGTGAAAAGTCTAATCTGTAATTTTCACAGGCTTCATAAGCTTTTCCAATTGTGTAAGGGCCACCCTTTATCCTTGTAACCAAGGCGTTTCCTGGAAACATTCGCTTTATTCGGATAGCATTGGTCTGCGGTATCATTTTATTTATCGGCAGCGCTACCTGGGTATTAAATATTTTAGGAAGATCATTAATGATATTTAACATTGGGTAGCCAACAACATCAGCTCCGTTAACATTAACATGATGGCGAAGTATTTGCATCATCGAGTCAATTTGCTTTACACTTGGATACTTTTCAAAAAAAGCCCTGGTAGAAACTAGCAGCGTATCAATTATTTTCCCTTGCTGAACATTAAACCCGTAAATATTCTCTGGCACATTCAGCCATTTTTGATAGCGGGATAATATATCGATCATGCTCTCTTTAATTTTTACCGCACGCCTATATTGAATCAATCGCTTTAGCGGATTGTTGCTTCCATTTAATACACATTGCCAGGCTATTCCAACTTCATTCTTACTTACTTCAATTAAGTTCACTTTGCTCCTCAATATTCTCCCCTCATCCGTTATCATAATGTTTAAGGCATTATAATAAAGCGAATCAATATGAAATCCCAGGCCTTTATAATTAAAGCTGGTATCCGATATTGTTTCGTGGATTTGACCCGCTGACCACCATTGCTTCCATCCATTTGCATGCATCAAATATTTAAATGCCCATTTCTCATTTGTCTTAGCTGTTACATAATGGTTAATTGCTATTTGCTTCGGAATAAAAACATATGCAGCAGCAATTGCAGCTAAAAGCAACATAATCAAAACAGCAAAAATTTTTTTCATAAAGTCCTGCATGCAACTTAAATAAACAAGTAATAATAAAATGTAAAAAAATTTACGCACCACAACTTATTGACATGCTGCCAAAATTGTAGTATACTTGTTTTCACTAAAATTCAACAGAATGAAAATCTTAAAAGTTATCCTGATCGTTATTGTAAGCGTTATTGCCCTTGCTCTGATTGCAGGGTTATTTATAAAAAAAGAATACGCTGTTAAGAGGGAAATAACTATCAATAAACCAAAGCAGCAGGTGTTTGATTACATCAAATATTTAAAGAACCAGGATAATTACAGTAAATGGGCTACTATGGATCCCAACATGAAAAAAGATTATAAAGGCACCGACGGAACGGTAGGATTTACTTCTTACTGGGACAGCGAAAAATCGGATGTTGGCAAAGGCGAACAGGAGATCAAGAAAATTACCGAAGGGCAACGATTGGATTTTGAACTCCGGTTTAAAAAACCTTTCGAAGCTACCGACAATGCCTATATGACAACAGATTCAACAGGCACCAATCAAACAAAAGTTACCTGGGGTTTTGATGGCAAAATGAATTACCCTATGAACATTATGCTACCTTTTATGAACATGGATAAAATGCTGGGCGATGATCTTGAAACTGGCTTGTCTAATCTTAAAACGGTTCTTGAAAAACAATAGATAGCTGTAGTTGAAAAAGAGCTTGACAAATTAGGTCTCGTGAAGGCAAATACACCGACTGGCTAATTCAATAAACATTCAGTAGCCTGCTATAAAAGACGTCTGCTTTATGCCGGACGTCTTTTTGTTTACGGCAGTGCCTGATATGGTTCCAGACAAGTTCTAACAACAATCCTTTGCAATTGTTACAATTCCGTTTTCATAAGCCATGCTTCTTAATTTAGCCTTCGCTAAAACGTTGCCTGTTTATGACACAGATTTCTTCCACGATTAAATCAGTAACAAAAATTGTAGCTCGCTTCTCATTAATGGTAATTGCTGTATGCTGTTTAGCGGTAACAGCTAGCGCACAAGATCCCTGGAAAATAACTGCGGCCAATATTGACCCTTCCAATTACTACGGCATCACCGTGGCCAATGGTATGATTGGTATTGTAAGCGCACCGGAACCTTTCAAAATAAAAGATGTGGTGCTTGCTGGTGCCTACGATCAATATGGCCGCGGCCGGGTAAGCAATTTTCTGCGGAGCTTTAACCTGCTCAACATGCACATGGATATCGATAATAAAACCATCGATTCAAAATCGGCTACAGGCTTTAAACAGGAGCTCGATATGCAGCATGCCGCGTTTACTTCCTCTTTTGATTATCTTGACAAGGCATCTGTTTCCTATACGTATTATTCGCTCCGCCAACTCCCTTTTACCGTGTTGATGGATATTACCGTCACTGCTAAAAAGGACATTGATCTTGGTGCTGCCAGTATAATGGAAGCGCCCGATGCATTAAAAGATGTTCAGAATTATTACAACGAGATTGATCGTCCACATGTGACCATCAGCCTGCTTACATCCAGCGCCAGGAGTCCAACTGGCAAGCTGCTCATGTGTGCAAGCAACAGTTTTATTTTTAGTGAAGGACATGGCCAGGAACCACGTGTTATCCACGAAATGTGGGATAACAATATGCACTTAATGAAATTTGCGAAGAAGTTGAAAGCCGGCGAAACGTACAAATTTTCTATCACCGGTTCATCCATCACATCCGCTCACCACGATGATCCGTTGAACGAAGCCGAGCGTCTTACCATTTATGCGAAATTGGAAGGGCATGACCGCTTATTACAGTTTCATAACAAAGCCTGGGACGAACTCTGGAAAAGTGACATAACAATTGATGGGAACGCACAGGACCAGCAGGATGTTCACAGTATGATGTATCATCTTTATTCTTTCACAAGAGAGGGAACTGCACTCTCGCCTTCGCCCATGGGATTAAGTGGGCTCGGCTACAACGGCCATGTGTTTTGGGACACAGAACTGTGGATGTATCCTGCCTTGTTGGTTATGCATCCTGAAATTGCAAAGAGCATGGTGGAGTACCGTTTTCAGCGCCTCGAAGCAGCCCGGAGAAACGCTTTTAGTAAAGGCTACCGCGGCGCCATGTTTCCATGGGAAAGTGCCGGAACGGGTGTAGAGGAAACTCCGGTCTGGGCACTCAGCGGACCTTTTGAACAACACATCACAGCAGATATTGCCATCGCCGCATGGAATTACTATTGTGTTACGCAGGATAAGGTTTGGCTTCGCGAAAAAGGCTGGCCGATATTAAGCGCCACAGCCGATTTTTGGGCCAGCAGGGTAGAAAGAAATGGTCCTGGCAAGTACGATATCAAAAACGTGGTTGCGGCCGATGAGTGGGCTGAAAACGTCGACAATAACGCGTTCACAAATGCCGCTGCAAAAGCTAACCTGCAGTTTGCCAGCAACGCAGCCAAATTACTTGGTATAGAACCCAACGCCGACTGGCTGAATGTGGCAAATAATATTCCCATCCTGCATTTTGACGATGGCACCACAAAGGAACACGCTGCCTACAACGGAGAAGGCATTAAACAAGCCGATGTCAACCTGCTCTCCTATCCGCTCAAAGAAGTAACCGATCCCAAGCGCATAAAACAGGATCTTGAATACTATTCAAAACGGGTTCCCAACGAAGGCACTCCGGCTATGACGCAAGGTGTATTTGCACTGCTATACGCCCGTCTCGGCGATGCTGACAAAGCTTATTACTGGTTTAAAGATGCATTTGTCCCTAATTTAAATCCGCCGTTGCGGGTAATTGCTGAAACCAAGGGTGGCACAAACCCTTATTTTGCTACAGGCGCAGGAGGAATTTTGCAATCTGTTTTAATGGGTTTCGGTGGGATTGAAATAACACCCACGGGAATAACGCAAGTAAAAAGTGTATTACCAAAAAGCTGGAAAAGCCTCACCATTACAGGTGTGGGTGTTAACAAAAAGACTTTGACCGTGAAATAGCCATTTAACTCCTTCTAACCCAGTCCTCACTATCATTTTTTAGGGTAAAAATCACATTATAATGTGATAAATAATGTAATTCCAAGTTCAGGTAATGTTTAGAGCATGGAAATCACATCGTAATATGATTTTGATGGTATTTATCTTCCTTGATATACATTTACTATCTAAAATCACATTATAATGTTAGCTGTGGAATTGGGCCGAGCAATAAAAGAACGGCGGAATACGCTCAAAATAACCCAGCCACACGTGGCGGATTTGGCAGGCATCAGCCTAAATACCTTGTATAAGATTGAAAGAGGCCAGGCTAACCCAACCATTGAAGTGCTTGAAAAATTGTTGGATGTTTTAGGCCTTCAAATCAGTATACAAACAAAGAAAACAATCCCTTTATAAGCGAAATACAAGAGATAAAACATAACAACTGCAAAGGATAAACGTATGCTCATTCTTATTCATAAAGCTCGAAAACAAAGAACTTGACTCAACTCACAACACAATCCAATGAGGGCTTTAGAAATATATCGAAATCAGGATCTTGCGGGGTGGCTTACCGAGGAAAATGATGGTAGTTACAAATTCGAATATGATCAAACCTACTTTAACGACAGTTCGAAATCTGCAATCAGCTTAACACTTCCAAAAACACGGCAATTGTATAAATCACCCGTGCTGTTTCCTTTCTTCTTTAATATGTTATCAGAGGGCGTAAACAGAAAATTACAAAGCCGTCTTTTGAAGATCGATGAAGCCGATCATTTTGGACTTTTAGGGGCAACCGCACAATTTGATACTATCGGGGCTATCACCGTAAAACCTGTAACTAAAACATGAGTATACCGCTGATACAAGTTTGCCCCGGAACGCTTGCTGAAGGATTTAGCACATACAGCCCTGCATTTTTAAGAAGAATGTTTGATGGTAAAAAAGTAAGTCATTTGCTTCCATACAATTCCCCACAATTAAACGGGGAAGAAGCTGATATTTTCCTCGACAACCGCAAAGGCATTTCAATTTCTGGTGTCCAGGAAAAATTATCCTTAACACTCGATAAAAACCGGCTAAGGCTTACGGAAGCAGGAGAACACGGTACCTACATACTTAAACCCATCCCCAGAGATCTAAAAAATATAGACCAGGTACCCGCCAACGAGCACCTTACTATGCAAATTGCCAGGCAGATATATGGCATAAATACGGCCGAATGCGGATTGACTTTTTTTAAAAACGGATCGCCAGCATACATTACCAAACGCTTTGATGTAAAGGCCGATGGAACAAAATGGGGTAAGGAAGATTTTGCAGCTTTATCGGGCCGCACACCCGACACTTCAGGCGTTAATTTCAAGTACAATGCATCGTACGAAGAGGCTGCTGAGTTAATAGTGAAATATGTACCCGCATGGCGGATTGAAATTGAAAAGTATTTTAGTGAAATCGTATTTAGTTACCTTTTTAGTAATGGCGATGCCCATTTAAAGAATTTCTCATTGCTGGAAACGCCCGCCGGTGACTACATTTTAAGTCCCGCATACGATTTAATCAATACCCGGCTTCATGTAGATGATTCGCCATTTGCATTGGAGAAGGGTCTATTTAAAGATGATTTCGAGTCTGAAACTTTTAAGAAAACAAATCACCGGGGTCTTCAAGATTTTAAAGAGTTCGCCCGAAGAATTGGCGTAAACGAACGCCGGATAGATTTATTACTTCAACCTTTCTCTTTAAAACAATCTCTTGTTGAAATACTCACAAGTCGCTCATTTCTTTCCGAAAAAAACAAGAGAGGTTACATAATGGAATATTATGCACGACTGAATAAGCTGATTAAATAATTGCAACTGAAAGAAAACATTTCAAAACCGCGGTGATATTACTTAAAAGGATATCAGTGAAATCCCTAAGATTATCAACTGTAACCTTTTCAATTCATCGACTATTTTTACATAATGGCACTCGATTTCAATGAACTTCTCACAATAACTTTTACGCTGTTTGCTGTAATCGATGTGATTGGTTCTATTCCATTATTGATATCACTAAAATTAAAAATGGGCGGTATTAAAGAACTGAATGCCACCCTGATCTCCGGCGCTTTGATGGTGTTGTTTCTGTTTGTCGGAGAAAAATTCCTTCAGATTCTCGGGGTTGATGTAAAGTCTTTTGCAGTTGCCGGTTCTATTGTAATTTTTATTCTAGGATTGGAAATGGTATTGGGTCTTGAATTTTTCAAGAGTGATGCGAATGCGCCATCGGGCAGCGTAGTGCCGATTGCATTTCCTTTGATCGCCGGCAGTGGCACGCTTACAACCGTGATGTCGCTAAGGGCTAACTACGATGCATTGCCCATTTTGATTGCCATATTTATTAACCTGGTAATTGTTTTTACAGTGCTGAAATCATTAGGCGCTATACACCGGTTGCTTGGCGCTGCTGGTATGCTTGCCGTGCGAAAATTTTTTGGTGTTGTATTGCTTGCAATTGCAGTTAAAATCTTTGCTGCCAATGCACATGGATTGATAAAATGAAAAGGAAAATGAGTGACACCCGTCCGAACGGCCAAGGACCAGGCATTCGATGATCATTAGTATTACAAATGCCCGTCACAAAAAAAAGCTATGGAAAATTGCTAGCTGCTACTTCTCATCAACCTGCTGCATTTGCGCAGTTTTCACGGGTATTGAAAAAGGAGTTGGAATGAGGGCTTTGTATAATATATCGGCTGATTCTTTCTCGTTATTTACAAGGTCATACAGCGTTATTTTATTCAATAACTGATCAACAGTATACTGCACCATTTGCCACAATGAGCGGGCCGAACAATCAACTGAATTGGTGCAAAGTTTTCCAATGCCGGCATGCGTGCCACAAAACTTTGTATCGAATAAAACGCCGCCAAGTGCCGTTATAACATCGTTGATTACAATTTCTTTCGCCGACTTTGCCAACACGTACCCACCCTTATACCCCGGCGTGCTGTTAATGAATCCCGACATGCGGAGTGTGCGTGCGAGTTTGGCCACATAATGACTGCTTAAACCTTCGCTTTCGCTCAACTGCGGAATACTCATTCCCGCAGCATCTTTACAACCTGCAATGCGTATCAGCAAACGCAAACCGTATTCTTCCTGGGCGGTAATTTTCATAGTTTAATAGCAATCTTTTTTACATAAAACCAAGCTCTAATCTTGCTTCTTCCGACATCATGCTCTTATCCCATTTTGGCGTCCACGTAACTGATACATGCACATCATTTACATCCTGTAGCGCTCTTACTTTCTGATCTACTTCGATGGGCAACGATTGCGCTGCGGGGCAACTCGGAGCAGTTAGTGTCATTGTGATCTGTACATTGTTTACCGGCAAAATATCTATCTGGTATATTAATCCCAGTTCATAAATATTAACCGGTATTTCAGGATCGAAAATGGTATACAAACACTCGATCACTTTTTGTTTCAGTGCTTCCGGATCCATATTATTTTCTAATTAGCGAGTGCTTTTAATTTGTAGGCAAGCGCAAAATTTTTCATCTGCCTGATCATTGATAATAAGCCATTGGAGCGGGTTTGAGCCAGGTGTGTATTCATACCTATCTCGTTGATAAAACCCAGCTTTGCTTCCGTAATTTCCTCGGGCGTATGACCGGACAAAACCCGAATCAGCATACTGATCAAACCCTTTACTATTACTGCATCACTATCTGCTTTAAAGAAAACTTTTCCATCATTAAATTCAGAAACTAACCACACTGTTGATTGACAACCCTTCACCTTATTAGCATCTTTTTTATATTCTTCATCAAGTTCCGGTAACTTTTTTCCAAGGTCAATCAGGTATTCGTACTTATCATCCCACGAATCGAACAATGAAAATTCCTCTACTATTTCCGCTTCCGTTTCTTGTATCGACTGGTTATTATTCATTATTACAATAACATTTTAATTGCCTTGTTCAAGCCTGTTATTAAGGCGTCGATTTCTTCTTTGGTATTGTACATGGCAAATGATGCACGAATGGTTCCCGGTATGCCGTAACAATTCATTAAACCCTGCGCACAATGATGACCGGTTCTAACTGCAATGCCTGCGTTGTCCAGCAGTATTCCAATGTCCTGCGGGTGAATTTTATCGATCACGAATGAGATTACACTTACCTTATTTTTAGCTGTGCCTACAATGCGCAAGCCTGGTATTTGCTCCAGGTAAAATGTGGCGTAGGCAAGCAATTCATTCTCATGATTGCGAATGTTTTCCTTACCGATTTCATTGATGAAATCAATAGCAGTTTTCAAAGCAATAACGTCTGCAATATTTGGTGTACCAGCTTCATATTTATACGGCAGATCATTATAGGTGGTTTTTTCAAATGTTACTTCCTTGATCATTTCGCCGCCACCTAAAAAAACCGGCATGGCCTGCAGCAAATGCTTTTTACCATACAATAGGCCGGTACCCGTTGGTGCATAAATCTTATGCCCGGAAAATGCATAGAAATCACAATCCATTGCCTGTACATCAATATCAAGATGCACTGCAGATTGAGCTCCATCTACTACCACTACGGCACCAGCATCATGTGCAGCATCAACTATTTCTTCTACGGGATTTATTGTTCCAAGTGCATTTGATACATGAACAATTGACACCAATTTTGTTTTTGAACTAAGCAGGTTTCTATATTCATCCATCAGTAATTCACCTTCGTTGTTAACCGGAATTACTTTCAGAATGGCCTGCTTTTCTTCACATAAAATTTGCCAGGGAACAATATTGGAATGATGCTCCATTGTGGAAATAATGATCTCATCTCCTGCTTTAATATTTTGCCTTCCCCAGGTGTATGCTACCAGGTTAATGCTTTCCGTTGCGCCTCTTGTAAATATGATTTCTTCCCTCGAAGAAGCATTAATAAAATCCTTTACTGTATCACGTGTTGCTTCAAAAGCAGCGGTGGCTTCTTCGGCCAGCGTATGTATGCCGCGGTGAATATTGGCATTGTAACCACTGTAATAATCTACCAGTGCATCAATAACACGCTGTGGCTTTTGCGAGGTAGCGGCATTATCAAAATATACCAGTGGTTTACCTTTTACCTGCCGCTTTAAAATTGGAAATTGTTCCCTAATCGCGGCTACATCAATTCCCTTTTCTATTGCCTCTGTTACTATCATGATATATCGAATTCTAAACGTTCTGAAATAAGTTGATCCACGTAATCACGGATCAGCGGAAGCTTGATCTTTTCAAGTATATCAATTACAAAACCGTGCAGCAATAACGACCTTGCGATCTTCTCGCTGATACCTCTTGAACGCAGGTAAAACATTCCTTCTTCATCGAGCTTGCCAATAGCACAACCGTGTGAACACTTTACATCATCAGCAAAAATTTCAAGCTGCGGCTTTGTATTCACAGTTGCTTCATTACTTAGTAAAACATTTTTGTTTGATTGATAAGCGTTTGTTTTCTGCGCATCCTTACGAACAAATATTTTACCATTGAAAACCCCTGTTGATTTATCACCCATAATGCCTTTATAATATTCATTGCTAAGGCAGTTTGGCATTACGTTATCAACCACAGTATGATTGTCGATATGACTATGCCCATGCTGAAAATACAAACCATATAAATGTGATTCGCAATGGGCAGCTTCCATCACCATGTTGAGATTATTGCGAACAATACCACCGTTTAATGAGATGGTAACTGTATGCACATAACTCTTGGCTGTTTGCCTGATATGCGTAGTGCTTACCTGGTTAGTGAGTACTCCATCGTTCTGAATCTTATAATATTCAGCAATGGCATCCTGCTCTACCACTACTTCCATTACCTGGTTTGTAAAGCTTTCATTTAAACCAATAGTTACAAAGGTTTCAACTATTTGCACGATAGCTCTTTCAGCTATATAAACAAGGCTGCGTGGCTGTGCAAAAACATTTGCCGAACGTGCGTCGGTTATGTTGTAGATATAAATAGGCTCTGCCAATTGCAAGCCTTTTTTTACATGAACAAAAACGGCATCCTGTACCAGGGCTGTGTTGATGGCATTGATACCATCTTTTAAATAGTAGCTGCTATGTCCCAAATTTTTTGAAACGAAAGCTGCGTACTCGTTGTTGGAAGCGGCTTCTTCCAGCGGCAATACAATTAGCTCTTTTGAACGTAATGTTGAAAGCTTAAATGAAAATAATCCATTAATAAAAACAAGTTCATTGGCAGCTTCAAAGCCAGGCAAACGCAATCCATCAAGCTCTGACGATGTGATTATTTCTGGTTCATCATCCGCCAGGGGCAATGAATAATCTTTGTTAAACAGGCTGCTGATGCGTGTATATTTCCACTCTTCGTGTTTTACGGTTGGAATACCGAATTTATTGAAAGCATTAAAGGCTTGTTGCCTGATGATATTGAGGCCTGCGTTACTTTTTTGTTTTTGCAAAGCGTGGTAGCGATCCGAAAATATTTCTGTAGTCATTTAGTACTGTTCGTTTTCAAAATTTCAAATTGCGTTGATGCACCCGTGTTTACAGGTTGCACTACACAGTCTCTGCAACATTGATCTCATTCTTGATAAAATCATAGCCTTTTTCTTCCAGCTCCAATGCCAATTCTTTAGTACCCGATTTTACTATACGGCCATTGTATAACACATGCACAAAATCTGGTACGATGTAATCGAGCAAACGCTGGTAGTGGGTAATAACCAGCACCGCGTTATCCTTGCTGCGCAATTTGTTTACGCCATTAGAAACAATGCGGATAGCATCAATATCAAGGCCTGAATCCGTTTCATCAAGAATAGCCAGTTTAGGCTGTAACATCGCCATTTGAAATACTTCGTTACGCTTTTTTTCACCCCCTGAAAAACCTTCATTTAATGAACGGCTAAGCATCGGTTGCTGAATTTCCACCAATGCCATTTTCTCCTTCATCATCTTCAAAAAAGCAACCGCATCCAATGGATCTTCGCCGCGGTATTTGCGTACTTCGTTTACCGCTGTTTTCATAAAGTTTGTAGTACTCAAACCTGGAATTTCAATGGGATATTGAAATGCCAAAAACAAACCTTCACCAGCCCTGTTTTCAGGAGATAATTCGAGCAGATCTTTTCCTAAAAATTCAACAGAACCGTCTGTTACTTCGTAATCGGAACGGCCTGCCAATACCGAGGCCAACGTACTTTTTCCGGAACCGTTTGGTCCCATAATAGCATGCACTTCGCCGGGGTTTATTTCAAGATTAATTCCTTTTAAAATATCCTTGCCTTCTACGCGGGCATGTAAATTCTGAATCTTCAACATTGCTTTTATTCTTTATAATTTAATTTTCGTGAGTCGGCCTCATCCCCGTCCCTTCTCCTCACGGAGAAGGGTGCCTATGTGCATTTTTGATTACTACTAAATAGACAATTTTATTGTCGATCCTTTTTGTATTCTGTCTTTCATTATCCATTATCAATTATCCATTATCCCACGCTTCCTTCCAAACTAATTGCCAACAATTTCTGCGCCTCTACGGCAAATTCCATCGGTAACTGGTTCATTACTTCTTTGGCGAAACCATTTATTATTAATGCAACGGCCGTTTCGGTATTGATGCCACGCTGGTTGCAATAAAAGATCTGATCCTCACCAATTTTTGATGTAGTTGCTTCGTGTTCTACTACAGAAGTATTGTTTTTTACTTCGATATACGGGAAGGTATGCGCACCACATTTATCGCCTAACAACAGCGAATCGCACTGTGAAAAGTTTCTTGCATTTTCGGCACGCTTGCTAACATGCACCAGGCCACGATAACTGTTGTTACTAACACCCGCACTTATTCCTTTCGACACAATACGGCTCCTGGAATTTTTTCCAAGATGCATCATTTTTGTACCTGTATCGGCTTGCTGGTGATTATTTGTTACGGCCACCGAATAAAACTCACCGGTAGTATTATCGCCTTTCAAAATAACGCTGGGATATTTCCATGTTATAGCCGAACCGGTTTCCACCTGCGTCCACGAAATTTTCGAATTGTTACCCTGGCAAATACCACGCTTGGTCACAAAATTATAAATGCCGCCATTGCCATTTTTATCTCCGGGATACCAGTTCTGTACGGTAGAATATTTAATCTCTGCATTCTCCATGGTGATGAGTTCCACCACGGCCGCGTGCAGTTGATTTTCATCCCGCATGGGCGCCGTGCAACCTTCGAGGTAACTCACATAACTATCGGCTTCAGCCACAATTAAAGTGCGCTCGAACTGCCCGGTATTTTCTGCATTTATCCGGAAGTACGTCGATAATTCCATCGGGCATTTTACCCCTTTTGGAATATAACAAAACGAGCCGTCGCTAAAAACAGCAGAGTTTAGGGCGGCGAAATAATTGTCTGTCATTGGCACCACGGAGCCAAGATATTTTTTAATAAGCTCGGGATGATCCTGTATGGCTTCGCTCATGCTGCAGAAGATAATGCCTTGCTCTGCCAGCTGCGCTTTAAAAGAAGTACCAATTGATACGCTGTCGATCACCGCATCAACGGCTACGCCCGTAAGGCGTTTTTGCTCGTTCAGGCTAATACCCAATTTATCGAAAGTGGCCTTTAATTCGGGATCAATTTCGTCGAGGCTACCGGGAGCGATCTTTTGTTTCGGCGCAGAATAATAGATAATGTCCTGGTAATTAATGGCCGGATACTTGATGTTAGCCCAGTTCGGCTCTTTCATGTTCAACCAATGACGGTAAGCTTTTAAACGCCATTCGAGCATCCAGGCAGGCTCATTTTTCTTTTCAGAAATAAAATGGATGGTGTCTTCGCTCAATCCTTTCGGGGCCTCATCAGCTTCAATATTCGTTACAAAACCGTATTGATAATCACTCAAAACGGTTTCTTCTATCGTACTTAATCTTTCGTTCATATAGGTTTATACTGGAGATATTCTCCATTTTTATCAGGCGCCAAAGGTACGAACCGTTTATACAAAAAAGTATAAATAACGGTTAAGGAACTTACGGAATAGGTAATTTCAGGAATCAACTCCAACATTATCCGCCATAATGGAAGGGACAGGAATGAAGGATTTAGGCAACTTCAAAGTGTTGTGGAACTCTTTTAAAAAAACGGCCGGGTAATCTCCAGCACTAATATTCAGCATTCTATTTGCATATGAATGAGCGAATTAATTTCTGCGGAATAGCATTGGACGGGGAAAATAGCCAGTTAAACACAACACTTTTTCCAATCCTGTTTTATTCGGCGCAAAAATCTATAATTTTCCATAAAATCCAATCTCCTTGAAAAATCCTTTGAAAGCCAGTTTTCTTTTTTTGCTCCTGATTCCGTCATTCCTGTTCGCACAACATAAGAACGTTTCCTCCGCCGCAGAACCTGCATGGGTTACGCGTCATCAATACAAACCCGACGAACAAAACCTGGATAAATATGCCGAAGAAGGCACTATCGACCTGCTGTACGAAGAGCAAATTAATGTTGGCCAGCAGGTTGATTACGTACACCGCACTATTAAAATTATTTCCGCTGCAGGTGTGCAAAACGGGTCTGAAGTATCAGTCAGTTTCGATCCAACATTCCAGCGCCTGGCATTTCACACTTTGCGTGTAATAAGGAATAACACCCCTGAAAATAAATTGAATCTCTCCACCATAAAAGTGATCCAAAAAGAAAAGGACCGTAACGATTTTCTATATGATGGGTCACTGAATGCAGTAAGTATAATGGAAGATATTCGTGTTGGTGACATTATAGATTACAGTTACAGTGTACAAGGTTTCAACCCGATTTTCAAAGGAAAGTATGCCGCATTTTTAAACATAGGTTTTAGCATACCAATGTACGATCTGTATTATAAATTGATAGTGCCCGAAGCCCGCACCGTAAATATCAAAAGCTTCAACGATACTATTCAGCCAACCATTACAACAGCTAACAGGCAAACGACATACGAATGGACAAAAACCAATCTAAAGCCACTAAAAACACAGGACAAAACCCCCTCCTGGTACGATCCGTATCCTGAGGTGATGATCAGTGAATTTGCAAACTGGAAAGAGGTGAATGATTGGGCCATACAGCTTGTGCCGAAAGCACCGGCATTATCAACAGCCCTTGCAGCCGCTATAAAAAAGATAGACACTGAAAATCTCACGACAGAAAAAAAAATACAGGCTACACTTCGGTTTGTGCAGGATGAGATCCGCTACATGGGTTATGAAATGGGCGAGCATTCGCATAAGCCCGCAGATCCCTCAAAAGTATTTGCACAACGCTTTGGTGATTGCAAGGAAAAATCTTACTTGTTATGTACCATGCTCGGGGCTATGCATATTAATGCCGATCCTGTACTGATTAATACATCGTATAAAAAAGAGATGGCAAAATGGCTTCCTTCTTCCAGCAATTTTGATCATATGACGGTGCGTGTAAACATCGATAACAGGTATTATTTTTTCGATCCAACTATTTCATACCAACGTGGTAATGTAAAGGAGTTATATTATCCAGATTACCAGGTTGGTCTTGTACTTACCGATACAACTACAGCATTAACGTCTATTCCTTTTCGCCAAACAAGTTCACAGGAAATTAAAAATCTATTTACGGTCGAGGCCATGTATGGCAAAGGCAACTTTACAGTAACTACCATTAGCAAAGGCGCTTTTGCCGATGGAGAAAGAGAAGATTTTAAAAACAGCAGCAACTTTGAATTGCTTAAGAATTATAAGAAGTTCTATGCAGCTTATTACTCTGATATCATTGCAGATTCACTTAATTATTTTGATGATGACAGCACCGGCATTTTTACCTCTGTTGAATATTACACTATTCCTAAGTTTTGGAAAAGCGAAAAGGATGTACAAAAATTTTCGATGTGGCCTTTTATTATCGAAAGTGTATTGAACACACCTACCGACAAGCAACGGAACATGCCGTTGCGATTACAATTCCCTGGTAATTTTAAAGAAACCGTGCAAGTGAATCTGCCGGAAGACTGGAAATTTAAACCGGTAGAATTGCATGTAAAAAATAATTGCTTTAGCTATAACATGAAAACCTATGGCTTGTTTACAAAAGCATACATGGAGATAGATTATAAGAATGTGAAAAACCATGTTGCACCCGAAGAAATTAAAAAGTACTTAGAGGATATAAAATACATAGAAGATAATTCAACCTATGTTTTAACCTACGGAGATAAGGAAGCAGATGATGATGTGTCTTCGAACACCAAAAGAAACTGGGTACCGGTGGTAGTTGTTATTGGCTCTATTATTGGTTTTGCAGTATGGTCGCAGCGAAGAAGATAAAGCACGAAACTCTTCCGGTTTTGGCATGCATGAAGAATGATTTTAAAATTTCCTGCCTGTTGCGAATACATTGTTCTTAAACAGCGTCCTTATAAAACGCCTGCACGCAATAACCAGCAATTGCTCATCATCAAAAACACATCCATGGATCAGCGCATCATCAATCTCTACGACGAATACACGCATAAGCCACTCAACAGGCAGGAGTTTGTTAAAAGACTTACTATGCTTGCGGGAAGTACCGTTGCTGCTATGTCCATTCTCCCATTGCTGGAAAATAATTATGCGGCAGCGGCTGTTACAGACGCCGGCGAACTGTTTACTGAATATGTAAGTTTTCCCGGCGTTCCCAACGAGATGAAAGCCTATGTGGCCAGGCCGGCAAAAGAAACAAAATACCCTGCTGTTATTGTGATACATGAGAACCGCGGCCTGAATGCACACATTGAAGATGTAGCACGCCGTGCGGCAAGCGAAGGTTATCTTGCTATTGCACCTAATGCCTTATCGGCACTTGGCAAAACACCGGCCAATGAAGATGAAGCAAGAGCATGGTTTTCCGAATTAAATCCCGATGAGAGTTTAAAGAATTTTATCAATGCCTTTGACTATTTAAAAACAAGGAAAGACTGTGATGGAAATATTGGCTGCGTTGGCTTCTGCTGGGGCGGAGCTATGGCAAATAAATTGGCCGTAAATGTGCCGGATCTTAAAGCCGCCGTTGCCTTTTATGGCGCCCAGCCGCCTGCTGCCGATGTGCCCAAAATAAAAGCTGCATTGCAATTGCATTATGCAGGTTTAGACGAAAGAATTAATGCTGGTATTCCAGCGTATGAAGAAGCGCTTAAAAAAAATAATGTACCATACGAACTATACATGTACGAGGGCGTAAATCACGCATTTCACAACGACACTTCTGCCGGCCGTTATAACGAAGCCGCTGCTAAACTTGCCTGGAAAAGAACAATGGAATTCTTTGGCAAACACCTCAAATGATTTGTGATTTGTGATGTGTGATTTGTGATCTATAATTTGTGACCTTCGTCTGTCGTCTGTCGTCTGTCGTCTGTCTTCTGTCTTCTGTCTTCGGTCTTCTGTCATCTGTCTTCTGTCATCTGTTTTCCGATTATGGTGCGCCCGCCGGCAAATTGCCATGGCCGGTGCCGGGCTGTGGGTAGTAGTTTGCGCCCGCACACAAGCCATTCGCACAGGCAAATCTACTACTGCCCATCCCTGGCGCCAGGTGCACCATTGCTTATAAAAACAAGCTCACATTTTTCCTGCGTGCACATCCGTTTATTAAAAAATTTGCCCGCTTTCCATATCAAGCTGGTAGTATTTATAGAAGACTTTATAAACACGTTTAACGCCAGCGCCACCTCCCGAGGGTATAGCATAGCCATTAATAGATACCGGCCTGCCTAAAAGATCCAGCACCTTCCACATCTTTAAAACCACGTACATAAAAAGTATTTGCACCTTTAACTAAAGCAAAATAGTTATCTGTGGATTTAATAAACAGTCTATCGCCATCACTGTAACCCCAAGTGTCGCGGGCAGGATATTCATTGCCGGTTGAATCAGTCATATACGCTATATCAGCAAGCGTGCTGCTTCTTATTTCAAATTTGCTGCAGAAAGATTTGTCCTTTTTAAAATCTGCAAATGTTTTGTAAAGTCCCTTTGTATAATCCCAAAAAAGTCATTAGGATTTTACTGCAATAGGCGAATTAAATGTTTTATTACAATTCCATAGTCCTGTAAACCATTCTCTTCGTTTCATGGTGAGTGATAGCCTGAGGACTTTTTGGTTTCCATTTTTTATCAGGTAACCGCTGATTGCAAAAGACTTTATAGCGCAACGTTTTCATGCGTTGTTCCACTTTTGTGTTTAAGACGATAGCTGACCAGGGCGCAATTTTTTTGTCGATAAAGGCAATCTTTAAATCCAATTGTTACATAAGGTTTTCTTACATCACCAAAAAACGAACTATTATTATCATCGTGAAAACAGCGTAATTTTTAAGCGCATATTTTTAAATTGACGATTTTCGGTTAAAATAATGTGCGAACGAAGCGGAAAATGAAATGGATGTAGATTTTTTTTAGATTAACTGTCCGGCATGAGGTTCACCATAGAAAATGGCCTGCTCAATCGGTAGAAATAGATGGTCTGGATCATAGCTATCGGTTCAGAGATTTATTAATATACAGCGGAGCAGATTTTTCATTATCAAGAGAGGTGCAGGTTCTTCTACCGGCACTAACGGTTGAGCCATTCTTTAAGAACAAGCGCTTCATTGTGCTGCTGATCCTTTGCGCCATAAACCAACGTGACAGTGTCTTTTTTAAGCACGTCGTACAATATTGAAACCGGTTCTTTATTATTTCTTAGTTCCTCCTGATATTTTTTTTTGAATTCTTTCCATTTGTCAGGGTCATGACCAAACCATTTTCGAAGTTCAGTAGAGGGAGCAATATCCTTTAACCATAAATCAATACTTGCTTTTTCTTTCGTGAGACCCCTTGGCCAGAGCCTGTCTACAAGAATGCGTTTGCCGTCTTCTTCCGCTGGTTGTTCATATACTCTTTTTATTCTGAGTTCCATATTCCCGCTTTTCTGCTTTAAGCATATTTATAGCTCCAGCTAAAGTCATATCGCCGGGCTTAGTTTGCAAATCCTTATCAAGGTCGTATAAGGCTTTCCCGGTTGCATTCGTTCACCGGCAATTTTATTTATCCAACCATTTAAAGCTACCATTTCTTTCACCGTTTGTTCCTTTACGAAGCATTGCAGCATCTAGTCTCTTCTTTAAAAACATTTTAATTGAAAGGAATATGATAATCTCACGTCAAAACTCTTCCCTTATAATTTAGTTTTTTTCTACACCTAAATTTGGGAAGGTTTTTTCTATCGAGTTCGTCATAGGGTCAGGCAGGCTCGCATAAATAACTTTCCTTTCCAGGTCAGCAATATTTACTTTGCGAAATTCCCCGGTAACATAGCCGTGAGCATATTCTTTTTTTCATTTGATAATATACTGATGAAATTTTCTTCAAACAAACTCCAATTCTTGTTTGAGTATAAACGAAGGCACTTAAGAATAAAAATGCAAAGTGTTACACCGATGCCTCCGGCAATAAATATTCCTTCGCCTTTTGGACGCAGTTACGCAGCAATATCAACTCATCTTTTTGTTCAGAAGAAGTAGTTGGTTATTTTAATCTGTTAAGCCCGGAATCGGCATCGGAAAAATAAAATCCTGAAAAATACTGTGAGCTGCTTTCTTTACATGCCTTGCATATTTATCAAGGCTTTTATGCAGCGCATGAGCATATTCCTTATCCAGCTTTCCGATTACAAGATTCACCTTATCTATTTCTCCTTTGAGCTCATTTCGCTTCGCCTCATCAAAAGGACAATATTTTTTTATTGCTGTTTCAAGTTGTTTTTTGAAGGTCTTTTCCACCTCTTCATAATAAGGGCGTAATAAAGGAATTGCCGTAAAAGTTTTTAAATGTGCTAATTTGATAGCATCAGCTTCCTGGTATTTATTTACCTCATTAAATGAACATGAAACAAGCACGGACATTAAAACCGGAGCTTGATATAAGAGGCTCCGTTCTTCGGGCGTTAATTTTTCAAATTGCTTAATCATAATTACTGTATTTAATACAAACAAGTATTCTCATAGCACTTGAATTTGGCGGACCATCTTTCTCTAATAAATGGGATCTTCTTATACTGGTATGTAAAATCTGTCGCTACAATCCTTCACATCATTCTCAAACAGCTTCTAACTATTGTACTATCAACTTTCCTTTCATCACCACATGAATGCTGCAATAATAATCGGCGCTTTCAGTAACAACTAAACTCCAGGATTGACCAACAGGAATCAACGATGAAGTCCAGGCTTTATCTGCTTCTTCGGTTACATCATGTGCCACCATATCATTGTTTATCCAAACCACTGTATCTCCTTTTTGTACGCTCAGCTCTGCTGGCTGAAATTTCATTTGTTTAATTTCAACAGTATGGGCCTTCGGTATAATTTTCTCTGTTTCGGTATCGCAACTGTTCAAAAGAAAAACAGAACATAACGAGAAAATGACTGCCTTTAATGTTGTTATTTTATCACTCATCATTTGCATTATTTTCAAATTTTGTTTTGTACCATTACAGCATGCTCAAGGTGAGCTCGCAGTGCGGGGACAACATTTTTAAGCAAACTCTTTAGTTCACCATTATCTGTTTCAGGAATCAAGAATCCTTCTACGGTTGCAATCACTGCTTTGTGATAAGCAACTTCATTATCGATATATGCTTTATCGAATGCTTTACCGGATTTTGAACGTAATATCTTCTTCGTTTTTTCTGCATCCGCTAATAGTTTTTGACTTACTGCATTGTCCTTAGGAGTTACTCCTAATTTTTTGACCAGTGCTGCAGCCTGGACAATGACTGCCTTATGATCACTAATCATTGTTTCCGCGAATTTCAGAATATCAGTATTCCTTGATTTTCTTTTCGCAATCTCGCCGTAATTAATGTCTATCTGATTAGCAACTACTGCGACAGAAGCTACTTCAGCATCTGAAAGTTTCGGATTTTCCTGGGCAAAAACAGGCGCTGAAAGCATAACTGCGGAAAATATTGCTGCTGTGGTCGGTGTCAAAAAGCGTGTAATAATTTTCATTTTTTTCTTTTTATAGATAAATAAGAAATACTAAAAGGCACAATGTAGAATAGCTGTATTAGGCAAGGCTTAAGGCGGAATTAGAAACTGATTAGAATGTGTATTTGCATCCAAAACTTTGCGATCCTTCTGTAAGCTTCCGGAAGCCCGTTTGTTAGACAGCAGAGGCAGGAATGCGGCGTGTCAATAAAAGATCTTAGCCGCGATATAAGTATTTCGGAAGTAGCTGGAAAGCAGTGTATGGCGGCCTTGAAGTTGCAGCTGTAAAGCGCTCTCAAGATCTTAAACAGGGCTTAGCCAGTACTGGAAAATGTCTGCCAATGCGCTGATAGCAAAAAAAAGTTTAGGGCCGGTTAATAATAGAGAAGCTGTTTGCTTTCTATTACAGAGCAGTAGTGCGTATTAACCTGGTCTGCTGCATTGTGCAACTGCCGCCCCACTTATCATACCAGGTTAAACTAAAGGACGACCGATATTGGAAGAAGCAATGGCAACACTTACCAGCAAACATCCGGCAACAGGTTGCTGACAAAGCCATCACTGCCTGCGTTTAAAGGCCATTGCTGCAATTATAACCAGTCATAAAGGGATTATACCGCGAGAGCCCTAATAATCCGCCACAGGGCAAGGAAAAGGCAGCCAGGGCGCATTAAATCCCGATTTATGTGATTTAGCTATTTTCTTCCGTGGGATTTATGAACTAAGCAGGATATTTATTTGGTTCAACTCCATCTTTTAGCAAATGGTGAACTGCACCGGATGCGGCCTCGTTATAAACGATTATGTCTCTCGTGGGTGATTAGCGGGTTTATCACACTCTGCGAAGTCTCTCACGCTCTGCGAAGTCTCCTGACTTTGCACTTTATGCATGTCTCTCCGACACATTATTGGCAGATCAATTATACCAACCAGATATTTTTATTTCCTTTCCTACTCATGTCACTTTTCAGGTTTAAAGCTTTCGAGTATCCTTTTGGTACTTGAAAAAGCCTGGTGATGAAAGCTTCGGATCCCCAACTTTTGAGCGGCCTGTACCAGCATTAACCGGTCATCAAAATAAATACACTCTTCCGGTGACGCCTGCGCTATACCCATTGCCAAAGTGAAAATACCCGGATCGGGCTTGCGCATTCCTACTTCACAGGAAGAAATAAACGCATCGAAGCACTGATGCAAACCGAATTTTTTAATGCGAAAATCATTGAGTTCTCTTCCTTCATTATTGATTGACATAATGTGAAAACCACAATTGTGTTTCCACTCTTTAAGCCATTGCAACATATTCGGGAGTTCTACGGATTGAGCGAACATAAATGTTTTAAAATCCTCTTTTGTAAAATCTCTCGGGTGATTAAAAACAACTCTATCCAGGTATTCATTTAATGTGATGCTGTCGATTTCATAAACATTAAAAATGAAATGATGCAAAGTTTCCATTTCTGTGTAATCGAGACTGAAAGTCTGCGCAGCTTTTTGCCGGGCTTCATGTCCCCAGCCATTGCTAAGCAATACACCCCCAATATCAAAAAAAATTACCTTGAGGCCGGGTACTTCCATACTATTAGTTTAATAGATCATTTGTCGTTTTTGATTTTCAATTGCTGCTAACAGTTTATCATAAGCTTTATTGAATTTTTCAATCCCTTCATCTTCCAGTTTTTGAGTAATGAGATCGATATCAATTCCCTTTTCTTTTAACTGCGTTAACAGCTGCGTTGCTTTATCCGGGTCATCTTCCAAATGACTTTCGGCTTGTCCATGATCCCTGAAAGCTTCCAGTGTTTCGATTGGAATGGTATTGATGGTATCAGCACCTATCAACGCCTCTACATATTTCACATCGCTGAACGATGGGTCTTTACTGCTGGTGCTGGCCCACAACACACGCTGCCGTTTTGCACCCTTTGCTTCCAGGTTTTTAAAGCGTTCGCTGTTGAACACTTCTTTGTATATTTCATACGCTTTTTTTGCTGAGGCAATCGCCACCTGGCCTTTCATGTTACCCAAACCTTTTTCTTCTAATAAAGGATCGATCAATACATCAATCCGGCTAAGAAAAAAGCTGGCCACTGAAGCAATTTGATCAATGGGCTGATTAGCCTTAAGGCGATCTTCCAAACCAGAAATATATGCATCGGTAACCTGTTTGTAACGTGGCAAACCAAATAGGAGTGTGATGTTAATATTTATTCCCTCGCTAATGCACTTTTGAATGGCCGGTAAGCCTTCTGTAGTACCAGGGATTTTGATCATCACATTTTTTCTGTTGATGGCATCCCATAAGTCTCTTGCCTGCTTAATGGTTCCTTCTGTATCATGGGCAAGATGCGGCGATACCTCAATGCTTACAAATCCGTCGTTCCCATGGGTTTCCTCATAGACCGTTCTAAAAAAATCGGCAGCACGTTTAATATCTTTTACTGCAAGGCTAATGAAGACATCGTCGTTACTGCTTTTTTGTTTGGAAAGTGCTGCAATATCTTCAGAATAATCAGAGCTGCTGGTGATGGCCTTTTCAAAAATGGAGGGGTTGGCAGTAACGCCGCTGACACCATCATTCTCAATCAACTTTTTTAATTCTCCGCTATCCATAATATTCCGGTCAAAGAAATCAAGCCAGATACTCTGGCCTAAATTCCTAATGCTTTTTAGATTATTATCTTTCATAATATAATAAGTTTATGGGCTCTAATTATTTTTATATTTTACGAAAGCAATGCCTTTGCCCTCTTTACAACATTTTCTACAGTAAAGCCATACTCTTGCATCACTTGTTCACCTGGCGCAGATTCACCAAAATGATCGATGCCAATCACGTCTCCTTCATCTGTTACATACTTACACCACCCTAAAGCCGATCCTGCTTCTATCGCCAAACGTTTCTTCAATGTTTTTGGAAATACGTTTTCTTTATACGTGTCATCTTGCTTGTCGAATAATTCCCACGATGGCATACTTACAACCCGCGCAGCGATGCTTTCCATTTTCAATTTTTCCTGCGCTGCAATTAATAATTGAACTTCCGAACCCGAGCCTATCAAGACAATTTGCGGAGTTTTTTCTGATTCTGAAAGAATGTATGCTCCCTTTTCCAATTCATTTGCCTTTGCATATTTTTCCTGATCAATTACCGGAATTCCCTGTCGTGTTAATATTAATGCAACCGGACCACCTGAATGTTCCAATGCAACACGCCATGCATGTGTAGTTTCATTGGCATCTGCCGGTCTGATTACTGTTAAATTAGGAACTGATCTTAATCCAATCAATTGTTCTATCGGTTGGTGGGTGGTGCCGTCTTCTCCCAATCCTATACTATCGTGTGTGTAAATAAAAATCGGACGAATTTTCATTATTGCTGCGAGCCGTATGGGAGGCCTCATGTAATCTGAAAATATCAGGAATGTAGCACCATAAGGAATAATACATTTGCTAAGCGCCATTCCGTTTAGAACTGCACCCATAGCATGTTCTCTAATTCCAAAATGAAAAATACGGCCGCCGGGATTTGTAGAAGAAAATGATTTGTAATTTTCAAGGTCGGTATCAGTTGATGGTGCAAGATCAGCTGAACCGCCAATTAAAGTCGGTAGATAATCTGCAATTGCATTTAGAACTTTGCCGGAAGCTTTACGGGTCGCTATTTTTTCGCCGGCTTTAAATACCGGTAACTTTTCTTTCCACTGCGGAGGTAATTTACCACTGCTCAGTAATTCATATTGGTTAGCAAGTTCCGGATATTTTTCTTTGTAGTTTTTATATAATTCATTCCAGCTTTTTTCTTTTTCAATGCCTTTCTTACCGGCTTCCCTATAGTAATTCAATACCTCATCAGGCACTTCAAAATATTTACCAGGATCAAATCCAAGATTTTCTTTCACGAGCTTTACTTCATCTTCTCCCAGCGGAGAACCGTGTGCACTTGCGGTGTCTTTTTTATTGGGACTTCCATAACCTATATGTGTACGAACCTTAATAAGTGAAGGGCGATCGGTTGCTTGCTGAGCATTGTGTATTGCTTCAGACAAGGCATCGATATCATTACCATCTGCCAATACCTGAACATGCCAGCCATACGCTTCAAAGCGTTGGGCGACATCTTCTTCAAATGCCAGGTTCGTATTTCCTTCAATGGTAATATGGTTGTCGTCGTACAAATAAATGATATTGCCCAATTGAAGATACCCGGCCAAAGATGCGGCTTCAGCAGTCACACCTTCCATCATATCGCCATCGCTGCAAATGGCATAAATTTTATAGTTGAAAATGTCGAAGCCTGTCATATTGTAACGGGCTGCCATATGTTTTTGCGCAATGGCAAATCCTACTCCATTTGCAAAGCCTTGCCCCAGCGGACCTGTGGTTACTTCAATACCGGCTAACAATCCATATTCGGGATGACCCGCTGTTTTGCTGTGCAGCTGGCGAAAGTTTTTAATGTCATCCAAACTGATATCATAGCCTGTTAAGTATAAAAAACTATATTGTAACATGCACGCATGACCTGCAGACAAAATAAAACGATCGCGGTTTGCCCATGCTGGGTTTTGCGGATTATAGTTCATGCTTTCCGTCCACAAAATATGCCCGATGGGTGCAAGCCCCATAGGCGTTCCGGGATGACCCGAATTTGCTTTTTGTACAGCATCAGCCGCTAATATTCTAACAGTATTGATGCCGGTTTGCTCTATAGTTTGTGTTTTCATATTCATGATTAATACCTAAAGGTTTTAATTTATTTTCAAAGTCCGGCGTCCCTTTTTATCTCATCTTTATTATTAATATTTTTTATATTTTTATGAAGTTTAAAAAGCTGTTCAATATGGTTTTTTGATAGTCTTCTTCCACAACAGTGTATTTACAAAAGTTAACAACCTGTACTTACGCCCTGTACTCTTCCATAATTATTTAACGTCTCCGCGTGGCCTTAAAAGTTAATACCTTTCAGAAATAAGTATGCTTCATTTTGATTTTATTTTTTCTTGCCGCCTTATTTGATATTCCAGAACTGATCTTCATACCGATCCTGCAATAACGAAGGATGATGCTTTTGAATCAGGTTTCCGATATTCTCCAATTGTTCTTTGCTTAATTTTCGTTCCAAATGAGGGAACAACTGTCTTTCCTCATATCGAACGTGCTCATCCACCATGTCAGCTATTTTTGCCAGGGCTTTTCTTCCAGTATTTTCTGAATTTTCCAAACCTTCTATGTGTAGCTTTATGCACCTGTGTTCATTTATAGCTCTTTTAACCTGGTTATCCTTCATTGGTGCAAAGAGGATGTTTTCTTCTTCCCGGAAATGTGGTTGCAAATGTTGTTGCCAGAAATATTGCACATATTTCCGTATCCGTTCCATCGCCACATTCATTTTCAATCCTTGCCTGATTTTCCAGCAGAAAAGCAAGCTGAAATGATGTTGTTGGGAAAGTTTTTTTATATGTTCGTTTCGGGTGACCGGCTTTCTTAGCATGCCCATTATTTTTTTCAGTTTAAGTGACCAACTCATTTTTTCTGAAACTTTTCTTCTCAGCTTGTGCCCTGAGAAAAAGAATACTAAACGCTCAAAGTCTTTCATTTTTTCAAGCCAATGTACGAGGCCTGTATTAGGGCCAGATTAAGAAGAAATTAGAAACTGATTAGAGTGCATATTCGGGCTTTATATCGAGTGCCTGGCAAGTTTATTATACGTGTTGTCCTTCACCAATATTTGCATTTTTGAAGCTTTCCTACTGCAGGGCCAGTACATAGTACAGGCTAGGACTTTTTAACATGGTGATGTATATTTTGCGGTGTCTGTAGCCACTACCATTTTCTTTTAAAATTCTTACCGCCATGCTTCTTTTTGTATCATATATTTCATTGGTTTTCGCCATGCGCATCGTAGATCCGGCGATCTTTTCGTAAGCTTCTCTTGTACTCAACGATGAACCACACTATAGACAGCGTAAGTGATATTTCCATTCCAAATAAAATCCAATCCATGATTTATAATTTATAAGATTATCCATTTTGATTATCGACTTTCATTATTGTAAAAGTTTTGCTACCTGCCGGAACATCCCATTTTACTTTTTCACCCTGGCGGAAGCCGATAAGTGCAGTACCTATCGGTGCAAAGACAGATACTTTTCTTTCCTTTATGTTAGCCTTTTCAGGAACCACTAAAACTAGCTCTATTAATTTATCTTTGGTTCCTTCCTTTACAATCACTCTTGAATTAAGTCTCACAACATCTCCAGGTAATTTATCCTTGTCAACGATCGTTGCTTTCTTCAATTCATTTTGTAGGGATGCAGTATTTTTTCGGTCGAAATCTCTTACCGATGTTAATCCTCTTACATATGCATTGAGGATTTCGAAATCTTCCTTCCCTATTATTATTTTACTCTTTATCGTTTTCATTTTTTTTAGTTTAAAAATTGATAATGTTGTTGACGCATTTTATTATTTTCTTTAAAATAAATGTGGTCCAGGCTTTTACTATTCTGTTCGTCAATCCTTCGGAAAAATTTAGATGCCTTTATTTCTTCAATGCTGCTAAAGCCACAAGCTTCCATCATTTCTTTTGTTGCGATCAATGTATTAGCATGAAAGTTTGCTACTCTTACTTTTTTATCAGCAGGGTCTAAACCTTTGTACAAAGCAGGATTTTGGGTAGCTACACCTACAGGACATTTACCACTATCGCATTGCAATGCCTGTATGCATCCCAAAGCGAACATCATACCTCTTGCGCTATAGCAGGCAGAGGCGCCAAGTGATAAGGTCTTGAGTATATCAAAAGCGGTGATAATTTTACCCGCAGCAAGTATCTTGATATCGTCTGAAAGATGGAATTCATCCAATGTTTGTTTTACAAAAGCAAGCGCTTCATATAAAGACATTCCCAAATGATCTGTGAACTCTAAGGGTGCAGCGCCTGTTCCGCCTTCTGCACCGTCAACTGAAATAAAATCGGGTTTAATACCCGTTGTAAGAATTGCCTTACAGATGTCTATAAACTCCTGCTTGTTGCCGATACATAGTTTAAAGCCAACAGGCTTACCCCCAGACAGGCGACGTAAAGACTGAATGAATCGCAATAAATCTACCGGATCATCAATCCCTGCGTGCCTGGCAGGCGAATGAACCGTTGTATTTGGTTTTACATGCCTTATTGCTGCAATTTCTACTGTGTTTTTTTCTGCAGGTAAAATGCCACCATGGCCTGGCTTAGCACCTTGTGATAGTTTTAATTCAATCATCTTAACAAATGGGCTGGACGCTTTTTGTTTAAAAGCAACCGGATCGAATTGTCCATTTTCTGTACGGCATCCAAAGTAACCGGTGCCTATTTGCCAGATCAGGTCACCGCCTTTTAGATGGTAGTCGCTTATACCGCCTTCACCTGTGTTGTGTGCAAAGCTGCCAATTGCCGCTCCTTCGTTTAAAGCTGTTATAGCTGCGCTACTTAGGGCGCCGTAACTCATGGCGCCAATATTATAGATACTTGCCTCATAAGGCTGTGAACACTGCTCATTTCCTATCCGTACCCTTAAATCTTCTACTCTTACCGAAACGGGGTAAATAGAATGATTAACCCACTCATAGCCAGGTATCGAGGGGTCCGTCTGCATGCCAAATGCAACAGTTTGTTTATCATTTTTTGCCCTTTGATATACGATGGCCCGCTGTCGTCTGCTAAACGGCTTCCCGTCTAAATCACTTTCGAAAAAATATTGTCGTAGTTCTGGTCTAATGCTCTCAAAAAAATAGCGAAGCCGGCCAATTACCGGGTAGTTGCGCAGGATTGCATGTCTTTTCTGTTTTACATCATAAATGGCAACCAATAGCAATGGCAGTGTGAAAATTAATGCCAGGTATAAGTTTGCATTTTGCGTGAAACCAATTTTTAAAATCACAGCATTTAGTAACACTAATATCAGTATGATAGCACTACTTGCAGAAAGATGTTTTTCTTTATTTAACATGATGGTCTATTTAATGTTTTAGAAAAAGGGCTGTACGTTCTTGCCGCCAATTGACCAATTAAAGAAGCAGCCCCGATTATCGGAGTCCAACACTTTTTTAAGCCCTTTCCTTTATGTGAACCGGCAGCAGTTTTGACACAAGGTTCTCCCATTTTTTCGCCTGAGCCTCTAATTGTTCTACATTATCCAGTGATTCTTTCTGTGCATCGAACAACGCCAGTGAAACTGCTCCTGCGCCTTTTTTAAATACCAGCTTTAAGAAAACGCTCTTCAAAAAATGATGAAGTTTTTTTGTCCTCAATTCGTCGGCCCTGATACTGCTATATTCCTTTTTTATGCTACAGGTTTCAAGACTGTTTAAGTCTATTATTAAGCATGATGAAGCGCAAGGAACTCTCTTTGCATATAGAAGTTTGCGTTTTATAATGTTTAACGCAATAACGTTTGCGCCCACTTCATCCTGGTTTGAAATGGTTAACCTTGTTCGCCTGGCAAGTTTGGCTATGTTACAAAGCCTCTTGAACCTGCTATTTGAAAATCCCGCAAAGGGCACTATAACCGTTCTCATTTTTTAAATGTTTCAATTTTTGTAAATCACTCATGTCTCTATAGTTCTGACAGAGTCTAATAAGTGCTGTGACCTAAAGAAGCAGCACATGTACGACCCTTAACAAGCGGTAAACGTGGTGTTGCAGAATGAAACCGTTTTAGGCTTCTGCACAGAATAAATAAATGCAATTTGTGTTAGAAGAAATTACTTCGTGGCGCCTGAAAGAGTATGCTTAGGCGGAAGTAATAGCTTTAAAGGCTTTAAAGCTGGAGTAGTAATACATTGCTGAATTGAAAGGAAGGAACTCAGTAAATGAACAGGTAAAACAATCACGGGTATCAAGCACTATGTAGTACTTATTGCTTGTTGAAAAAGTGATATGTGTTCCCTTACCTGGCATGCAGCAATTTAAGAATTAAATGTAATAGAATGGTTAAAGGTTTGTTTAATCATGGATAAGAATTGGAACGTTCGTTTTTGGACGTAGCTCCCGACTTCGTAGAACTTATCTAAGATCATTCATGGCTTGCTCAAGGCCGGATAATCATTAAGCGATGCTTTATTTTTAAAAACAAAACAAGTCAAACTGAATAGGTGCTCTTCGTTGCACGTTCAAATTGTTTTGGCAGCTTATGCTATTGTAGCAATGCCGTCACCCGGCATAATTGCATTTTGAATAGCAGGCGTTACGCTGTGTTTAAATGAAGAATCATGTTCTCAAGAAAGCTTTCGAAGAGTTGCTAATGCATGATGATAGGAAACTTATTATTTTCTTATCTCCAATTTTTGCAGCATTTCATCTGTTATTGCCTCGCTGTAAATTCCATACCCATTAACCAGTACCCCTTTCAACTGATGAACGTCAGATGATATAGCATACAATATGGATGCATCGGAAGGATTGCTGTCTCCTTCAAAGCGGAAATATTTATCGACCTTAAATTCCTCAGTAAATATTTTGAATTTACCATCGGGGCACTCAAGACAGTTTTGTCGCAGGTTGAAATCTTCCGTATATCCTTCTTTGCGCAAATCGTTGATCGTTCCTACAAGTGTAGCATATTGTTTCATTGTTCTTATTTTAAAATGAGAAAAAAATAGCACCAGAATGCATTCAGCGTTTATACATCGTCATTACACAGCATCCTATGCTGTTTCAGCTTCGTCGGCGAGATAATGTTCATGCGTTTGTACCGCACGTTGTATGCTGAATAGTCACCATCAACAACATAAACCGCACCTGTTACAAAGAAGAACCATGTGCCGCTTCTTCAGCCTTTGCAGATCTCCTGCTGAGATTATGTGTGATGATATTTATTAAACATTACCATAGGTGTTTGACTGCCCACCATCAATTGCAATGATTTGCCCGTTGATGTAAGAACAATCTTCGCTTAAAAGAAATGTCACCACTTTTGCCACCTCTTCGGGCAAGCCTAATCTCTTTGTTGGATTAGCTTTTGCATATTCAGTTTCTGCAGCCTTTGGGTCTTGAGGATTTACCTGCTTAAATGCTTCTGCAACCATGGGTGTAAGAATAGCACCCGGAGCAATAGCATTTGCATTAATGCCATCTTTCGCATACTCCAATGCTGCATTCTTAGTCATACCTGCAACAGCATGTTTGGAAGCTACATAAGGAATTTGATTTAGTACGCCACGGATACCGCCTACGGAAGCTACATTTACAATACGCCCATACTTTTGTTTTTGCATTACAGGGATAACATATCGCATAGCGTAATAAACACCCAGCAAGTTTATATCAATTACTTTCTTGAAAATGTTTACATCATATTCTGTGATACCTGCCTGCTTGCCTTCGATACCGGCATTGTTGTATAATCCATCAATGCGACCGAAAGCTTTTACTGTTTCATCTACATAATTCCTTACGGCATCCTCTTTTGAAACATCAGCAACAACAGTAACAACTTTACTATCCGGAAACTGTTTGCTGATCTCATCTTTGGCATTGAGCAAACTCTTTTCATTGTAATCAACCAACGTCAAATTAGCGCCTTGTGAAGCCAGTTCTTTCGCCGCTGCCAGACCAAGGCCCATTGCAGCGCCTGTAATTATTATGACTTTCTTTTCTAAATTTTTCATGATGTAAGTTTTATGACTTATTAATGATTGCTATTCTCTATTCGTTTTTGATAAAATTTAGCAACTGTGAGATTTAGTAAAACGTTGAGCCAAATCACAAGTAGCGTCGGGAGAATAATTCCTTTCTTTTTATTTTCTCGCTTTTATGGTTGTTACCGGAAGTTTATTAGTTGTAATATTTTCCAACCAGCTAACCAGTTGTAGTTGTATTTCATACCCAACCGAATAAGCAAAAGCTGCATGTTTTCTAATGTTCTGCTTACAGACAAGTCTCCTGCAATAATTGGATTAAAACCTGCTACAGCTACTAATTCAGCAACTGTTTGTAACGCTTCTTCATCATTGCCTGCAATGAAAGAATCTACTTGTTTGCCATCAATAACAGGTGTTGAAAAATCTGCTGCGAAGGTGGTATTAAAGGCTTTAATCACTTTTGAATTAGGCAACAGTTTTGTAACTCTTCTGCGGCACTTGTATGCGGTGCGGTTACTAGGCCGTTGTAAGTTTCATTCAAAGGATTGGCGATAGATATTACAATCTTTTGATTGGCCATTTCTTTAATTTTTTCAGCTACTTCTTTTTCAGCCGCGAAAGGAACGGCAGCAATGATAATATCTGCTTCCCATGATGCCTGTGCGGAACAATCAATTACCTCTACATCGGCAGATGAATTAACGCTTTTAATGTTGTTAATAATTTCCTGGACTTTCCCGTTATCATCTGCACAAAGGAGTAGTTTGTAATTGCCTTTAGAAAGGCTCTTTGATATGGCAGCTCCCATATTACCGGCTGCCCCGATTACTGTTATTGTTTGTTTTGCTTGCATGATCTTTGTTTTTTTGATAGAGCAAAGCTATGACAGCGCATACCCCTGGTCCATTGCCTGCAAGCAAGAAAAAGCATTGATTTTGGTCAATGATTTTGGTAGGAGAACTTCAAATTATTTAGATGATATTCTTCGCCGGATGCGGCTTAATGTTTCGGGTGTAAGACCCATGTAAGCCGCAATCATGTGCTGGGGAACACGTTGAAGGATATTTGGATAGAGTGCAGTAAAGTTTGCATAGCGCTCTTCCAAAGAAGAGCCAATGATAGACGTTAACCGCTTCTGCATGGCAAGGTAAGCACCTGTAATATTCAGCCTTGTAAAGGTTTCGTATTTGGGGAGTTTCTGTAATAATTCTTCATGGGCTGATTTACTGATAAGCACAAGCTCTGCATCTTCTATGGCATCAATATTATAGGTTGCGGGCTCACCTGTAAGAAAACTATACAGGTCAGAAATTATCCATCCTTCCAGGCCAAACTGGATGATATGTTCGTTTCCGTTAGCATCAGCTGAATATGCCTTTAGTACTCCTTTCGAAACGAAAGCAATAGATTTGCAAACATCCCCCTCCTGCAACAGGTATTGCTTTTTACGAAGCTTTTTAGGCATGAGGTAGGTTTTTATTATTGCCTCTTCTTCAGCGGTTAAAGAAACCTTTTCACTGAATTTCCTGAAGAATAATTCGTACATGCTGATTCAGATCTTTGGCTATATATTATCGACCCAATGTAAGGGCAAGATAATTCATTGCCTGCTATTTGCTTTTCTCCATCACGATAAATTATTTTGTAATCATGCCTCATCATACATAAGCATCATTGCAGAATCAAATTTCTCGGTAGCTATAGACAGTTCATTAACATTGCTGTAAACCAACTGTTTCCTATTTAATCCGTGGTTTCATTGTTATTTTTGATGTCTCCAATTGATTGCGATAAAAACGATTTGTGCATACCCATTCCTTTCATACAATACACCAATCTCATTTTTGCTCATCATCACGATATCCGAGTAAGCTGTAAAATCATTATTTTCCGGATCATCCGCTTTATCAATCAATATTTTTTTTCTCCAGGTAACGCCTTCATCAAAACTGATACGCAGCGTAAGATTGTTTCTTCTTACGGTATCTGCTGCGTTGCAAAACGCCAATATATGTTTGCCCTTCTCCATTCCAATATTTAAAATACTTCCCTCACAAACGGGATCGGGTAAACTTTTATCAAAGGAAATGTGCTGCCATGTTTGACCTCCATCATTGCTGTTAGCAACTATTCTTGCCTTTACATCCCCTCTCTGATTTCTTGCATTAAAAATTAATCCACCATTAGAAGTTTCAGCCGCTGTTGCTTCATTACCTCCCGGCATATTAATGGTTTCACTTAAATGAAATGTTTTTCCATGGTCATCAGTATAAAATCCATGAGCAAAATAATCTTCCGCCCTTTTTTTAGGTTCACCCGTTGAATGATTTGCCGCAACATATACCCGCCCCTTGTATTTACCGTTTGCAAATTGCAAAGCATGGCCGGGGGTATTAGCATAACTTCTCCAGTCGTCGGGGAAATTATACGCTGGATTTGTCAATGGTTGTTTTGGACGATGAACCTGGGTAGTAATATTCACAGCATTACTCCAGGTTACTCCATCATCAACAGATGTTTTATACCAAACCTCTCTCAAGCCCTTTCCTTTTCGAACCTCCCCTTCATGATTATTGCCGGTATTATAGAAAAGAAAGATTCGCCCTCTGGGGAATGCCGGATCAGCTAAATCAACAACTGGTGCAGGATTGCCGGCTTGCAGGCTATCTGCATCAACAACCGTTTTTAATTTATCCCAGGTGCTGCCATGATTGGTGCTTTTTTTCATCACAATATTAATATCGCCAAAATCGCCGGTTCCATTTACACGGCCTTCGCAAAAAGCAAGTAGATCATTATTGGGTAGCGTGATGATGGCGGGAATGCGATAACTCTTATGGCCTTCTGTGCCTGATGTAAAAACCGGGACTTTGTTTAATTGCGCTATCAGCTGTGTGACCAGTATAACAGGCAGGAGAATTAAAATAAACTGTTTTATTTTCATCGGTTTATTTTCAAATCTTAAATATAAACTAAGGCATTGGCTGGTTCAAATGTAATAGCATGTCAGCATTCCAGCAGTGTTGACAGGAATTGTAATGACCCTGACCGCAATCTTCATTGGTCGGCCTTAGAGCAGGGATTTGACATGAAAACCTGGATTGTTCAGACTGGTTAAACACAAAGCCTGTAGTTGGATATATGCATCTTATCATGCGCTAATGTCACCAGGTTTTAATGCTTCTGTCCTGTTCCTTCAATTCTTCAGCCAAGCTTATTGCTTTTGGAAATAAAATGTTGTTTTCGAGATGGAGATGTAAAACCAAATCATTTTCAAATTCTTTCATTTTTTCAAACAAGCATATGTATGAAATACAGGCATCAGCAGGTAACAAATAATCATTTGTAAGTTTTCGAAACAACTTCAATTCACTGCCAGCTGCCAAATGCTCCTTTTTCATTCCCACTGCCGACTCTTTAATAGAACTGCAAGTGTTATAAGTAATTCCTTGCCCGCAACTTTTCTTTTTCACTAATTGCCTGATATTGGGAAACACTATTTGCTCTTCCTTCTTTAAATGGTTTAGCAAATCATGGAGAAAGAAAAAAAGAGCGGTAGCCAGCTCTATCAATTCAGGATGTTTTTCGCTGTGGCGACTAGCAACATTTTGTGCCAAGTCGTAAATAATAACCGCGTTCTCTTTGGCATAGCTATGATGCGTATTGATAATATAATCAATAAGCGGATCAATTTTCCAGTTATTGAATTCCTGTGCAGCAGTCGGTTTTGGTGGACTGTTCTGCTCCAACGCCACTTTTACTTGTTCTCTAGCTACACCAGCTTCCTTGCTGCGTTCTTCCAGGCTTTTATTGCCGGTGTAACCAAAAATACTACCCAGTTGTCTGAATACTTTGGTATTGTGGTAATCTTTAGCGGCGATAGCGCCTACTGTGTCAGTTAATCGTAGTGTATTCATAAGAAAGTATTTAATCTGTTTTTATTTTATGTCTTTCATTGACTAAAGACCTTCAAAATATTCCCGTTATTTTTCACCCTATTCCCCTTTGATGATCTGTTGATATAAGCCAATTATCTTTTTGTTAAGCTTTCCCTTAAATCGTATTTATCATTTGCGAAAGAACGGTTTTCCAATTCACAGCTTGCTCAACAACTACTTTAGTGTTAACACTAAAATCAGCAGGAATTGGAATATTTTTAAATCAACCGAACACTGTATTATGTGAATAGCATTACGGTATTGTTGAATTTGAATGGCAAGGTATAGTTGTATAATTAGGCAGGCATTAGAGAGACATTAGAATGTGATTAGAAGCCTTAGTTTTTAGCCATATGCTACATTGATAAGAAGTAAATTGCCTAAAAACTTCATTCTTATGGAGACGCGAAAAATATTGATTGTTGAAGACGAGCGGAAAATAGCTGATACGATTAAGTTCGGACTAAGTGAATTTGGTTTCCACGCTGAAGTAGCTTACGATGGCACTTTAGGATATCATTTATTTAATGCCCATGATTTCAACCTCGTTATCCTGCTTTCCAGCACAGTGGGATCCGAAGCTTGGAATTCACGTGACTTGAAGTCGCGGC
>JADMIO011486933.1_pt1 | contig 41864 bp, 36 predicted proteins | sample 8958161 | NCBI WGS metagenome assembly JADMIO01 (sample SAMN16585339, study PRJNA669376) | soil metagenome | isolation source: Crop rotation soil | place: USA: Cullars Rotation, Alabama | collected 2011 | reverse complement strand
GCCGCGACTTCAAGTCACGTGAATTCCAAGCTTCGGATCCCACTGTGCTGGAAAGCGGCGCTCGTGCGCGCCGAGCGCCCCGCCGTCGTGCTCGTGCCCGTGGGCTCGGTCGAGCCGCACGGACCGCACCTGCCGCTCGCGACCGACACGCTCATCTCCGAGGCGGTGATCGCGCGTGCCGCGCGGCTGCTCGAGCCGACGTTCCTGGTGATGGCCGCGCCCGCGGTGCCCTACGGCGTGACCGATTACGCGCGTGGCTTCGCCGGGGCGGTCTCGATCCCGGCGGCCGCGCTGACGGCGTACCTGCGCGCCGTCGTCGAAGGGTTCGCCCTTGCGGGCGTCCGGCACGTCTGCCTCGTCAACAACCACCTCGAGCCGGAGCACGACGCGGCCGTGCGCGCCGCCATCGTGGGGCTCGCGCCCACCCGCGCGTCGGTGGCGTGCCCGCTCGAGCGCCGCTTCGCGAGGCTCCTGTCCGACGAGTTCAAGCGCGGCGAGTGCCACGCCGGGCAGTACGAGACCTCGATCGTGCTCGCGCACGCGCCGGCCCTGGTCGACGCGCCCGCCGCCCGGGCGCTGCCCGAGGTGCCGATCAGCCTGTCCGCCCAGATCGCGGCCGGCGTGACCGAGTTCGGCGCGATGGGCATGGCGCGCGCCTACGCGGGCGCGCCGCACCGCGCCACCGCCGCCGAGGGCGAGGCCACGATCGACACGCTCGCCGAGATGGTCGCCACACGCGTCCGAGAAGCCCTGAACTAGGAGACGAGATGTCACAGACCTTCCAGACCCGAGAACAGATGGACGACCGCTGCTTCTCGACGGTGCGCCAGATGATGGAGAGTCAGGCCTACCGCGAGCTCGCCGCCGCGCAGATGTTCGGCTACGGCCTGCAGTACGTGCCCGAGCTCAAGTGGCTCAAGTTCATGACCTGGCACATCCGCGAGGAGATGGAGCACTACGAGGTCGTGGTCAAGATGTACCGCGAGTTCACCGGCCAGAGCGTCGAGCCGATCGTCAACGCGCGCCTGGCGCAGAAGCCGATCGAGTTCGCGGCCAGCTGGTTCGAGCTCGCCATGGCGCAGTTCCTCTACGACCGCGGCGGCTTCTGGCAGCTCAAGGAGTACGAGTCCTGCGCCTACGAGCCGTACCGGCAGACCATCGGCAAGATCATCAAGGAGGAGGCCGGCCACCAGGGGCTCGGCGAGCGCATCGTCGTCGAGCTGTGCCGCACCGGCGCGCACGACGCCCACAAGCAGCCGATGTTCGAGAAGTGGCTCAAGCAGGGCCTGCTGTCCTTCGGGCGGCCCGGCACCGAAGGCGCGAAGTACGCCATCTCGATGGGGCTCAAGAAGCGTGACGCGGCGCCGGTCATGCAGGACTTCCTCGACGACATCAAGCCCGCCGTGAAGGCGTGCGGCCTCGACTTCCCGCGGCTCGCGAGCATCGGCATCGAGGCCCCCGGCAACATCGACCTGTCGCTCGACGGCGTCGACGAGACCAAGGCGGAGGGATACGCCTGAGCCGCGCGGGCGCCCGGCTGTTTCAGCCCTATCCCATCGGCAAGGCGGGTCACGTCATGCCGAACCGGATCTGGCTGCCCGCCATGGTCACCTGGCGCGCCACCGAGGAGGGCGTCGTGACCAAGGCGGTGCACGACATCTACCTGCGCTATGCCGAAGGCATCCCCGGCATGATCGTCCTCGAGGCGATGGGCATCCGCGACGTCGCCTCGGGGCCGCTCCTGCGCATCGGGCACGATCGCTTCGTCCCCGGGCTGCGCGCGCTGGTCGACGAGATGCACGCCCGATCGCCGTCGCTGGTCATCCCGCAGATCATCGATTTCCTCAAGATCGCGACCCGCAAGCCGACGCGCGCCTTCATGGAAGGGATGGTCAAGCGCGACCAGCTGCCCGAGGCCGTGCTCGCGCTCGAGGACGCCGAGTTCGAGGCGAGCTATCGCACTTACCTGCCCGATCCTGCGCAGCAGCGCGCCTTCCTGCACGGCTATCGCCAGACGGTCGAAGACCTCGACCTCGCGGAGATCCACCGGATCCCGGACTGGTTCGCGGGCGCGGCCGCGCGCGCCAAGGCGTGCGGCTTCGACGGCGTGGAGCTCCACTTCGCCCACGCCTACACGATGGCGTCCTTCCTCTCGGTCACGAACCGGCGCAAGGATCGCTACGGCGGCAGCTTCGAGAACCGCATGCGGCTTCCGCTCGAGGTGGTCGAGGCGGTGCGCGGCGCGGTGGGCCGCGAGCTGCTGGTCGGCTGCCGCTATCTCGGCTCGGAGGACATCCTCGAGGAAGGCGGCGCGATCGGCGGCAACTCGCTCGCCGACGCGCAGGAGATCGGCGTCGCGCTGGCCCGCGCCGGGCTCGACTTCCTGTCGGTGTCCCGGGGCGGAAAGTTCGACGACGCCAAGCAGCCGGAGATCGGCCAGGCCGCGTACCCGTACACCGGCCACAGCGGCCACGTTTGCATCCCGCGCGCCAAGAGCGACCCCGCGGGCGTCAACACGTACCTCGCGACCGGCATCCGCGCCGCCGTGCGCGCCGCGGGCTTCGATCTCCCCGTCGTGACGGCGGGCAAGATCCACACCTTCGCGCAGGCCGAAGCCATCCTCGCCGAGGAGCGCGCCGACCTGATCGGCATGGCGCGCGCGCTGCTCGCCGACCCCGATCTGCCGCGCAAGTGGCTGGCCGGCGCCGACGCCGCCGTCACCGAGTGCGTGTTCTGTCCGTACTGCGAGCAGGAAGACCAGCACCATCGCGTCGTCACCTGCACGCTGTGGCCGCGCGATCCAGCCGACAAGAAGCGCCACCTCATCCCGCCCACCTGGGCGGGCTAGTCCCAGCCCCACCCACACGCGAGAAAATCCCCGCGCCGCGCCGGAGATGCGTCCGGGAATACTAGAAAACCACGCGGCCCGAGGTTTGCTTCGATCTGAGCCGCGCGATGCAACGGACCATCCTCGTGCTCGATGACGACGTCGACTTTCTTCAGCTCACGTCGTGCCTGCTCCAGATCCGAGGGCACCGGGTGCTGCGCGCCACGCGCGGCGCCGAGGCGGTCCGGTTGCTCGGCGACCGGCCCAGGGTCGACCTCATCGTGGTGGATGGTCTGTTGCCCGACACCGACGGTCCGACGTGGATCGCGCAGCTCAGGGCGCGCGGCATCGATCTGCCGGTGGTGTTCGTGTCGTCGTTCTGGCGCGACCTCGCGTCGTTCCGCCGCCTGACCGGCGAGCTCGGCTGTCGCCTCGTCATCCGCAAGCCGATCGCGCCGGTGGACTTCGCCGAGCGCGTCGACGGCCTACTGCGCGGGCTCGATCCGCAGAATTAACCGGTCGCGCGCTCGACCAGCACGGCGAGCACGAGGTCGTCCGAGCGGCGCGCCAGGCCGTGGCGCGTCACGCGGGCCCTGAGCCGCTCGGCCAGCGTCTTGATCTCGAGCGGGCGGTGCGAGGCGCGCAGCGCGGACACCAGCCATTCGTGCAGCACGCGCCCCTTGTGCGCCGGCGTGCAGTCGGCCACGCACAGAAGGCCCGCGCCGGCCGGCAGCGCGGCGTGGAACGGGCGCGGCGGCTGCGACAGGAGCTCGGCTTGCTCCGGCGGGAGCGGGAGCGGCGACGCCGGCGTGGGCGACGCGTCGGCGAGGTCTGCGCCCATGATGGCGGGCGCACGCAGCCCGGCGGAGATGCCCTCGACGCGGCCGTCTCCCACGCGCAGCAACACGAGCGCGCAGCGCCGCCGGAGCGCGTGGTGCGAGTAGCCGGTGATGAGCTCCGCGAAGCGCTCCGCGACCGTCTCGGCCTTGACCATCTCGCGGTACAGCTCGACCAGCGCGACGGCGGACACCGCCCCTTCGACGCCGCCCTTCTCCGGCAGGACCAGGAGCAGCTCGAGCCCGGACTCGAGCTGCGCGAAGGTGTAGGTCGCGCCGCCGAGCCGCTTGCCCACGACCAGCTCGACGTCGAGGTCGTAGCCCGGCAGCACCGGCGCGGCGTCGGGGATCTCGGCGCGGATGGCGCGGCGCGCGGCGTCCTCGGCGGCCTCGAGCTCGAGCAGGCGCAGCCGCGACCGGCGCGACAGCACGCCCTGCACCACGATGAGCCCGACGAAGAACGCCACCACCGCGAGCCCCTGGAACAGCTTCTCGCGGACCTGCGCCGTGGTGCGGCGCGTGTCGAACCCGATCAGCACCGACCCGAGCTTCTGCTCGTCGTCGTCGCCGTACACCGCGCCGACCGCCCAGGTCAGGTACTTGTCCGGGTCGCCGTGCTCGTCCTTGATGCGGTCCTGATAGAACAGCGCCGGCCGCTCGCGCGTCGCGCGCGCCGGGGGCGACGGGAACACGCTCTCCGCGAGGTCGTGCTCGAGCGTCGTCAGCTTCTGGAACAGATCGCGGTGCCGGCTGAAGTGGTAGCGGGTCATGAGCCCGTGCGGGTCGGTCAGGATCTCGTGCATGTCGCGCTGCATCTGCTTGCGGTAGATGTCGCGGAACGGCCGCTTGTGGCGCTCGGTGAACCAGCTCTCGTACATGGGACAGAGCTTCTCGTAGAGCACGGTGCTGCCGAGGTTCCTGAACTGGACGAACGCCACCTCGGGGTCGTCGAAGAACGGGTCCACGAGGTCCGCGAGCTCGGACTCCTTGCCCTGCTCGACCGCGTCGCGGGCCGCGCGCCGCAGGATCGACACGTAATCGCGCCCCTTCTGCCGCAGGGCCGCGCGCGCCACGTTGATGTGATCGAGCGTGACGTGCGCATCGATCAGCACCTCGATCCCGCACGCCACCGTCAGCGTCAGGAAGAACACGCGTCCGGAGCGGCGCAAGCGCGCCGACAGCTCGCGCCGCCAGCGCTCCAGCCGGTTCTCGAATTCGTGAGGCAGGTGCGCCACGAGGCCAGTATACCTAGGGGGACCTAAGGGGGACCTAGGGGGCGCGGAGCTCGATGGGGGCGTCGGGGTGACGCGCGTTCCAGCCGCTGATGGCCTCGACGAAGCTCTGCCGCGACGGCGAGATCGCCCAGCCGAGCATGAAGATGCCGACGCCCAGCACGCCGCCCGAGATGATGAGCGCGCGCGACAGGTCGCGGTCCGAGCAGTCGAGCGACATGTCCATGCGCGGCTGGCAGCCCTTGTACATGAGCGCGCCGGGCACGGAGAGCCCGACCAGCGTCAGGACCCCTAGCGTCTCGACGGCATGGCCGGCCTTGCGCTTGACGACCAGCGCCTCGGCCTTGGGCAGGATCACGGGATCGCTCTCCACCACCTTGACGAAGTCGTCGAGCTCGTACGGGAAGATCCTGAGCGGCTGACCCTTGGCGGGCGCCTTCATCGACGGCAACGGATCGCCGAACGTCGGCTGCGCGCCGAGCAAGACCAGGAGCACCACGAGCAAGCGCCGCGCCATCCAGTGCAAAAGCTTACTCCTAGGTCGGGCCGGGTTACACTTCCCTGGCATTGTCCCAAAAGCTGCCTCGCACCGTCCGCATTCTGGGCGCGGTGTCCTTTCTCAACGACAGTGCCAGCGAGATGATCACGCCGCTCATGCCGCGCTTCGTGGCGGGGGTGGTCGGCGGCGGCCCGTTCGCGCTCGGCATCATCGAGGGCGTGGCCGAGACCACCGCGGCGCTGCTCAAGCTCTACTCGGGCGTGCTCGCCGATCGCGTGGGCCGGCTCAAGGCCCTGACCCTGCTCGGATACCTGCTCGCAAACCTCGTGCGACCGCTGTCGGGCCTGGCGACCAGCACCTCGCAGCTGCTCGCCATCCGCTTCGGCGATCGCGTGGGCAAAGGCATCCGCACCACGCCGCGCGACCGCCTGCTGGCCGACGCCGCGCCGCCGGAGATCCGCGGGCGCGCCTTCGGCTTTCACCGCGCCATGGACAACGCCGGCGCGGTCGTCGGGCCGCTGCTCGCGCTGCTTTGCCTGGACCTGGTCGGCCTCCAGATCCGGACGGTGTTCATCCTGTCCGCCGTGCCGGGCGTGCTCGGCGTCCTCCTGCTCGCCTTTGGCTTTGCCGAGCCGGCGCGCGTGAGCCGCGGCGGCGAGAGCGTCAAGCTCGGGCTGCCGCCGGCCCCCGGCTTTCGCCGCTTCCTGTTCGCGATGCTGCTGTTCGCGCTCGGCAACGTGTCCGACGTGTTCATCATGTGGCGCGCCAACGAGCTGGGCCTGGCGCAGTCGCAGAGCCTGGGCTTCTGGATCATCCTGCACGCCATCCGCACCGCGATGTCGACGCCCGGTGGCCGGCTGTCCGATCGGCTGGGCCGGCGCACCGTCCTCGTGTGGTCGTGGACCGCGTTCGCCGCGTCGTCGGTGACGCTGGCGTTCGCGACCGGCCTCTGGCACGTGTGGGTCACCATGGCCGTGATCGGAATCGCGACCGGCATGATGGACGGCGTCGAGAAGGCGCTCGCCGTGGATCTGTCGCCGCCCGAGTACCGCGGCCGGGCCCTGGGCGCGTATCACGCCGCGCGGGGCCTGGCCGCCCTGCCCTCCATCGCGGGCTTCGGTGCGATCTATCAAGCCTGGGGCGCCCGCTGGGCGTTCTGCGGCGGCGCCATCCTGTGCTTCGCCGCCGCCGTGGTGCTCCAGGGTCTACGCAACGAGTCGGCCTGAAGGTATGCTCCTGCCGGATGTCTACCCCGCACGTCGTGATCGTGGGCGGTGGCTTCGGCGGTCTCGAGGCCGCCAAGGCCCTGCGGCGCGCGCCCGTGCAGGTGACGCTGGTGGACCGGCGCAACCACCACCTGTTCCAGCCGCTGCTCTACCAGGTCGCGACCGCCGCGCTGTCGCCCGCGCAGATCGCGGCGCCGCTGCGCTCGATCCTGCGCAAGCAGCGTAACGCGACCGTGCTGCTCGCCGAGGCGCGCGGCTTCGACCTCGCGGCGCGCGAGCTCGTCCTGGCCGACGGCAAGCTCGGCTACGACTTCCTCGTCGTGGCCGCGGGCGCCAGCCACGCCTACTTCGGCCACGACGAGTGGGCCGGGGTGGCGCCGGGCCTCAAGAGCATCGAGGACGCCATCGAGATCCGCCGCCGCATCCTGGTCGCCTACGAGGCCGCCGAGCGCGAGACCGACCCCGGACGGCGCAAGGCGCTGCTGACCTTCATCGTGGTCGGCGGCGGGCCGACCGGCGTGGAGCTCGCGGGCGCGCTCGCGGAGATCTCGCGCCAGACGCTGCTGCGCGACTTCCGCCACATCGATCCTTCGAGCGCCCGCGTGCTGCTCGTGGAGGGCGGACCGCGCGTGCTGGGGCCGTTCCCCGAGCCCCTGTCGCAGAAGGCGCTGGAGCAGCTCGTGCGCCTCGGCGTCGAGGTCAAGACCGGGGCGACCGTCACCCACATCGACAAGAGCGCCGTCACCATCGGCGCCGAGCGCATCCCGGCGCACACCGTGCTGTGGGCGGCCGGCGTCGCGGCCTCGCCGCTCGGCAAGGCGCTCGGCGCGCCGCTCGATCGCGCGGGTCGGGTCCTCTGCGAGAAGGACCTCACCTTGCCCGGCCGCGCCGAGGTGTTCGTCGTCGGCGACCTATGCGCCTGCCTGCATGATACCGGCAAGCCGCTGCCGGGCGTCGCGCCGGTCGCGATGCAGCAAGGGCGCTACGTCGCGGCCGCCATCCTGGCCTCCTTGCGGGGCCAGGCCCGCGCGCCCTTCCATTACTCCGACAAGGGCAACCTCGCCACCATCGGCCGCGCCGCCGCGGTCGCCGACTTCGGCAGCTGGCGCATCTCCGGGTTCCTGGCCTGGATGGCGTGGCTGACGATCCACATCTTCTTCCTGATCGGCTTTCGCAACCGGCTGCTCGTGCTGTTCGAGTGGGCCTGGGCCTACGTGACCCACCAGCGCGGCGCGCGGCTCATCACCGGCGCCGTCGAGGTCGGAGCCACGGCCGAAGTCGATCAGCCCGCCGCAAAGGCCTCATGACCTACGCACGCCTCGCGCTCGGCTCGCTTCTCGTGGTTCCCTTCGTGGCCTGGGCCGCCTGGCCGCGGCACGCCCAGAAGAAGGTCCACCACCCCGACAATCCGCTGGCGGCGCTCGAGCAGCGCAGCGCCCAGCAGCGCGACGGATTTGGCCACATCCCCGTCAATGGCCTAGTGCGCGGGCAGGCGCAGATGAAGCGGCTGCGCGCCGATTCGCGGCGGGCGCCCTCCCCCATCACCCGCGGCGAATGGACCTGGCTCGGTCCCGGCAACATCGGCGGGCGCGTCCGCTCCATCCTCGTCAACCCGGCCGATCCGCAGGTGCTGTGGGCGGGCAGCGTGGGCGGCGGCATCTGGAAGACCACGGACGGCGCGGCGTCGTGGCGCCCGCTCGACGACTTCATGGCGAGCCTGGCCGTGTCCTCGATGGTCCTCGATCACGCCAATCCCGACGTGCTCTACGCTGGCACCGGTGAGGGCTTCTTTCCCGGCAACGAGCCCTTCGGCGACTTCCAGCGCGGCGCGGGCGTCTTCAAGAGCACCGACGGCGGCACGACCTGGAACCAGGTCCCCGCCACGGCGACCGCCGACTTCTCCTACGTGGTGCGCCTCGCGATCCACCCCGGCGATCCGCGCATCCTCCTGGCCGCCACCAAGACCGGCATCTTCCGCACCACCGACGGCGGCGCCACCTGGCCGATGGCCTACCCGCAGGAGATGCGCGACCTGCGCTTCAACCCGGTGGACGGCTCGCACGCCGTCGCGGGCTCGCTCGGCGAGGCGCTCTACTCGAACGACGCCGGCGTGACCTGGCGCCTCGCCCACGGCTTGCCCGCGGCGCGCGGCCCCGGCACCCCCGACGCCGGCGGCAGCGTGCGCGGCGATCCGAGCTCCGGGCGGGTCGAGCTGGCGTATGCCAAGAGCTCGCCGAACGTCGTCTATGCGTCGGTCGATCTCTCGAACGGCGAGCTCTACAAGAGCACGGACGGCGGCCAGAACTATGTCCTGGTCAACCGCGGCGCCAACTACTTCGACGCCGGCGCGGGCGATCAGGGCGACTACGACAGCGCCATCTGGGTCGACCCCACGAACCCCGACATCGTCATCGTGGGCGGCATCAACCTCTTCCGCAGCACGGACGGCGGCGTGACGCTGACGCCGATCAGCGACTGGTCGCAGGCGCCGCGATCGCCCCATGCGGATCAGCACGTCATCGTCGAGCATCCTGGCTTCGACGGCGTCAACCAGAAGACGGTCTACTTCGGCAACGACGGCGGGCTCTACAAGACCAGCGACGTCTACGCCGCGAGCGTGCCGTGGCAGGTCATCAACAACAACTTCGGCGTCACGCAGTTCTACGGCGGCGCGGGCAACGCGTCGGCCGGCGTGATCGTGGCCGGCGCCCAGGACAACGGCACGCTGCGCTACGGAGGCAACCCGCAGTCGTGGACCGAGATGAACGGGGGCGACGGCGGCTTCTGCGCCGCCGATCCGACCGATCCGAACGTCTACTACGGCGAATACGTCTTCCTGACCATCGCCCGCAGCAACAACGGCGGCCGCACCGCGCGCGACATCTATTCCGGCATCAGCGACGCCGAGGACGGCACCGCCCTCTTCATCGCGCCGTTCATCCTCGATCCGAACCAGCCGACCCGCATGCTGGCCGGCGGCGCGTCGCTGTGGCGCAGCGAGGACGTCAAGACGCCGGCGGCTCCGACCTGGACCCGCATCAAGCCGCCGATCGGCGGCGTGGCCTCGCAGGGCGGCGAGTACATCAGCGCCATCGCCGTCGCCGAAGGCGATCCCGATTCGATCTGGGTCGGCTACGACGACGGCTGGGTCTACCGCACCACGAACGGCACGAGCGCGTCGCCGACCTGGACGCTGGTCCCGATGGGCGCGTCGCAATCCGGCCGGTACGTCACGCGCATCACGATCGATCGCAGGCGTCACGACGTGGTGTACGTGACCTACGGCGGCTTTGCGCCCCAGGGCGTCATCAAGAGCGAGGACGGCGGCGCAACCTGGCGGCCGCTCACGGGCACGGGCGCGGGCGTGCTGCCCGAGGTCCCGGTCCGGAGCCTGGTCGTAAGCCCCAACAACCCCAGCTGGCTCTACGCCGGCACCGAGGTCGGGCTGTTCGCGAGCGAGGACGCGGGCGCGACCTGGCGGGTGCCCGGCGAGGGACCCGCCAACGTCTCGGTCGACGAGCTGTTCTGGATGAAGGCGACCCTGGTCGCGGTCACGCACGGCCGCGGCGTCTTCAAGCAGGCCACCTGCACGGCCGGCGCCGAGTGCGACGACGGCAACGTCTGCACGACCGGCACCACCTGCGACGCCGACGAGGTCTGCGGCGGCGGGCAGGCCATGGCGTGCGACGACGGCGATCCCTGCACCGTCGACGCCTGCGACCCCGTCACCGGCTGCACCCACGGCGCGCCCATGAGCTGCGACGACGGCAACCCGTGCACCGACGACACCTGCGGTCCGACGGGCTGCATGCACACCAACAACACCGCGGCCTGCGACGACCAGGACGCCTGCACCACCGGCGAGGTCTGCGCGGACGGCCATTGCGGCGGCGGCACGCCGCTCAGCTGCGACGACGACGATCCCTGCACGAACGACTCCTGTGATCCGGCTTCCGGCTGCCAGCACCATCCGAGCCGGCGGACCGGCTGCGGCGGCTTTCAGTCCCAGCCGGGACAGCCCGATGATCCAGGCGGCTGCGCCGCGGCTCCGCTCGGGAGCCGCCGGTGAAGCGTTTTCTCGGCCACCGCTACGCGATCGCGACCGGCGTGGGCGCGCTCGCGCTCCTGGTCTACGTCCTGACCGCGTACAAGGGCATCGGCGGGCGCTTCATGCCGGTCGACTCGGCGGGACACCAGTACTACGGCCGCGTGGTGGGGCCCTTCAACTCGGCCTGGCACCCGCTCTACTACACGATCACCTGGCTCTGGGAGCGCATGCGCCTGGTCAGCACGCGCTCCGAGCAGATCACGCTGCTCTCCGGCGTGTGCGGCGCGCTCACCTGCGGGCTGCTCTACCTGCTCAACTTCCGCCTCACCGCGAACCGCCTGGCCTCGGCGGTGGGCGCGCTGTCGCTCGGCTTCGGCGTCGCGTACTGGACGCAGGCCACCGACGCCGAGGTCTACACGATGCAGTCCGCCTGCACCGTCGGCACCTTCCTGGCGCTCCTGGCCTGGCGCGACCGCAACCGCAGCATCTGGTACCTGGTCGCCTGCTTCCTGTATGCGCAGAGCTTCGGCGTGCACCTCATGATGGGGCTGCTCCTGCCGAGCTTCGCGTACCTCGTGTTCTCGACCGATCCGCACATCGTCAAGCGGCCGGCGCTCACGATGCTGGTCGGCCTCTTCATCGCGCTCGGCCTCATGCAGTACGTCGGAGGCTACCTCCAGGACTGGAACGCGGAGCACCTGGCCTGGGGCGTCGACGCCGAGCGCACCCTCGACGGCTACATCTGGACCGTCATGGGCGACCACTGGACCGGCGCGATGTTCGCTTACTCGGCGAGCGAGATGCTGCTCGATCGCGTGCCGTTCTTCCTCTGGCTCTGGAACCTCCAGATCTCCATCGTGGGCATCGGGCTCTCCCTCTTCGGCATCCCGATCCTGTGGCGGCGCGACCGACAGACCGCGATCGCGCTCTTGGCCGCGGCGCTCCTGACCGCCGTCTACTCCATCAGCTACGACGTGCTCGACACCGACGTCTTCCTGCTGCCGGTCTGGGTCATGCTGGCCCCGGCCGTGGCCGCGGCGATGGCCTGGCTGCTCGACTGGTCGGATGGGCGCTCGCGCGTGCTGCGCTTCGTGATGCGCACGGCGCCCGTGGCGTGGCTCGCTGGGCTCGTCTGGTTGCAGGCGCCCGCGATGGTGATGGACCACAACGTCTTCGATCCGATCCGCCGTCTGCTCGAGCACCTCGAGCCCGGTGCGCTGTTCGTCAACCCCGGCCAGGCCTGGGAAGAGACGATGGTGCTGCGCAACTTCTTCTTCAACGAGCCGCGCCTCTTCCAGCGGCTGCACTACATCGAGTCCGTCGAGGAGGTGCCGCCCGGCAAGCGCAAGCACCTCGGCGATCCCGACGTCGAGATCCCGCGCGCGCTCGAGCGCGGCGCCCCCATCTGGGTGTCGCAGACCGATCTGTCCGCCTACGCGTCCTGTCCGCTGGTCCGCATCGAGAACACGCTCGAAGACGTGATCGCGCGCATGGATCCCTACGACCTGGTCGCGATCGTCTGGCAGAACGAGGGCCGCCTCGACGACGAGCCGACCCGGCGGGCGCCCGCCTGCACCTGTCGGGCGATCTCGTGCAGCCGCGCCCGCGCTCCTACGTCGGCATCGGCTGCCTGCCCGGCGGCTGCAAGGGCATCGAGAAGACCACGCGCGATCTGTCGCGGCCGCTCTGGGCCGAGGCCCGCGCCGGCCAGGAGCTCGGCGGCGGCGCGCGCATCCCGGTCGACATCCGGACCGGCATCGTGCGCGGCGGCTTTGCCACCGACGGCAAGATCGAGGTCGACGGCGCCGACGCGCTGTTGCCCCAGCGGCGCGTGCAGTCGGTGGGCTACCCGAAGCGCCGCAGCGGCACGACGCACATCATGCACTCGGTGCTGTCGCACCAGCGCACCATCACCGGCAGCGCCGCCGTCGTGATCGACGGCGCGACCGGCGAGATCAAGGCGCGCTACTACACCGACCGCGGCGCGCTGGCGTTCGACCACAAGATCTCCGTGTGCCGCCTCGAGCACAAGGAGACCTTCGATGCCGGCGGCTCGATCGACTTCGGCGACATGAGCGCGCGGGCCTACCTCGGCACCGGCTTCTGGGTCGACGCCTTCGACGGCGAGCGCTCCGCGGTGTCCTCGCACGGCAGCGCCTCGAACGTCTTCATCCCGATGAAGCGGCCCGAGCAGGCCTACCGCCTGCGCCTGGTGGTGCGCTCGATGTTCGACGACACCACGCAGAAGATGACGCTCACGGTAAACGGCGTCGCGGCCGGAACGGTGGCGCTCGACAAGCCCGGCTTCCAGAGCTACGAGCTCCCGGTCCCCGAGGGAGCGCTCAAGCCGGGGGTCAACCAGATCCACTTCGCCTACTCGCGCCCCCGCACGCCGCTCGAGGCCTCGGGCGGCTTCGCGGTCGATCGCCGGATCCTTGCGGTCTCGCTCGATCGCCTCGACATCCTGCCGGTCTCCTCGAGGGCGCGGGTGACGCCGGGCTCGCTGCTCCAGCGCGCCGTGCTGGCGCGCGGCTTCGGCGCGCCGGAATGGATGGGGCAGATCGCGGCCGCCTGGTCGGGCGGCAAGGGCGCCGTCGAGCTCTGGCATGCCCGGACCACCGCGCCGACCATGCTGCGCTTCCTGGCGCGCCCGCACGAGGCCGCGGAGCCGCAGGTCGTGCACGTTGCCCTGAACGGCCACCCGCTGCCCGACGTCGCGCTCGCCCATGGCTGGACGGCCTACGCCATCCCCGTGCCCAGCGACCTTCTCGCCGACGGCAAGAACCTGGTCGAGCTCACCTACGCGCGCGAGGCCACCGGCCCGAGCGCCGACGAGGTCGACATCGCCGCGGGCGCGCCGCACCGCCACATGGCGGTCGCCTTCGAACGCTTCGAGCTCTCGTCCGGCCTCGACGACGACGGCCGCCTCGAGCCGGGCGCGATTGCCCTGTACGGCACCGGCTTCGCCACGCCCGAAGCCAACCCCACCGAGTCCTGGATCTGGGCGGTCGCCCGCGAGGCGCGCCTTCGCCTTCCGATGATCCACCCCACGGGCAGCTACACGCTCGCGCTGCGCGCGCGCGGCGCCGGCGTCGAGCCGCAGACGGTCGACGTGGTGCTCAACGGCAAGCCCGCCGGCCGGATCACGCTCGGGCCCGGCTTCGCCGATCACAAGGTCGACCTCGGCGCGCTCAAGACGGGCGAGAACGACCTCCGCTTCCGCTTCGCCTACCAGGTCCCGCCGTCCGCGGGCGACTCGCGCCCGCTCGCCGCCTCGTTCCAGCTCCTCGAGCTCACGCGCTCGCGCTGATCAAGGGCACTGCGGCAGCTGTCGCGCCATCTCGCAGGTGGGCGGCGCAAAACCGGCCGGCCCGGCCACGCATCGCGAGCCCACCGAGAAGCCTCCGTAGAGGATCGCCACGAGCGCGCCGGAGGCCTTGTCGTAGTAGTAGTCGTACGCCACGTCCGCGTTCACGGCGCTGTACCGCTCGAACGCGCCGCAATCCGCCGCGTAGGGCGCGATGCTGGTCCCGCAGTAGGCGCGGTCGGTCTGCGTGGCGCTCCACGTCTGCGGGCAGTGCACGCCGAACTCCCCGGGCGCGAGCATGACGCCGCACGCGGCCTGCAGCGAGGTCGACCCGTTGCACGTCACCGCGCCCGCCGGACCTCCGCTCGCCCCGGCCATCCCGGCTGCGCCCGCCATGCCCGCCGCGCCCGCCATGCCCGCCGCGCCCGCCATGCCCGCCGCGCCGCCCGAGCTTCCCGCCCCGCCCATCGGACCGCCCGAGCCCGCGCCTCCGCTGCCGGCGGCGCCACGCGCGGGCTCCTGATCGCCGCCACAACCGAGGAACATCACCGCGAAGAGAATCAGACCGGTTCGCATGACCTCATCCACAGCAACCGACGTGCCAATCGTCACCCCGCCAGATCTCGCTGATTTCACCGTCGCATGTGCCATCCCGGTGGCACAGCCATGATCCGCAGCGCGTCAGGGGCCGTCCCCCTCCATCTTCGGCAATGCGCTGATGCGCAGCAGCGCCAGGCCCGCGACCACGTAGCAAAGGCCGCCGATGTAGTAGGTCGCGGCGATGCCGAGCGAGATCGAGAGCATGGTCGCGAGCACCGACGCGAACACGGAGACGGCGCCGTTGATCGCCCACATCCACGGCACCTCGCCCGGGCTGCGCAGGCCGAGCGAGCGCACCCCCATGGGCAGCACCATGCCGAGGCACAGGCCGACGGGCGCGACGAGCAGCACGGCCAGCACGATGCGCAGCCAGAGCCCATGCGCCACGCCGAATGCGACGCAGCTGGGCGTCACGGCGCCGACCACCATGACGACGCCCACGATGGCCCCGCAGCGCGGCATCAGCTTCGACTTGCGGATGCGGTCGTCCTCGGCGCTCGTGCCCTGGGGCCAGGGCAGTCGATCCGTGAGCAGGCTGCCCGTGCCGGCGGTCAGGAGCAAGGTCGCGAGCACCACGGACAGCGAGTAGCTCGGGTGTCCGAGCAGCAAGGACAGCCGCTGGATCTGCGCGATCTCGACCAGGATGAAGCCGATGCCGATCGAGAGGAACAGCAACAGGTCCCAGCGCGAGGCCGCGGTCGCGCCGCTCTTCTTCCTCTCGCGCAGGCGCCGGACCCACATCGGGCCGATGATGAACGCGGCCGCGAGCACGATCGTGACGAGCGTGAGCGTGAACAGCACGGGCAACGGGCCGTCACCGAGGCGCGCCACGTCCGCGCCGGGTTTCTTGCCGATCACCTTCCAGAAGTCCTTCACCTTGGTGAACAGGAAGTAGAACGGCTGGTTGTCCGTGGGCGGCCGCACGTCGCGCGGATACTTGTCCAGGAACGCCGCCGGATCCGGCGTCGTGAGCGCCTCGCGATACGGCTCCATGCCCTTGCCGCGCGGATCGAGCAGCCAGACGTACTCGTACTTCGCCACGGCCTCGTCGAGCCGCTCGAGATCGATCTTGGTGAACGGCGAGCGCTTGACGAGCACGGTCACGACGCCGAGGTCGACCCAGTCCTTGGGTTTGACGCCGATGAGCGCGACGTGCTTCTCGGCGTCCTTGATGCCGAGGTCCGCGAGCGTCGCGCGCGCCAGGGTCACGAGGCGCAGGTCCTCGGCGGGCGCATTGAAGCTCCACCAGCGCGCGAAGGTCATCACGCCTTCGGGCGACAGGTGGGAGACGAAGGTGCGCCAGCCGTCCTCGGTGTAGAGCGGATTCTCGGTGAGCGTGTACGCCCCCGAGCTGGTCGCCGCCCAGGTGTCGGTCAAGGACGCCATGACGACGTCGAAGCGCCGGTCGCCCATGCGTTCCATGCGGCTACGCGCATCATCGACGCTGAGCTCGACGCGCGGGTTGAGCGCGACGCCGCCGGTGAACTCCGCGAACACGCGCTTGAGCATGTCGACGATGGTCGGGTTGATCTCGGCGGCCACCACCTTGTCGGCCCCGAACAGCAGCGCGGACAGGATGTCGCGCCCGCCGCCCACGCCCATGATGTAGACCTGACCGCCGCGCTTCATGTGGTGCGCGAGGTTCGTGATGTCGTAGCGCAGGTGCTCGAGCTTCTTCCAGTCGCCGTTCCACTCCGTCAGCACCGTGCCCGCCGTCGAGTCGATGAAGACCGAGCGCTGCACCGCCTTCAGATCCTTGGGCAGCTTGTCGGACAGCCCCCAGCCGAACGGGATGTCGACCGACGGGATCACGACCACGCGCGAGAACGCGTTGAACCGGTCGAAGAGCGGGCTCACGTAGACGTCGGTGCCCGGCACGCGGAAGCGCATGCGCAGAAGGCCGGTGTACTGGCCGACCGCGGCCAGCGCCAGCAGCCCCACGCCGAGCCCGACCGCGAAGCGGGGCAGCCGCGCGCGCAGCCCGCCGCCCGCGAGCAGCGCCGCCCCGACGAGCGCGATGGGCGCCGGCGCGTCGCCGACGCCGGCGATCAGGACGAACGCCACGCACCCCACCGCCGCGCCACCGAGGTCGGCGGCGTAGACCACGCCGATGTTGGCGTGGCGGGACAGCGCCAGACACACCACGAAGCCGGCGCACACCATCGGCACCGCGGAGATGAGGTAGAGCAGCAAGAGCTGCGGCTCGAACACCGTCATCTGCACGTGCACCCGGAACGCCGTCGAACCGTGGAACGCCAGCATCGACGTGATCGCGAACGCGATGGCCGCCTGCGCCATGCGCTCGCGGGTCTTCTCCTTCGGAAACCAGGACTCGCAGAGGTCGATGATCACGGCCGCCGCGGCCGTCCCGAACAGGGCGACCGAGATCGCGACGAACGCCAGGTGGTACCCCATGGTCGCGCTGTACACGCGCGTGAGCGTCAGCTCGAACAGCAGCATCGCGAGCGTCACGAGGCCAAGGCCAACCAGGACCGCGGGCTCCGCCTTTGCGCGAGGAGCATCCATGTAGGGGCCGTACTATAGCCGCAACGATTTACATCACGCGGCTGGAATCGGCTAGATTCCGCCCATGCAAGAGATCCACGTCCGCATGGAGTTCCAAGCGCCCATCGCTCGCGTGTTCGAGGCGCTCTCCGACCACGAATCCTTCTTCCGCGGCCCCGGCATCACCGCCTGCAAGCTCACCCGCGAGGGCACGTCCGATCGCAACGGTCTCGGCGCGGTCCGCCAGATCGACGCGATGGGCAACCGCTTCGTCGAGGAGGTGGTGCGGTTCGAGCGCCCGTGGCGCTTCGATTACGTGGTCCGCTCGGTGACCATCGGACCCCTGCCCTTCCCGATGCGCCACGAGCTCGGGTGGGTCGAGCTCTCCGAGCACGGCGACCGCACGCGCGTGGACTGGCGCACCCGCTTTGGGTTCGGCATTCCGATCGTCGGCGGGCTGCTGGCCCGGCTGGCGGGCCGAGGTCTCGGCGCGGCCTTCACTCGCCTCCTTGGACAGGCGCGCGGCGAGCTCGAGCGCGCCCAGCGCACACAGGTCCCACCCCAGCCCACCAAGAACCACATAAACGCCTAAAATCACTGCACAATCTGGCTGCACAATCGGTTCTGACCGACGGTCGGATTGTGCAAAACGCAGTGGTCGCCACGGAATATTCAGTAGTTCCAATTACGGCATTATCAATGCACTGAGGGTCGAGCATGACGAACAACATGCTTCGCACCCTGGTCCTCCTCGGCATCACCCTCGTCGCCACGCAGGCCCGCGCTGGGAACACGGAGATCTCGTACTTCGGCACGAACCTGTTCGCCGGCGTCGCGTATCACCGCTGGGGCTGCGCCATCAACGGCCCTTACTCCAACTCCACGGTGAACACGAACAACACGTATCAGGGCTTCAGCCAGACGCAGTACTGCCACCAGGGCTGGACCTGGACGCAAGAGAACAGCAGCGCCAGCAAGTACTACGGATGCGCGTCGAACGCGGGCGACTCCGGCTGCGCCAGCGAGACCCCCGGCGCGTTCACCGTGACGAACACGTCGGTCTCGAACCGCCTGAGCACCACGAGCGGGTACCTGACCGACGCGTACCTCGGCTACTACTTCGGCGCCGCCAACTGGGATTACGGCCTGCCGCTGGTCGGCGCGAGCTCGTACACGGATTACCGCAACTACTCGCGATCGCTGCAGAGCGGCTACACCAACAACACCACGGCCGGCGTCTACGACCGCGACCCGTCGGGCGTGCCCAACTACTGCAGCTACAACGTGCTCACCAACTGCAACAGCGACTGCTGGATCTACGACTTCTCGACGCGCCAGGGTGCGACCGCCCCGACGCTGAGCCCGTGCTGGTAAGGAGCCTGACATGCGCAAGCTCACCCTCGCCATGCTGCTCGGCGCGCTCGGCTTCGGAACGTTCCACCTCCTGGCGCCGCGCAGACATCCGCCGCTGTTCCCTCAGTTCCGCCGGGAGGTCCGCGATCAGATGACCTCGGCGGTTCGCTTCGCGACCAAGCAGGAGGCGGAAGGCTGGAAGCGCATGGCCGCCGAGACCTCGAAGCCGAAGCTCGCCGCCCTGCCCAGCACCGAGGCCTACCGCTCCGCGATCGCCGCCGATCTCGACCACCCCGGCGCGCGCTCGTTCCGCGCCGACACCGAGGTGTTCTGCCAGCACAACCAGCGTGAGGTCGAGGAGCAGGCGCGCAAGGAGGGCATCACCGTCGACGAGGTCAAGGAGCTGACCTTCTTCGGATTCGCCGCGATGCGCGCCACGCAACCCGGGAAGGTGGCCGAGGTGCTGGGACGGCCGCTGTCCTCCGAAGAGACGGCCAAGCTCGGCCGGATCCTCGACGAGGAGAACCGCGCCTTCCAGCAGGTCCTGCACCAGGAGGTCGATCAGGGCGTGTCGCTCGAGCAGCGCTGGGAGACCATCCGCAGCTTCGAGCGAACCTTCGTCGGCCGCTTCGAGCAGTCGCTCGGCATGACGCCGGCGCAGTTCGATCAGATGCTCGCGCCCGATCCCGAGCCGGCCACGCGGGTGGCGGTGGCCCCGCTGCAGCACGCGGCGCCTCCGTCCGAGTCGCACGCGTCCGAGCCGGCGGTGCCGCCGCCGAGCCAGGTCGACCGGCCCGTGGTCACGCTCGAGCCCAAGGATGCTCCGTCCCACATGCACGTGGCGCCCGCGGCGCCGAGGAGAGGCTGATGCGCACCCTGCTTTGCCTGGCGCTGCTGGTCGGTTGCCGCCCCTCGGAGCAGCAATGCACGGCGCTGCTCGACCACTTCCTCGAGGTCGAGGGAGCCACGGCCACGGATCCGGGCCGCTTCGTCCAGATGACCGCGGGCATGAACGCGGCGCTCGAGGCCAGCAAGCGCGAGCACCGCGCGGCGATTCACGATCGGTTCGTCGCGGGCTGCCAGCGCACGCTGCCGCGCGCGGAGGTCGAGTGTGCGCTCTCGGCCCCGACCGAGGCCGCCATGGACGCTTGCGAGGGCCGCCCGTAGCTCTGTCGCCGCTGACCGGCCGCGGCGCCCAGGGGCTATACTGCGCGTCCTGTGCGCACCGTCTTCGTGATCCTGCTGGTCACGTTCGGCTACTTCGTGCCGCCGGTGTCCTGGAATGGCAACTCGCGCTTCGACCTGGTGCGCGCCGTCGTCGAGGAGGGTCGCCTCAGCATCGACAGCTTCCACCGGAACACCGGAGACAAGGCGCGCGTCGGCGCGCACTACTACACCGACAAGGCGCCCGGCGTCTCGCTCCTGGCGGTGCCCGCCTACGCGATCTTCTACCTGACGCTGCGCCTGACCCACCAGGAGCTTCCCAGCGAGACCCTGTCCGCCGTCGGCGAGCGCGTCGCGGTCAACCACTCGTTCTCGCGCGGCATCTACGTCGCCACCTTGACCACGGCGTCGCTGTGGTCGGCGCTGGCCGGCGCCATCCTGTTCGGCTTCGTCCGCTCGCGGAGCGGGTCCCGGAAGATCGCGCTCGTCGTCACCCTGGCGTTCGCGCTCGGCACGCCCGTCTTGCCCTACAGCACGATGCTCTACGGGCATGCGCTGGCGGGCGCCCAGCTCTGGCTCGCCCTGGCCTTGCTCCTGCCGTGGACGCCGGATCGGGAATCGCCTCCGACGGCGCGGCGCGCGGCGCTCGCGGGCCTGCTCGGGGGTCTTTCCGTCCTCTGCGAGTATCCGGCGGCGATCCCGCTCGCGATGATCGCCCTCCATGCCTACCGCGCGGGCGGCCGCCGAGGCTTCGCGATGGTGTGCCTGGGCGCGCTGCCACCGCTCGTCGCCCTCCTCGGCTACCACGCCGCCGCGTTCGGCGGACCTTTCACCACCGGCTACAAGTTCGTCGAGAACCCGCTGTTCGCCGGGCAGCACCAGGGCTTGCTCGGGATCTCCTTGCCCGATCCGGGCGCGGCCTTTCAGCTCCTGTTCGGGCGGTTGCGGGGCCTTTTCTATCTCTCGCCGGTCCTCTTGCCGGCCGCCGCGGGGCTCGTGCTGCTCGTGCGCGATCCCGCGCTGCGCCGGGACCTCACGATCGCGCCCGCGATGGTCGCGTACTTCATCCTGCTCAACGCCTCGTACTACATGTGGTGGGGCGGCTCGGCGTACGGGCCGCGCCACGCCATCCCGATGCTACCGTTCCTCGCGCTCGGCCTGTGGCCGGTGCTGCGCACGCGCTACCGCTTCGCGATCTGGCCGCTCGGCGCGCTGTCCATCGCCAACGCGCTGGCGGCGACCGCGGTCGGCGCGGAGTCGCCCGCGCGCGGCGACCAGCTCGCCGATCACGTCTGGTCGTTCATCCTCGAGAACCGCGTCGCCGTCGAGACCGGCACCTCGAACCTGGGCCTGGTCATGCACCTGCGGGGGCTCCTTAGCCTCTTGCCCCTGCTCGCGGTGTGGGCGCTCGGCGCGCTGGTCGTGCTGCAAGAGGAGCCGCGCCGCTCGTGATCGCGCCCGACGAGCCGGGATGGACGCGCCTCGCCACGCTCGCGGTGCTCGCGCTCGCGGTGGCGACGTTCGCGCAGACCGTGGGCTTCGGCTTCGTCTACGACGACTTCTGGACCGTCGCGGACAACGCCTTCCTCGGCCGGCCGAGGGACTTCGGCGCGCTGCTCGACGGCAGCGCCTGGCGCGCCGGCGTGCCCGACGCGGCGCGGCCGCTCGCGGTGCTCAGCTTCGCGCTCGATCGCGCGCTCTACGGCAGCTTCGCGGGCGGCTACCACGCCACGAACGTGGCGCTCCACGCCGCGTGCTCAGCCATGGTGCTGCGCCTCGCGCGCGCGCTCGGCCTGCCGATCGCCTGCGCGCTCCTGGCCGGCGCACTGTTCGCGGTCCATCCGGTCCACGTCGAGGCCGTGGCGGTCGTGAGCTACCGCGAGGACCTGCTGGCGTGCCTGCTCGCGCTGATCGCGCTCGACGGCGTGCTCGGCAAGCGCGCCGTGCAGGCGACGATCGCCGCGTTCCTCGCGCCGCTCGCCAAGGAGAACGCCTTCGCGTTGCCGCTCGTCATCGCGCTCCTCCCGACGCTCTTTCCCGAGCGCCGGCCCGGGCGCGCCGCGCTCGTCGGCCCGCTTCTGGCGTCGGCCGCCGCGCTCGCGCTGCGCCTTTGCACCGTCGGGTTCTCGACCTACCCGGGCGTGCGCGAGAGCTTGCTCCTGCAGGCGCCGCGCGCCATCGTGACGGCCTTCGCGCAGAGCCTGGTGCCGTTCGGGCTCGGGCCCGTGCACGCCGCGCCCGCGGGCATGACCCTCGCGCTCGGCGGCGCCGCGCTGCTCGGGGCGCTGCTCGGGCTCGCGATCACGCTGCGCCGGCGCGAGCCCTTGCTCGCCTTCGGCTTCGCGTGCTTCACGCTGTTCATGCTGCCGACCTCGAACCTGTTCGCGATGCCGGTCGCGTCCGCCGATCGCTTCGCGTACCTGCCGTCGGTCGGAACGGCGCTGCTGGTCGGAGCGCTGGCGGCGCGCCTGCGCTCGGGGCATGTCGTGCTCGCGATCGCCACGCTGGCGCTCGGCGCGGGCAGCGCCTTCGAGAGTCGCGTCTACCGCAACGAGGCCACGCTCTGGCAGACGGCCGCGCGGCGTGCGCCCGATCAGGCGCGCGCCCAGGCGGGCCTGGCCCACGTGCTGCGCCTGCGCGGCGATCTCGACGGCGCTCGCGCCGCGGTCGAGCGTGCCCGGGCGCTCGACGCCCGGGATCCCGCGGTGCACGTCGTGGCCGGCGCGCTCGCGGCCACGCTCGGCCACCACGAGGAGGCGCTCTCGAGCTTCGATCGCGCGCTGGCGCTCGGCGCCGTGCCGCCGGCCCAGCTGCTCCGCAACCGCGCCGCGAGCCTGGACGCGCTCGGCCGCCACGACCAAGCCCGTCGCGAGCGCGCGAGCTGCGCGGCGCGTTTTCCGTTCGATGGCTGTGATGAGGAAGAAATGCGGAGGGGCGGTAAGGAGTAGTCGAGAATCAGCCGGTGCCGAGCACGTCGTGCGGCGTGTGGTGGCTGCCGTCCGCCGGGCTGCCGCTGCCACCGTCGGTGGCATCGCCCGGATATTCACTCGTGCAAGCGAAGCTGACCGCGGTCCCGAACATTCCGAGGACCAGCGCCAAGAGCACCCAACGAGCGAGGTTCTGCTTCACCACTGACTCCTTCACCTGAAAAGTCCTGCGTTCAGGTTCATCGATTGTTACCACTTTGCGCCATATCGTTGCAAGTAAGGATTGTTACGGAAGTCCGAGCCGGTGTGGTCCCATGAGTCGCGTCCCATGGGGCGTGTCCCAGGGAGGGCTGCTCTCGGTTCCATGATTCCGCGTCCTTGTCTTGCGCCCCCAGCGTTTCGTGGCCTTTCGGCATGCGGAATGCGAAGCTCGTGCCCGCGAAGATGGGCTCACTCGCGGCGGCGCTGCGCATCGTGTCCGATACCGCGGCGTACCGGCTCAAGAAGCGCGAGGCGGGCAACCTCGTCACCAGCATGACGCTGGCCGCGGCACTGGCCTTGCCCGTGCCCGACATCGCCGTCCGCCTGACGTTCGGGGCCCTGCTCAACCTCTGGGTTTACCTCGTCAATGACCTCTTCGACGTGGCCGTCGACCTCGAGGCGCCCGGGCGCGATCGCCACCGCGTCGAGTTCCTGGCCGCCCACCTCGGCGCGGGCTGGGGCGTCGCCGCGGTGCTGTCGGCGATCCTGCTCGCCATCGGCGCGGTGCACTCGACCGGCCTCCTGGTGTCCTTCGCCTCGACCGCCGTCATCATCGTCGCCTACACCCGCGTCCTCAAGCACCATCCGATCGCCGACCTGCTCGCGATGACGGCCTGGGGGCTGTCGATGGCGCTGGTCGGGTTCCCGCTCGACTCGCAGGCCGGCCTGCGGCTGGCCGGGCTGCTCGGCATCCTTTGCACCGTCACCGAGGCCATCCAGGTCATGCGCGACTTCGAGTCCGACCGCGCCGCGGGCGTGCGCACCACCGCCGTCGTGCTCGGCGAGCGCGCCACCGCCTGGATCGCGCGCATCCTCGTGGTCGCCGCTGCGGCCTACGCCGCGCTCTTCCTGCAGCGCTGGCTGGGCGGCCTGTTCCTGCTCGCGCTCGTCATCCCGCTGCGCGCCGACCGCGCGGCGCGCTCCTGGGACGGCTTCCGGGTCGTGTTCGGCATCGGCTGGCTGCTGCTGCTCGGCGCCTTCCTGCGTGCCGGGAAGCTCGAGGGCTGGCTGGGATAGAATGGGGGCCCTGGCATGAAGGCGCTCTCCATCCTGCTCATCGTCCTCGGCGCCGGCTGCGAGCGCAGCGTGGCCGCCGTGCTGTCGATCTCCGTCGAGGGCCCGAGCGGCGCGCCGCCCGTCAACACGCGCTCGATCCGGGTCGATCTCGACCTCGGCGAACACGGCCGGCATGTGCTGACCGTGCAAGGCGACGCCAGCATGACGCTCCCCAAGCGCGTCGACATCACCTTCCGCGAAGGCCAGGCCGGCCCCGGCTCGGCCGACGTCTCGGCCTGCGACGAGCGCACGCACCAGCTGCTCAGGAGCATCCAGCCCGTGCTCGTCAGCGCCGGCCACGTGAGCGAGATCACGGTCGAGCTCCGGCCCGATGCTCAGAATCGCTGCTCGGACGTCGGCGGTCACGACGCGGGCGCCGGTGGCCACGGCGGCGGCGGCGGCGGCGGGGGTGGCGGTGCGGCCGGCCACGGCGGGGGGCCCGGGCGCGATGCCGGACCGGGGCGCGACGGGCCCATTGCGCCGGCCGACGGCGGGGCGCCGGGCGCGGATGCTGCCACGACCTGCGATCCCTTCCTGCCGAACGCCGCCGGTCCGCCGTGCTCCGCGGGCCAGGGCTGCTACCTCGGCGCCAGCGACGAGCCGGCGTGCATGCCCGCCGGCACGGGCACGCTCAACACGATCTGCAATCGCATCAACGACTGCGCACCGGGCTTCGTCTGCTACCGGGCGTCGGGCGACCCCGACTACAAGTGCGGCCAGCTTTGCCGCGCCCTGGTCGCCATGGGTCCCGGCAGCTGTCCCCCGAACCCGATCCTGCCCTTCCCGCCCGAGCTGCTCTGCAAGCCGTTCATGGACTCCCTCTACGGCGCCTGCGTCCAGTGAGCATGGACCGGACCGGCCTCGCCCTCTTCCTCGTGCTGGCGCTGCACGCGGCGCTGGCGTTTCGCTTCGAGCCGCCCTCGGTGGTGTTCGGTCCCGATCCGATCGCGACCATCGACTACGACACGCACTACGAGCAGACCGTGCGCGCGCTCGAGGCGTTCCGGAGCGCGGGCCGCACCTGGGCCTACGACCCGCACCTCCTGGCCGGCCAGGTCTCGGGCGCGATCTTCGACGCCGACACCAAGCTCCACGAGCTGTTCACGATCGCCCTCGAGCGCCTCGGCGTGCCGCCCGCGCGCGGCTACAACCTGTTCATCCTGCTCGCGCACCTCCTGCTCGCGCCCACCATCTATGCGTCCGCGCGATTGTTTCGCCTGTCGCGCGCCGCCGCCACGACCGCGGTCCTCCTGGCCTCACTCTGCTGGTACTTCGACGCGTTCTCGCACTGGGTGTTCTGGGTCGGCATGATCTCCTACGGCTTCGCGTCGTACGCGGCCATCCTGCCGATCGCGCTCTTCTACCGCTACTGCGAGGACCGTCGCCCGGTCCAGATCGCCGGCGTCGGCATCCTGCTCGCGGCCATCCATCACCTGCACCCCTACAGCTTCTTCATCCTCATCGTGCCGATGGCGCTGCTCTACCTGCGCGCCTTCCGCAGCCTCGAGCGCCGCCACCACCTCGCCGTCATCGGCATGGCGGTGTTCGTGCTGGCGGCCAACCTGTGGTGGCTGCGGGTCGCGCTGCGTTTCTGGCACTACGTGCTCGACTCGAGCTTCTACCTCGATGCCACGGCGGCGTACGTGGTCTACGACTACCTCGGCTTCTTGAAGGAGCCCTCGACGACCGGCGTGATGGCGGCGCGCACGGGCTTTCGTTTCCTGGCGCTCGGCGGCGCGACGCTCGGCCTTCTGGCCTGGCGGCGCGCGCGCGACGCGCGCTACGTGCTGTTCGCGACCACCCTCGGCGTGCTGCTCGGCGTGGCGTACTTCGGCGGCTACCTCGCGCCGCTGCGCCAGGTGCAGCCCTACCGCTTCAGCCTGCCCGCCACGTTCCTGGCGACCCTGCCCGCGGGCGCGTTCCTGTGCGCCGCGGCCGGCGAGGTGCGCGATCTGCACGCCGGCGGCCGGCTGCAGCGTCCGCTGGTCCTCTTGCTCGGGCTCTGCATCTTCGTGGGCGCGCCGCGCCTGATCCGCGACGCGCTGTACTTCCTGCCCGAGCTCGTGCCGCGCCACGCGCGGCCGCTGCCCGCGCCGCCGCCCAACATCAACGGCAGCATCGGCTTCGGGACCATCCAGTGGCCCGAGCCGTTCGACTTCAAGCACGCGCCGATCGGTCCGGACGCGCACGCCGTCGCCGATTTCGTGCGCGCCCACGACGACGGCTCGGGACGCTGGCTGGTCGAGTGGTGGATGCTCGGCGAGCGCCTGGCGTGGGCCACCGACGCGCAGATCCTGGGCGGGTTCCGCGAGCTCAACCTCGGCCACAGCGACGCCAACTGGTTTCGCAAGTACCCCTCCGGCGCGGCCCCCGATCCGGCCGAGCTCGGCAAGTACCTCGAGCGCTACAACGTCAAGTGGGTGATCGTCTCGAACCCCACGCCCGAGCTCGAGAGCCGCACCGACCTGCTCACGCTCGAGGCCACCGTCTACGGCACGCGCGTCTATCGCACCCGGATCGCCTCGAGCTTCCTCGCCGACGGTCCCGGCCAGGTGCGCGCCGAGCTCAACCACCTGACCGTGCGCGGCTCGAAGGGCGGCGACCTCGTGCTTCGCTACCACTACCTCGAGACGCTGTGGTGCCGGCCGGCCTGCACGCTCTATCGCGCCGAGGTGCCGGGCGATCGCGTCGGCTTCATCGGGGTCCGCGGCGCGCCCGCCGACTTCGAGATCTGGAACGGCTACCGATGAAGCGCGTGCTCGTCGTCGGAGCCGGTCCGGCCGGGGCCGCGACCGCCCTGCAGCTGTCGCGCGCGGGCGGCCTCGAGGTGCTGCTCGCCGACGCGGCCACCTTCCCGCGCGACAAGATCTGCGCGGGCGGCCTCTCGGTGAACGCGCAGGCCGTGCTCGACCGCCTCGGCATGCTGCCCACGGTGCTCGGCGAGGCGCACCGCATCGGGCGCCTGCGGCTCGTCGGCCCCGGCGGCGAGGAGTGGAGGCTCGGGCAGTCGCGCTCGGTGGTGCTGCCGCGACGCCGCTTCGATCACCTGATGGTGCAAGGCGCCGTTCGCGCCGGCGCGATCCTGCGCGAGGGCATCCGCGCCAAGGCGCTGCTGCGCGCCGGCGGCCGCGTGTGCGGCATCGCGACCGCCTCGGGCGAGCTCGAGGCCGATCTCACCATCGTCGCCACCGGCGTGTTCGTGCCGAAGAACGCGGTCGTGCCCGCGCCGGGCGCGCCACGCCGCCTGATGGCGGTGGAACGCCGCTTCGAGGGCTTCGATTTCGATCCCGACGCGATGGAGATGATCTACGCCAAGGAGGTCCTGCCCGGCTACGGCTGGGTCTTCCCCGAGTCGCGCGTGCGCGCCAACGTCGGCGTCTGCGTCGACGAGGGCCACGCCCAGAGCGGCGCGCTGCACGCCGTCTTCGCCGACTTCCTCGCGACGCATCTCGGCAGCCGCATGCGAAACGCGCGCGCGGTCGACAACGTGCGCGGTCAGCCCATCGCGTGGCGCAGCAAGGTGCCCGACCTCTCCGAGCCCGGCGCGCTCTGGGTCGGCGAGGCCGCGGGCCTGACCAGCGCCGCCACCGGCGAGGGGATCTGGCACGCCCTCGCGAGCGGCCTGTGCGCCGCCACCGCCATCGCGGACACGCTCCCCGGCGGCGGCGACCCCCGCCGCGCCTACCAGCGCCGCTGCGCCCGCGCGCTCGGCCTGCCCCTCTTGAGCGCCGCCGCCTTCTCCCGCGCCGCCACCTCGCCCCTGTTCCCGCGCGTGGTCAAGCTGGCCGGCAGTGGCCTCGGCGGCCGCCTCGCCTCCGCCATCCTCGAACGGCTCTGACGTCGGCTCCCGGGCTGGCGCACCCCTTGCACTTGACCCCCATCAAGTGCCTCGAACGATGGGAGCTCCGATGAAGACCACGCGTTTCGCGCTCTGCGGTGTCCTGCTTGCATCTGCTTGTACTGCCGAGATTATCGACAATCGAACCGGCAACGCCGGGGGATCCTCTGCAGGTCAGGCGGGCGGCCAGGCTGGGGGATCGGGGTCGCAAAATGGGGGCGGTGGTTCCGGGGGCGGAGTCGCCGGAGGCTCGGCCGGAGGAACCGCGGGCGGGGCGGCCGGAGGCACGGCGGGTGGCACGGCCGGAGGCACGGCGGGCGGGACGGCGGGCGGGGCGGCCGGTTCGACGGGTGGTGATCCCAACGCGCTGACTGGCAACGTCAGCGGCGACAAGTGCGGCAACTTGACCGTCGGCGCGGGCGCCGTGGTTGCGGCCGGCAGCACGCTCACGCTCTGCGACGGCGCGGTCCTCACCGTGAGCGCGGGCAACTCGCTCACCGTTTCGGGCCACCTCGCGATCGCGGCCGGCGCCAACGGCGTCCGGCTGCAGGGCGGGGGCCTCGTCATCGAAGCGGGCGGCGTGGTCGACGGCGCCAAGCTCAGCATCGCGAACGCGTCCGTGGGCATCGCCGCGCACGGCGGCCAGGTCACGCTTCAGGAAGTCACGCTGCAGAGTTGCGCGACGCCCATCGACGTCGCAGCCGGCGCCAGCGTCACGATCGCGCGCGGCAGCTCCGCCATGGGCGGCGGCTCCAAGGTCTCGGGCACGCTGTCCCTGGCCCACTTCACCTACGCCGCGCAGGGCGACGGCATCACGCTCGACAACGACAACGCGTCCATCACGGTCACCGACTCGGTCCTGTCGACCGGCGGCTCCGACTTCTTCAGCACGAGCTCGCTCGGAACGCTCACCGTGCAATACAGTGAGGTGACCGCCACGCACTGCGCCTTCCACACCAACCGCATCGGCGGCCTCGACGTCCGCATGAACAACATCCACGGCAACTCGTACGGGTTCATGATGGGCGGCGGCGCCGGCCCCAAGCCCCGCGTGGTCACGCAGAACAACTTCGTCTCGAACTCCGCCGTCGGCATCGAGCAGACCAGCGACTCCGAGACGATCGACGCCACCGCCAACTTCTTCATGGGCAACGGCATGGACGTACACCTGACCGGCACCGGCATCGACCCCTCGAACCGCCTCGCCGCCGCCGTCATGGGCGCCGGCCCCCGCCCGTAAACTCAGGACCAGGACCAGGACCAGGACCAGGACCAGGACCAGGAACGAGCACGAGCACGAGCACGAGCACGAGCACGAGCACGAGCACCTGCACGAGCACGAGCACCTGCACGAGCACCCGCACTTGCACGAGCTGCCCGGCGTTTGAGCAGGCTTGCGGCACTCGACTATGGGGTGCTCACTCCCGAAGAGCACGCCGCCCTTCGGGAGACACTCCTCCGACTCTGCGCCTACGGGCTCTCGCACCGCTAGTGAGGGCGCTCGCCCCGGGCGCCGAGTGGCGCCCGGGGCCGGCCGCTTGGCCTAGCGGTGAGCGAGGCCGTTCAGACAGGCTGCGAGACGCAAGAGCGTCTGGCGCAGCTCGTGGTGCTCGGCTGGCGTCAGCCCACCGAGGTCGAGCGCGAGGTCGATCGCGCCACCGGCTTCGCTTGCCTCGCTGAGCGCGATCCGGAAGTGCCGCCTCGCCTCGGCTCCGCCATGGGCGGCGCCCGAGCTCAAGTTCGTGTGAGCGCCGACGACCGCACGTTCGAGCTGCGCCGCGACCGCCCCCGGCAAGCCTCTCAGCCGCTCCTGCCTGGCCTTGACGAGCTGCACCGCTCGTCGCGCGTGGCCGTAAGCATCCAGTCTCTCATGAGCGAAGTACCTGCTTGAGTTGTCCGACATGGCGAGCCCCCTTTCGCACCATCAAGGGGGCTCGCCATGTCGGACGGCGAAAGCAGGGACATCGCTCAAAGAGGCTGCGATCACGAGTGCCAATCGCCGTCGCCCAAGCTCGCGCCCGGTGCAGGCGATTGGCGCGAGTGCCGCAAGCCCAGCTTCGAACTCGTGCTCGTGCTCGTGCTCGTCGCTCGTGCTCGTGCTCGTGCTCGTCGCTCGTACTCGTACACGACCACGAAAAGGACCAGGACCAGGACCAGGACCAGGACCAGGACCAGGACCAGGACCAGGACCAGGACCAGGACCAGGACCAGGACCAGGAGCACGAGCACGAGCACGAGCACGAGCACGAGCACGAGCACGAGCACGACCACGAGCACGACCACGACCACGACCACGAGCACGACCACGACCACGAGCACGAGCACGAGCACGAGCACGAGCACCCCCAGCGTCAGGATAGTTGTCGCTTCCTCTGAACCAGTGACCGGGGGCGAGGAAGCGATTCCGAGTGACGCGAGCATTTTCAGGAACCTTCAAGAAGAAGATGGTCGAACGCATGACCGGGTCGAACCCAGCGAGCGTGACCATGCTGATGGCGGAGACCGGTGTGGGGAAGTCGACCTTGTCGCGCTGGCTGGCGGAAGCTCGTACGCTGCCGACCATGCCGCCAAAGTCGAAGGAGCCCAGGCGATGGTCCGTCGAGGACAAGGCCAGGATCGTCGCTCAGGCGGCAAAGCTGAACGGCGAGCAGTTGCGGGAGCTTTTGGCGCGTGAAGGTGCTCGGTTTTCTGACCTGGAACAGTGGCGCTTGTCGCTGGATGAGCAGGGTGCAGCGGCGAAGGCATCTGCGAAGCGCATCCGGGAGCTCGAGCGGGAGCTGGCGCGCAAGGAGAAGGCGCTGGCCGAGGCCGCGGCACTCCTGATCCTCAAAAAAAAAGTGGACCTGCTGTGGGGAGAGGACCCGGCAGAGGACACCGATACGGACGAGAAGCCCGAGAAGTGATGCTGAACTTGCTCGAAGAAGCTCAAGCAGGCGGAGCCGGCCTCGCTGCAGGATGCGCGCTGCTCGGCATCTCCGCGCGAACGATCGAGCGCTGGCGAGCAAGGCCCGATGGAGAGGACCGACGCTGCGGGCCTCATCATCGGCCTGGCAACGCCTTGACGACCGCCGAAGAAGTGCAGGTCATCGCCGTCATGACGAGCCCTCGCTATCGGGGCACGTCGCCCAAGCAGCTTGTGCCAATGCTGGCGGACGAAGGGCGATATCTGGCTTCGGAATCGACGCTGTATCGACTGCGCCGGCGACTCGGGATCGGCCGGTACCGCCCGCTGCCTCGGTCGAAGGTGAGCCGCGCCAAGACCGTCCACTCGGCCACTCGCCCGAACCAAGTGTGGAGCTGGGACATCACGTACCTCCCGACGCTGGTTCGGGGCCGCTATCTGTACCTCTACCTCGTCATGGATGTCTGGAGTCGTCGCATCGTCGGCTGGAGCGTCGAGGAGCGCGAAGGCGCAGACCTCGCAGGGCATCTCATCCAGCGCATCTGCACCGAGAGTGGCGTTGACCCCCTCGGCCTGGTCCTGCACTCGGACAACGGCGCGCCGATGCGCGGCAGCACGATGCTCGTAACCCTGCAGGCGCTCGGAATCGTGGCTTCCTTCAGTCGACCCCACGTGTCGAATGACAACCCCTACTCGGAAGCCCTGTTTCGGATGCTCAAGCACACGCCGGCCTATCCGACGCTGCCGTTCGCCACGCTCGAAGCGGCGCAGCGCTGGGTGCAGGTCTTCACGGCCTGGTACAACACGAAGCATCGCCACAGCGCCATTCGCTACGTAACGCCCGACCAGCGTCACTACGGCTTCGAAACTACCCTCCTTGCCCGTCGCCACGCCGTCTACCAGAACGCTCGCCGTAACAAGCCTGCGCGATGGTCGAGCTCGACGCGAAACTGGACGCCAGTCGGCGTGGTCGTGCTGAATCCAGACCCCACGGTGCACCTGGCGGCGTAACGAACGGACGACAACTACCTTGACGCTCACCGAGCACGAGCACGAGCACGAGCACGAGCACGAGCACGAGCACCGCCCGCCGCCCCCCTCGTGATACCTTCAGCCTCCCCCCGTGAGCCTCCTCGTCCGACTACTGCTGGTCCTCTGCGTCGTGCTGCGCGCGGGACCCAGCCTCGCCGGCGAGCTCTACTCCATCTTCGACGCGGCCTGTCAGCGGCAGAGCGGCGTGCTGCTGCGCGTCGACGCGACCCACGTCGTCCTGGTCGATCTCGAGGGCCGCGTCATCAAGCAGGAGCGCAGCCGCATCAGCTCGGTGGTGCTGCACACGCTGCTCGAGAGCCCGCTCGGCGAGATCCACATCGACGACGCGCTCGCGCCTTACCTGCGGCGCATCTGGGTCGGGACCGACAAGGAGCCGACCTTCACGGGGTGGGCGACCGCGTTCTACGACGACCTCGTCATCTTCGTCGACCTCGACGGCAAGACCCACGTGCTCTCGCCCGAGGAGATCCGCCGCGTGGGCCTGGTCGCGCAGCGCGGCACGCGACCCGCCGCGGCGCCCCCGGCGCGGCCCGCGCTGGCCTTCCCGCCCGAGGTCGTGCCGTGCGCCAGCGAAGCGGTGCCGGACGGCGCCGTGCCGCCGAGCCACGTGATCGCCGATCGCATCAAGCTCGACGACCACTTCGCCAAGCTCGAGGAGCACTACCTGGCGCTCGACGGCTTCGAGGAGCGCACCAAGGTCTACGCGCATCCGTTCGTGTTCGATCCGGCCTCTCGCGTCGGCCTGCTCTACTTCGAGGACATGGAGCTGCCGATCCCGTTCTACTTCCGCTGGTCGAGCGGGCGCGCCTACCGCTTCCAGAGCCTGCTCGTCGTCGGAAACTCGCCGCACGAATGGCTGCCCGTCGTGGGCCCAACGCTGTCCCTGCGCTCGGACGTCAAGTCGCACTTCTTCTCCGCGAGCTTCGTCGGCAACCTGGTGGCGCTGCCGGCCGGCTCCGACGCCTTCATCCTGTCCAGGCTCAACCGCAACCGGACCCCGCCGTCCGAGATGAAGCTCGACACCTCGTACAACTACCTCATGCTGCTCGGCGCCGACTACTGGCGCTTCTCGCTGGCGGTCGGGCCGGCGTATCTGGCGACCCGCATCCAGGTCCCGATGCAGCCCACGCGCGCCGCGCAGGCGGACCAGGCCAGCCCCACGGTGCGCCTGCGCTACCAGTCGGAGAACCTCGAGCTGCGCGCGCTCTACTACCGCACGCGCCTCGACGGCACGCTCGCGAGCAACGAGGACGTGCCGTTTGCGACCGGCATGGGCAGCGCCCGCGTGAAGTACCACCAGGGCGCCGACACCGTGCGCGCCGGCGGCACCTGGAAACCCTTCCCTTCCATCGAGCTCGCGCTCGACGAGGTGGTCGCGGTCGGGGATTACAGCGAGAGCATGAACCCGATGGGCGCCGCGCTGACCCCGCTCTCGCTGTCCTACCTGCAAGCGCTCACGAGCGGCATGATCGCGGCCGACTTCGGCCGCTACATCACGGTCAAGGCCTACGGCATCCTGACGTACGCGCGAAACCAGGCGCCCGGCCTGGCCGCGGCGAACAATTCCGGCTGGGACGCCAGGTTCGGGGGGGCGCTTGAGTTCGTGTTCTAGGATCGCCGCCGCCCTGGCCGCGCTCTGCGTGACGCTGCTCATCGCCGCGCCGGCGCGCGCGCTCAACGTGATCGCGGTCTATCGCACGGCCTGCGACCGCGAGCTCGGCGTCATCCTCAAGTCGGAGCGGCGCAGCATCTTCCTGTTGCGCCTCGACGGCACGATCGTGGAGATCCCGCGCCACGAGATCGCCTCGCTGGCCTATTACCCGGTGAGCCGCCTGCCGTTCCGGGCCGCGCCCACCGGGCCGAAGCTGCCCACGCTCAAGGTCGAGACCCTCTATCAGGGGCGCGTGGTCGAGCTCATCAACGGCTGGCCGGTCGACTACTCGGACACCAAGATCTCCTTCCTGCTCCGCAACGGCGAGGACATGGTGCTCGACAAGAAGAGCATCTGGTCGCTGCTCTTCGACGACGGCGCCACGAACGCCGCCCAGCCCCCGAGCCCGACGCCGGCCGTGTCCTTCGCGCACCCGCAGACCGCCGGGTTCTGCGCCGACGAGGACGAGGAAGAGGGCGAGCGGCGCGTCTTCGCCCAGCAGATCCTGAACGACAAGATCGTCATCCGCCGCGAGCTCGATCGGCTCAAGGAGGGCTACGAGGCGCTCGTCACCCTGTCCGAGGACCAGAAGTTCTATCCGGTGCCCTACGTCTACGGCGATCGCACCTCGCTCGGCATCTGGGCGTCGTTCGCGTCCCGCCAGGGCGCGTCGGTCAACCGCTCGAACAACTTCACGCCGATGCTGATCGACGAGCGCGCCTTCGGGCCATTCCGTTACCAGCACGTGTTCGTGTCCGGCAACGCGCCCTCGGAGATGCTGCTCCACCACGAGGCGCAGTCGCAGGTCTACTACCGCTTCAAGGTGGCCTACTTCCACGCCGCCGTGTTCGTGGACCCGAACCTGGTCCTGGTCGGCAGCGGCTACAACTGGAAGCCCGCGGATCTGTCCGGCGAGACGCTCGACGACCGGCTGAACGAGTACGCCGGCGTCGAGTTCGGCTTCGACTACGGCGCCTTCGCGCTCGAGCTGTCGCCCATCATGGGCGCACAGTCCGCGGTCAAGGTCGGCACGTTCTTCGACCAGAAGCAGGACCACAACGTCTGGCGCGTGGGCGCGCGCCTCGCCGGTCGTACCTGGGAGGTCAAGCTCACGGGCGGCGTGACCAGCCGATCGAGCTATTACTCGAGCCAGGAAGACAGCGCGACCTCGCTCTACGGCGACACCGACTGGAAGTACCGCTACGCCCGCTGGAACCTGAAGCTGCGGCCGAGCGAGCGCCTCGAGCTGTCGCTCTCCACCATCGCAAGGACGCTCGACTACACCGCGCACCTGCAGGCCGGCAGCGCCAGCCCGCCCACGAACATCTCCTACCAGTCGCTGTCGGTGTCGTCCGCCCTCGAGGGCTGGCTCGCCCTCGGCCGCCGCTTCCGCGTCGGCGGCCACGCCATCTTCGAGTACCAGAGCCGCCGCGCTGACGGCTCCGACGAGCGCCGCCTCCTGCCCCGGCTCGGCCTGTTCACGAGCTTTTCTTTTTAGTGCAGCGCGGCCGTGTCCTCGAGCTCGCGGCCGGTGGTCTCCGGCAGCCAGGCGAGGATCAGCACGAGCGCGCCGACCGGGAGCAGGCTGGCCGCGGTCATCGAGGACGAGAAGCCATGGGTCTCCGCGTACTGCGTGATCGCGATCGGCGACAGCACGTACGTCATGCGCCCGAGCAGGTTGTTCGACCAGGCGAAGGCGTCGCCGCGCAGATCCGTGGGAAACAGCTCGGCGGTGAAGGCGTTCAGGACCGGCAAGACGCCCGACGTTCCGAACATCGCGAACGCCAGCGCGACCGTCAAAGGCACGATGCCGCGCAGCTGGTAGCACGCGATCACGCTGGCGGACAGCGTGAGGAAGATCAGGATGGCGGCCTTGCGCCGGCCCAGCCAGTCGAGCAGCTTGCCGGTGAAGAACAGCGGCAAGAGGCTCCCGATGGCGGCGATCGCGATCGCCTTGCCCACCTGGTCGTTGTCGAGGCCGCGCTCGCGCATCACGAACTCCTTCCAGAAGGTGATGGCGTTCTGCGTGCAGGCGTAGGTGAGCCCGGTGATGACGGCGATCTGCAGGACGCGCTTGCGATACGGCGTCCGGAACACGTGGAAGAGGTCGCGCTTGGCGGCCGGCCCCGCCGCGGTGAAGCGCGCGCTCTCGCGCAGGCTCCGGCGCGCGATGCTGATGAGCACGAGCGGCACGATGCCGACGAAGTACACCGCGCGCCACCCGAGCCCGGTGTGCAAGAGCCTCGGCACCACCACGCCCGCGCAGAGGATGGCGCCCAGGCTCGAGAAGGCCTGGATGAGGCCGATCACGGTGCCGCGCTTGGCGGCCGGGAACTCCTCGGCGGCGAGCACCATGCTGGCCGCCCACTCGGCGACCAGGAAGACTCGCGCCAGGAACTGGAAGGCGCCAAAGTCCCACACCGTCTGCGCGAGCCCCGACGCCGCGGTGCAGATCGTGTATCCGGTGATCGTCACCACGAGCAGCTTCTTGCGGCCCCACCCGTCGGCGCGGCGCACCAGGAAGTAGGCGATCACGGTGCCGAGGTTGACGAACGACACCAGCCACCCGCTGCCCGCGATCGAGAGGTGCAGGTCGGCCCGCACCTGCGGCAGCAGCTGCGTGAGCGCGATGAAGTCGTAGCCCTCGAAGAAGGTCGCGACCGACAGGAAGACGAGCAGCTTGCGCTGGTAGGGGCTCATCCGCCCGACAGCATACTCCAGGCCAGGATCTTCGCCTCGGTCTCCGCGAGCTCGGCCGCGGGCGCCGAGTCGGCCACGATGCCGCCCCCCGCGTAGGCCACGAGCTGGCCGCCCGTGCGCGGCGAGCCGAGCAGGATCCCGGTGCGGATCGCGATCGACAGGTCGAGCGAGCCGTCCGGCGCGAACCAGCCGACCGCGCCCGTGTAAGGTCCCCGCCGCACCGGCTCGAGCTCCTCGATGATCTCCATGGCGCGCACCTTGGGCGCGCCCGTGATCGAGCCGCCGGGGAAGGTCGCGCGGAGTATGTCCGCGAGCCCCACGTCCCGCCGCAGCCGCCCCGAGACCGTGGAGACCAGGTGATGCACCGTCTCGAGCGACAGCACCCGCATCATGTCTTGGACCTCGATCGACCCGACCTCGCTGACGCGGCCGAGGTCGTTGCGCAGGAGGTCGACGATCATCAGGTGCTCGGCCCGCTCCTTCTCGTCGGCCAGGAGCTCCGCGCACAGCCGCCGATCGGCCTCGTCGTCCGCGCCGCGCGGCCGCGTGCCCTTGATGGGATAGGCCTCGATGCCGCCGTCGGCGACGCGCAGGAAGCGCTCGGGCGAGTTCGACAGGATGGCGTGGTCGTCCGCCTCGAGGTAGGCCCCGAACGGCGCCGGCGAGCGCGCGCTCAGGCGCTGATACAGCGCGAGCGCATCTCCCTCGAGGCGCCCGCGAAAGCGCCGCGCCAGGTTCACCTGGTAGACGTCCCCCGCGAGGATGTACTCGAGGATCCGCGACACGCCCCGGGCATGCTCGGCGGCGCCCATCTCGGCCTGAAAGCCGCGCAGCTCGGCGGTCTCCACGCGCGCGCCGCCGCTCGAGAGCGCGGCGCGCAGGACCGCCCTGCCCTTCGCGTCGCCCACGAGCCTGGCGCTGCGCTCCTCGTGATCGAGCCGCAGGAACGCGGGATACGCCTGCACGCATGCATCGGGCAGCGGCAGATCGGCCGCCGCGCGCGCGGGCAGCCGCTCCACGGCGCGCCCGAGGTCGTAGCCGAGCCACCCCACCGCGATCGCCCCGGCCGCCGCCACGAAGCGCTCGAGCGCGCCGAGCGGCTCGGCGTCGGACGCGACCAGCGACAGCGACGCCGAAGGCGCCGCGCACAGATAGCTGCGCCGCCCATGCTCGTCCTTGCGCGCGCCGTCGAGCCACGCCAGCCGCCCGAGCGGCCGCAGGCGCCACGCGGCCTCGGCAGGATCGATCCAATCGATCCGCTCGGCCCGGGAGAGCACGCTGTCGTCCACCGGCCGAGGATACAGCAGTGCTAAGATGACGGCGTGCGGCCTGGCGTGGGGATGCTGATCTGGCTGCTGGCCTGCCAGGCCTGCGGCGGCGCGGCGGGGCCGGGGCCCTCGCCGCCCGACGCGCAGGTGCCCGACGCGGCCGCGCTGCCCCGCTGCGGCGACGGCCACCTCGATCCCGGCGAGCACTGCGACGACGGCAACGTCGCCGATCTCGACGGCTGCTCGGCGGACTGCCGGCTCGAGCAGGCCGTCCGCTTGACGACCTTCACGTTCCCGCCGCCCGCCATGGGCTGCGACTTCGACGGCGACGGAGCGCCCGACACCGCCGTCAACAGCCTGACCACCGAGGTCGGCCGGAGACTGCTCAGCGACAGCTGGGCCGCCAACGCCCGCACCGGCTTTCCGACCATCCTCGCGCTGCTCCGGCTCGACGACATCCGTGACGATCCCGACGTCCAGGGCTTCATCGCGACGCTGCAGAGCACGGGCGGCCTCGATCCCGGCTCGTTCGCCTACGCGTCGGGCCCGCGCACGCCGTTCGCGGCCGCGATCGCCTCGGGCCGCCTGTCGACGCCCCGCACGAGCCTCGACGTGCCGCTCGACACCGGCCTGCCCCATCCCATGGTCTGGCACCTCAAGGCGGCCTCCTTCGTCGATCTACAGCTCGACGGAGAGGGCGCGCTGATCCGCGGCGGAACCGGCCGCGTGTGCGGCGTCATCACCGTCTCGGACATGTCGCTCGCGGTCAGCTGGGTCCAGCTGGCGGACACCCACACCCTGCTCGACGTCGCCGTCCTCGGCTACAGCTCGCTCGGGCTCCAGGTCACCGCCACGCAGCCGGACTTCGACGTCGACGGCGACGGCCTCGAGACCTTCTTCGACACCGACATGGACGGCCGGATCGACCGCTGCGTCGACGGCGACGGCAGCGTCGTCCTCGGCGTCGACTGCCCGCGCGATCCCCGCATGGCCGACGGCTACACGATGGTCGCGAGCGTCGAGTTCGCCGCCGGGAGCCTGGCTCAGCCGGCCGCTTCGGTGCGCGCGCGCTCCGCGACCACGACCGCGAAGTCGCGGATGTATCCGAACGCCGACCAGATCGAGAGCACGAGCGACAGGTAGATCGTGTAGAGCCCGATCAGGTGGTAGTCGACGAGCACGTTGGTGCCGAGCACGGGGTGCTTGAAGTGCACGAGCAGGAACAGGATGCCGACCAGCTGCAGGGCGGTCTTCTCCTTGCCGCGCTCGCTGGCGGCGATGACGAGCCCTTCGGTCGAGGCGATCGATCGAAGCCCCGTGATCACGAGCTCGCGGGCCAGGATGACGACCACCACCCAGGCCGGGACCCGATCGGCGGCCACGAGGTACACCAGCGCCGCCATCACGATCAGCTTGTCCGCGAGCGGATCGAGGAACTTGCCGAGCACGGTCACCTCGCCGCGCGTGCGCGCGAAGTAGCCGTCGAGGTAATCGGTCACCGACGCCAGGATGTACAGGAACGTCGCGATGAAGCTGCGGCGTGGGCTGTAGTTGTCGATGAAGATCACGCACACCGGGATGAGCCCGATGCGCGCGAGCGTCAGCAGGTTGGGGAGGCTTGTGAACTCGTCCTTGAGCGATCGGCGTGCCACGCGGCGAGTTATAGCAGGCTTCCACCCGATCCCAGCAGCACGGCGCCTTCGCCGCGGATCCGCACGCCGAGCTCCCCGCCCAGCACGCGGACGCGCACGCCGCCGGTCCAGCCCACGAGCGCCTCCCTCGACACGAGCGCCTCGCGCAGCTCGCCGACGCGCGCCGTCACGAGGGGGCTCGCGGTCCGGACCACGGCCACACCGCGCCCGGCCAGCCGCAGCGCGCACAGCCTCGACGATCCCGGCGCATGGCCGGCCTCGGCGCGCAGCCCGCGGGTCCAGGCGTAGATCGCGGGCGCCGCGACGTAGAGCACGTCGGAGCGCAGCGGGATCACCTCGAAGTGCCCGTCGCCGCGCGCGGCCACGATGTCGCCGCCGCCGCTCGCGGCAAGCAGCGCGCTTCCGAGCAGATCGGCTTCGGGCGCCGGCTCGAGCACGACCGCGCCGTGCATGGCCAGCCAGCGCTCGCGCCGGATGCAGACGCCCTCCGCCGTGCTCACGCAGAGGACCCCATCCTTGCCGAGGCGCAGCGGCTGGCCGCTCTCCGGCAACGCGCGCTCGGCCGCGAACCGCACGAGGCCCTCCTCGTCGGCGCCGCCTTCCCTGCCGGAGCGACGCTCGGCGACCGCGCTCGCGAGATCGGCGCGCCCGGCGGCGGCGAACGCCTCGCGCGCGCGCAGCCGATCGCCCTTGCGCGCGTACGCGAGCCCGAGGTAGCCGCGCGCCCGCGTGTTCGACGGATCCAGCACGAGCGCGCGCTCGAGCTCGAGCGCAGCCTCGGCGTACGCGCCGCGCTTGAGCTGCGACAGTCCGAGGTTCACGCGCGCGCTCGCGTTGGACGGCTGGCTCTGCACCACGGTCGTGAACGCCGCGCAGGCCTCCGCGAAGCGGTCCTGCTTGAAGAACAGCAGCCCGAGCACGGTCTGCGCGCGCGAATCCCCGGGGCGAATGGCGAGCGCGGCATCTACGCCCTGCTCCGCCTTCTCGAGATCCCCATGGCGCAGCGCCTCGGTGGCGCGATCTACGAATTCGAGAAACGCCCGCTCGTCGCCGAGCGCAGCGCTCAATTCTTCTCTCCCTGGGGCGCCGGCGCGGCGGAGGCCAGCCGGCTCTTCTGTCGGTCGTACTCCGCCCGCACCATCTTCAGGTACAGGCGCGTGGTCTCGTAGGGCGGCACGCCCTTGAACTTGATGACGGCGCCCGGACCCGCGTGATAGCCCGCGATGGTCTTGGCCAGATCGCCCTGGAAGGCGTTCGCCATCAGTCTCAGATACGCGGCGCCGCCGAACACGCTCTGCCGCGGATCCCACACGTCGTCGACGCCGACCTGCTTCTGCGTGCCGGGCATGAGCTGCATGAGCCCCTGCGCGCCGGCGCACGACACCACCCGCAGGTCGTAGTCCGATTCGACCTTGATGACGGCGCGGATCAGCGCCTCGGGCACGTGATAGATGTTCGCCGCGTCGCGGATCGCGTCGTCATAGCGATGATAGCGATCGGGCGCGCGGTCGCGCGCCGGCACCGCCGCGCGGTTGCCGACCGCCTTGCAGTTGCCGATCACCCCCGAGACGGTGCCCGCCTTGCCGGGCCCGACGGTGTAGCGCTGCCAGCCCTTGCCGCCCCTCGACGGCTTGACGTTCGTGAAGTAGACCACCCCGGTCGAGGCGTCCTCCCGGCTCCAGACGTCCGCGCGCGCGCTGCCCCCGAGCGCCAGCAAAGACACGGCTCCCGCCAGAGCGGCGGCGGCTCCTCTCATACTTCCAATAGGATAGCATCCTCTTACCCTGGGCTCGCAATTTCCCGGCGACTCGTCTAACGTCCGCGCCCATGAAGCTCACAACCAGCCTGTGCCTGCTTTTGTCGCTCGTCGGCGCGTGCGGCCATCAGCAATCCACCAAGATGGCGCCGATCAAGTTCAACCTCAAGATGCGCGACTTCGCGTTCCCGAGCGGACTGCGGGTCATCGTGCAAGAGGATCACGCGCATCCCTTCGTCGCGATCGCGATGGCGGTCGGCGCCGGTGGCGCGGACGACCCGAAGGGCAAGGAGGGTCTGGCCCACGTGGTCGAGCACCTGGCGTTCCTCGGCAAGCCGAGCGGCGGCTCCAAGGTGTGGGACCTCCTCGAGAGCCGGGGCGTGGCCTTCAACGCCTTCACCGAGTTCGACACGACGGTCTACCAGGACCTGTTCCCGAGCGACGAGCACACGCTGCGTGACGTGCTCGCGCTCGAGGCGGGACGGCTGATGGAGCCGCTCACGGGCGTCACCGAGGAGATGTTCGTCACCGAGCGCGAAGTCGTGCGCAACGAGCTGCGCAACGGTTACGAGACCGGCTCGGGCATCGTCCAGGAGTGGCTCATGGAGATGACCTTCCCGCGCGACCACCGCTATGGCCGCCACATGGAGGTCATCGGCACCCACGAGACGCTCTTGTCGACCAAGCTGGCGGACGCCGTGCTGTTCACGCGCAAGCACTACCAGCCGGGCAACGTCACCATCGTCATCGCTGGCGACATCGACATGAAGAACATCGACCGCATCATCACCAAGGTGTTCCCCAAGGAGCTCCTCGGCGAGCCCAAGCTCGTGCCGCCTGCCCCGCCGCGCATCAACGACGAGAAGAGCACCGAGCCCGCGACCTCGCCGCCGCAGAGCGGGATGCGCACCGAGCACGCCCGCGTGAACCTCCCCGAGGTCATGGTGGCGTGGCCGCTGCCCGACGGCGTCGGCAAGCAGGCCGTCATCAACGACCTCATCGCGCAGTCCGTGACCGGCGCGGTCGCCGAGGCCGCCGAGGTCGACGACGACATGCTGAGCGCCTCCTGCGGCGCCCAGAACCTGATTCACGGATCGCAGCTGGTGTGCAGCGCGACGCTGCTCGAGGGCACGCACCCCGACAAGTCCGCCTTTCCAGCACATTGGGATCCTAAGCTTAGAATTCCACGTGGACAAGTTGTCG
>JADMIO011227195.1_pt1 | contig 41866 bp, 33 predicted proteins | sample 8958161 | NCBI WGS metagenome assembly JADMIO01 (sample SAMN16585339, study PRJNA669376) | soil metagenome | isolation source: Crop rotation soil | place: USA: Cullars Rotation, Alabama | collected 2011 | reverse complement strand
GGCGGACACGAGCCGTGCCGCCGCTCCCCAGCCGTCGTCCGCCGTGCCAGCCGGCGTGACGGTCGAGACCTGGACCGTTCAGGCCGAGGGCGTCGCCGCGCAACTGTACAGGCCGGTGCGGCCAGGCGGGGCGGCCGTGCTGCTGCTCACCGGCTCCGAGGGCGGATACGCACCTGAACCGCTGGCGCGCTCGCTGGCGGAGGCCGGGCACGTCGTCCTGGCGCTGGCCTATTTCTCCGGCATGTCGCCCGAAATGCGTGGGCTGCCGAGCCGGCTCGATCACGTCCCGCTCGAATATTTCGATCGGGCGCTCGACCGGCTCGAAGCCATATCGCGACGGCCGCTCGCCGTGATCGGCGAATCGCGCGGTGCCGAAGCGGCCTTGTTGATCGCCGCACGCCGGCCGGACATCGCGCTGGCGATCGCGTTCGCACCGACGTCGGCCGTCTGGCAATCGCCCGGCACCGGCGGACGACGTCCGCTGCAACCGGCCTGGGCGGTCGGCGGAAGGCCGTTGCCCTATGCTGTCGATATCGGCCGGCCTGGCCGTTCTTCGGAGGAGGACTTCGCCGAAGGATTGCGCCGGAGCGATGCCACCACCCGCATTCCGGTCGATCGGATACGCGGCCGCGTGCTGCTGGTCGCCGGGCAGGACGATCAGATCTGGCCCTCGGCGATCATGGCGACGAACATCGCGGCGCGCATGCGGCTCGGCGGCCGCCATGCCGAAATCGCCATCTATCCGCACGCCGGGCATCTGTTGATGGGGCCGGGGCCGGGCGAGGTGCGGATCGTGACGCCGGATTTCACGATTGAGTTCGGCGGAACCGAAGCGGGCAATCTGGCCGCCCGCAATGCCGCCTGGGGCCGGACACTGGCGCTCCTGAATGAAATTGCCGCCGCCAGCCCCGTGGATCGATCTCCGAACGCGCCGTAGCGACCAGCCGCCGCCGCCGCCCGCCGATCCGAACCGGCTCACGCTTGACGGCCGGCACATGGCGGGGGAGGGGATGGGGATGGCCTCCCTCTCGCCTTTGTCCCCCCTGTCACCAGAACCCGTCCGTCCGAGCGATCGGCCGATGGTCTATGGCGTGCTGTTCATCGGCTTCGCCTGTGCGCTGCTGCTGCTCTGGGCGCTGCGTGACGTGCGGCTGGCGGGCGGCTTCTTCGCAAGCTTCGTCGCGCTCACCGCGCTCGTCACCTTGTTCGGCAAGTTGCGCAAGCGGCAGGAGCAGGCGGCGGCCGAGACCGACTGGATGCTTGTCGCCGGCGCGCTCGACGAGGCGGCCGACGCGGTCGCGATCACCGACAGCAGCGGGCGGCTGGTCTGCGCCAACCGCCGCTTCGGCGAATGGTTTCCGAACCATCCCGCACCACCCACGCTGCCGCTGTCCGAAGGCGGCGCCGATGCGCTCGCCGCGGCCGGCCGCACCGCGTGGCGCGACGGCATGGCGAGTGTCGCCGGGCTGTCCGGCGTTTCGGGGCGGATGGTCGCCGATGTCCAGCGGATCGGGCTCGGCGACGATCATCTCGCCTGGCGGCTGCGGCGCGCCGAGGAACGCGATCTCGCACGCGAGACGGCGCGGCTGATCGAGGGCGAGGCCGGGCGGCGGCTCGCATCGTCGGGCGTGATGGCGGCGCTGGTCGATGGGCAGGGCCGGCTGGTCTCGGCGAACCGCGCGCTGCTCCAGCGCGCCACCGGACAGGCGGAACGCGTGCCGCCGGCGACCGCCTTCGTCGATCTGCTCGAGACCGGGCAGGACGATTTCATTCGCCTCGCGAGCGAGGCCGAGCATGGCGATCCGCTCCGCCTGGTCCAGATCCCGCTCGACGACAATGCGGTCGACAGTCCCGTCATCTTCATGCTGCTCGACGATGCCGGTGCGGCGACGATGCGGCCGGGCGCGCGCAACACCGCGACCGTCCACGTTCACGGCCTGCTCGCGATGCTGCCGCTCGGCCTCGCCCTAGTCGAGCGCGACGGGCGCTTCCTGTTCATGAACGAGGCGTTCCAGCGCGCCGCCGGGATCACGCCGGGCCAATCGGTGCTCTATCCGAGCGATCTGGTGGTCAAGGAGGACAAGGGCGCGGTATCGGACGCGGTGCGCCGTTTCGCCGCGGGCCATCGCGCGACCGGCGATCTTGCGGTGCGGCTGGCGTTCCGGCCCGAGGAGCCGATCGCGCTCACCATCGCCGGCGCCAAGGGGCTGGGCGATGCCGCGGTGCTGCTGAGCCTGAAGGACAATAGCGAGGAATCGCGGCTCAAGAAGCAGGTGGCGCAGGCGACCAAGATGCAGGCGGTGGGCCAGCTCGCCGGCGGCGTCGCGCACGACTTCAACAATATCCTGACCGCGATCATCGGCCATTGCGATCTGATGCTGCTGCGCCACACGCCGGGCGACAGCGATTATGACGACATCCAGCAGATTCGCCAGAATTCGAACCGCGCCGCCGCGCTGACCCGGCAATTGCTCGCTTTTTCGCGCCAGCAGACGCTGCGCCCGCAGATATTGCAGCTGCCCGACGTCATCTCGGAAATCTCGAACCTGGTGAAGCGGTTGCTCGGCGAGACGGTGGTGCTGGTGGTCAAGCATGGCCGCAATCTGGGACCAGTCCGCGCCGATCCGGGCCAGCTCGAGCAGGTGATCGTCAACCTTGCGGTCAACGCGCGCGATGCGATGCCCGGCGGCGGGACGCTGACCTTGCAGACCTATGGCGTCGGCGCCGACAAGGTGCGCGAGATCGGCACCGATATCCTGCCGGCGGGCGATTATACCGCGCTCAGCGTCTCCGATACCGGCACCGGCATCCCGCCCGAAATCCTGACCAAGGTGTTCGAGCCCTTCTTCACCACCAAGGAGGTCGGCAAGGGCACCGGTCTCGGCCTTTCGACCGTCTACGGCATCGTCAAGCAATCGGGCGGCTACATCTTCGCCGATTCGGCGCCGGGCAAGGGCACGACCTTCACCATCTTCCTGCCGGTCCACCGCGCCGAGCCGATCGCACCCGCCGCGCGCGGCCCCGCGAGGGACAAGGCGGGCGAGACCTGGGGCACCGGCACCGTCCTGCTGGTCGAGGACGAGGACATGGTCCGCGCGGTCGCCGAGCGCGCGCTGGTCCGCCAGGGCTATACCGTGCTGACCGCGGCGAACGGAGAAGAGGCGCTCGAGACGCTCTCCAGCGGGGCGAAGATCGACCTGCTCGTCTCCGACGTGGTGATGCCGACGATGGACGGGCCGACGCTCGTCCGCCACGCCCGCAAGGCGAATCCCGAGCTGCCGATCCTGTTCATGTCGGGCTATGCCGAGGAGCAGCTGCGCAAGTCGATCGCGATCGAGCGGGTCTGCTTTCTGGCCAAGCCGTTTTCGGTCCAGCAACTCGCCGAAGCGGCCCGCGATGCGCTGGCGGGCAAGGGCGTCTGACGGCGAGCGTCCGCCCCGCGCCGCGATCTGCCGAATCCGGCTAGCCCTGCGGCGCGGCGCAGGTTAGCAGACGGGCATGTCCGAACCGCTTTCCGTCCTCATCGTCGAGGATGAGCCGCTCATCGCGATGATGCTTGAAGATTATCTCGATACGCTCGGCTATCGCGTCGCCGGTACGGTCGACAGCATCGCCGACGCGCTCGACCAGACGAACCGGGGCGGCTTCGATGCCGCGATCCTCGATGTCCATCTGAACGGCGAAGTGTGCTGGCCGATCGCCGATTCGCTGTCGGACAAGGGCGTGCCCTTCCTGCTGGCGACCGGCGGCCATGTCGAGGCGCCGCCGGCGCGGCATGCGGGCGCCGTCGCGCTACCCAAGCCGTTCACGATGGAGGGCGTGAAGGACGCGCTGGAAAGCATCGTCACGCCGCGCTGAAAAAATCATGTTCTCCTCTTGTTCTGTAGGAACGTATCGGGTACGCAATCCCCGTTGATGCGCGCGCCCGCGCATCCTATCGAGGGAGGCCCGCGATGGCGGCACAGCTGAAGCTCATCGGATCCGAAAAGGAAAAGGCCGACATGGACAGGCAGAAGGCCCTCGAAGCAGCGCTCGCTCAGATCGATCGCGCCTTCGGCAAGGGCTCGGCGATGAAGCTCGGCAGCCGCGAGAAAGTGGAGATCGAATCGATCTCGACCGGTTCGCTCGGGCTCGATATCGCGCTCGGCATCGGCGGCCTGCCGCGCGGGCGGATCATCGAAATTTACGGACCGGAAAGCTCGGGAAAAACCACGCTCGCGCTCCACGCCATCGCCGAGGCGCAGAAGGCGGGGGGCACCGCGGCCTTCGTCGATGCCGAACATGCGCTCGATCCGAGCTATGCGAAGAAGCTCGGCGTCGATGTCGACGAACTGATCGTCAGCCAGCCCGACAATGGCGAGCAGGCGCTGGAAATCACCGACACCCTGATCCGATCGAACGCGATCGACATTCTGGTGGTCGATTCGGTCGCCGCACTGGTGCCGCGCGCCGAGATCGAGGGTGAAATGGGCGACAGCCATGTCGGCCTGCAGGCGCGGCTGATGAGCCAGGCGCTGCGCAAGATCACCGGATCGATCAGCCGTTCGAAGACGCTCGTCATCTTCATCAACCAGATCCGCATGAAGATCGGCGTGATGTATGGCAGCCCCGAGACCACGACCGGCGGCAACGCGCTCAAATTCTATGCCAGTGTCCGGCTCGACATCCGCCGCACCGGCGCAATCAAGGATCGCGACGAGGTGGTAGGCAACTCGACCCGGGTGAAGGTGGTCAAGAACAAGGTCGCGCCGCCGTTCCGCCAGGTCGAGTTCGACATCATGTATGGCGAGGGTGTCTCTAAGAATGGCGAAATCCTCGATCTCGGCGTGAAGGCCGGGCTGGTCGAGAAATCGGGCGCCTGGTTCTCCTATGACTCGATTCGAATCGGCCAGGGCCGCGAGAATGCCAAGACCTACCTCAAGGAAAATCCCGACGTCGCCGCGCGGCTGGAAAAGGCGATCCGTGCGGACGCAGCCGATGTCAGCGAGGCGATGATGGCCGGCCCGGAGGATGACGACGCCTGAGTCGCGGGCGCGCTGGGAGCCGCCCGTGGCCCCCGGATGTGTTTACGGGGTGGGCGTGACGCAGACGGTTCGGCGATCGTTTGGCGGCGTTGCTCGGTTTGTGCGGGGTGACGGTCGGGGGCGCCGTGCGGTCGATATTGCTTCTGCCGGCGTTGCGGCGACGGCTGCGATAATGCCCCGCCGCACGCTTCCCTCGCGCATCATCCCCGGTTAGGTTCAGCCTCGTGTCGATCCGCGTCCACCATCTCGAACATTCGCGGTCGCAGCGCGTGCTCTGGTTGCTCGAGGAACTTGGGCTTGCCTATGAGGTGCTGCGCTACAAGCGCGATGCCAAGACGATGCTCGCGCCGCCGGCGCTGAAGGCGATCCATCCGCTCGGCAAATCGCCGGTGATCGAGGATCGCGAGGCCGGGCTGGTGCTCGCCGAGACCGGCGCGATCGTCGAATATCTGGTGGGGAAGGCGGGCGCGCTCGGGCCGCCCGATGACCGGCAGGCCGCGCTGCGCTGGCATCATTTCCTGCATTATGCCGAAGGCTCGATGATGCCGCCGCTGCTGGCGATCCTCGTCATCCGCAAGCTCGGCCCGCTCGGCTGGCCGGCGCGCAAGCCGTTGCAGAAGATGCTCGACGTCCATCTCGACTGGCTGGAGAGCGAGCTCGCGACGCGGCCGTGGTTCGCGGGGGCGGACTTCACCGCGGCCGACGTCATGATGAGCTTCCCGCTCGAAGCGGCCGGCCAGCGTGCCGGGCTCGGCCCCTCGCGCCCGCATCTGGCCGAGTGGCTCGCGCGGATCCATGCGCGGCCGGCTTATGCCCGCGCGCTCGCTGCCGGCGGGCCCTATGCCTATGCGTAACCTCCTCGCCGGCGCGGCCGCGCTGCTGCTCGCCGGCACCGCCGCGGCGCAGATCCACGATCCGGCGATGACCGGTGGCGGGCCGCCGGTCTCGCCCATCCCGGTCATTCCCGCGATCGATCCGGCGACCGGGCCGCTGCCGCCGCAGGCGGGCGAGGCGTTGCCCGACGCGGCGATCCAGCGTGCGGTGCTCGAGACGAGCTATCGCTATCTCGCCGCGCGCGACGGCGGCCGGGTCGACGAGGCCTATGCGATGATCGCGCCCTCGATGCGCGCCTATCTGACCAAGGATCTATTCCGCAGCCAGATCCTGCCGTTCAACCGAGAGGCGGGCGCCGTCCAGCAGCGCACGATCACGAAGATCAGCTGGTATCGCGATCCGCCCGACGCGCCGGCGCCCGGCCTCTATGCCGCGGCCGATTTCATCTCGCGCTTTCCGAACCTCTACCTCCATTGCGGCTATCTGATGTGGCATCAGGAGCCGGGCGGCGCATGGAAGCTGGCGCGTGAGGAACAGAGCTTCCTCGACACCAGCATGGCCGGCGACATGCCCCCCGAACGCCGCGAACCGCTCGTCCGCCAGATGGGCTGCGTGCTGCCGGGCGAAGCGGAGTAGGGGCGGGTAAGGCGACGGCATTTCGGGCGTTTGCATCTGCGCCCGGCGTCGCGCCAAATCGGCACGGGGCGCGCCACGCCCGCCTTGAGTAGCCGCGCGCGCTCCACTAAGTCGCGAACATGACATCGACCAACGATATCCGCCGTTCCTTCCTCGATTATTTCGCGCGCGAGGGGCATGCGCCGGTGCCCTCCGCGCCGCTGGTGCCGCACAACGATCCGACGCTGATGTTCGTCAATGCCGGCATGGTGCCGTTCAAGAACGTGTTCACCGGCCTCGAGACGCGCCCTTATGCGACCGCGACCTCCAGCCAGAAATGCGTGCGCGCCGGCGGCAAGCATAATGATCTCGACAATGTCGGCTATACCGCGCGGCATCATACCTTCTTCGAAATGCTCGGCAATTTCTCGTTCGGCGATTATTTCAAGGATCGCGCGATCGAGCTCGCGTGGAATTTGATTACGCGCGAATGGGGGATTGCGAAGGACCGTCTGACCGTCACCGTCTACCATACGGACGACGAGGCGTTCGATCTGTGGAAGCGGATCGCCGGCCTGCCCGAGAGCCGCATCATCCGCATCCCGACCAAGGACAATTTCTGGGCGATGGGCGAGAACGGCCCATGCGGCCCCTGTTCGGAGATCTTCTTCGATCATGGCGATCATATCTTCGGAGGGCCGCCGGGCAGCCCGGACGAGGATGGCGATCGTTTCGTCGAGATCTGGAACCTCGTCTTCATGCAGTTCGAGCAGGTGGCCAACGAGATCGTCGGCAATCTGCCCAAGCCATCGATCGACACCGGCATGGGGCTCGAGCGCATCGCCGCGGTGATGCAGGGCGTGCCCGACAATTACGATACCGACACGTTCAAGGCGCTGATCGCGGCATCGACCGAGCTTTCGAAGACGAGCGCCGAGGGAGAACACAAGGCCTCGCACCGCGTGATCGCCGATCATCTGCGCGCCAGCGGCTTCCTGGTGGCGGACGGCGTGCTGCCAGCGAACGAGGGGCGCGGCTATGTGCTCAGGCGGATCATGCGCCGCGCGATGCGCCATGCCCATCTGATCGGCGCGGCCGAGCCGCTGATGCACCGGCTGGTGCCGGCGCTGGTCGCCGAGATGGGCGCGGCCTATCCCGATCTGGTCCGCGCGCAGCCGCTGATCGAGGAGACGCTCAGGCAGGAGGAGACGCGCTTCCGCCACACGCTGGCGAACGGGCTCAGGCTGCTCGACGAGGCGACGGGCACGATGGCCGAGGGCGACACCCTGCCGGGCGCGACCGCGTTCAAGCTCTACGATACCTATGGCTTCCCCTATGACCTGACCGAGGATGCGCTGCGGGCGCAGGGGCTCAACGTCGATCGCGCCGGCTTCGATGCGGCGATGGCCGAGCAGAAGGCGGCCGCGCGGGCGGCATGGAAGGGATCGGGCGATAAGGCGTCCGACGAGATCTGGTACGATATCGCCGAGGAATTCGGATCGACCGAGTTCACCGGCTATGCGGGCACGACAGGCGAGGGTCAGGTCGTCGCGATCGTGCGCGACGGCGTGCGGATCGATGCGGCGCAGACCGGCGACACGGTGACGATCCTGACCAACCAGACGCCCTTTTATGGCGAGAGCGGCGGCCAGATGGGCGATATCGGCACCATCTCGGGCGACCACGGCTTCTCGGCGAGCGTCAGCGACACGCAGAAGCCGCTCGGCCGGCTGCACGCGCACAAGGCGGTGATCGAGGGCGGCGAGGTCAAGGTCGGCGATGCGGTGAAGCTCGTCGTCGATGCCGATTATCGCAACCGGCTGCGCGCGAACCACAGCGCGACGCACCTGCTGCATGCGGCGCTCCGCCGGCAGCTCGGGCAGCATATCACGCAGAAGGGCAGCCAGGTCGGGGCCGATCGCTTCCGCTTCGATTTCTCGCACCAGAAGGCGCTGACGCCGGCCGAGATCGCCAGCGTCGAGGCCGAGGTCAATCGCCACATCCGCGAGAATGACGCGGTCACGACCCGGCTGATGACCCCCGACGATGCGGTCGCGGCCGGCGCGATGGCGCTGTTCGGCGAGAAATATGGCGACGAGGTGCGCGTGCTCTCGATGGGGCAGCATGACGACGCCAGCTATTCGGTCGAGCTGTGCGGCGGCACCCATGTCACGGCGCTGGGCGATATCGCCTTGTTCAAGATCGTGTCGGAGAGCGCGGTTTCGAGCGGCATCCGCCGGATCGAGGCGCTGACCGGCGAAGCGGCGCGGCAATGGCTGACGGCGCGCGAGGATCGGCTGAAGGAGACCGCCGCGGTGTTGAAGGCCGCGCCCGACGAGGTGCCGGGGCGGGTCGCGGCGTTGGTCGAGGAGCGCCGTCGGCTCGAGCGCGAGCTCGCGGACGCGAAGAAGGCGCTGGCGCTCGGCGGCGGCGGAAAGGCGGCCGATGCGGCGGGGCCGGAGACGATCGGCGGGCACGCCTTCGTCGGCCAGGTGATCGAGGGGCTGGATCCCAAGGGGCTGCGCGGGCTCGTCGATGAGGCCAAGCAGCGGATCGGATCGGGCGTGGCGACTTTGGTCGCGGTCAATGACGGGCGCGCGAGCGTCGCGGTGGGCGTAACCGAAGACCTGCTCGGCAGGCTCAGCGCGGTCGATCTGGTCAAGGCGGCGGTCGTGGCACTCGGCGGACAGGGTGGCGGCGGACGGCCCGACATGGCGCAGGGCGGCGGGCCGGAGGGAGCGAAGGCGGCCGATGCGGTGCAAGCGGTGCGCGACGCGATGGCGGGCGTGGCGGCGTAACGCTACGTCCTGATACTCAACGTCCGTTCGTGCTGAGCCTGTCGAAGCACCGTACTTCTCAGGTTGCGAAAGAAGAACGGCACTTCGACAAGCTCAGTGCGAACGGAGTTTTTGTGATCAGCTGACGCTCTCAATCCGCTACCGGCTCCATCTGCGGCGCGGGCGGGAGGGGTTCGCCGCGCATCGCCGCGTTCAGGCGGGTGCGGTCGAGGCCGCCTTCCCAGGCGGAGACGACGATCGTCGCGACGGCGTTGCCGATGAAGTTGGTAAGGCTGCGGCATTCGCTCATGAAGCGATCGACGCCGAGGATCAGCGCCATGCCGGCGACCGGCACCGACGGCACGATCGAGAGCGTCGCGGCGAGCGTGATGAAGCCCGAGCCGGTGACGCCGGCCGCGCCCTTCGAGCTCAGCATCGCCACCGCCAGCAGCAGCACCTGCTGTTCGAGGCTCAGGTGGACGTTGGTCGCCTGCGCGATGAACAAAGCGGCGAGCGTCATGTAGATATTGGTGCCGTCGAGGTTGAACGAATAGCCGGTCGGCACGACGAGCCCGACGATCGGCTTGGGGCAGCCGGCCTGCTCCATCCGCGCGATCAGGCTCGGCAGCGCGGCTTCGGAAGAGGAGGTGCCGAGCACCAGCAGCAGCTCGGCCTTCAAATAGCGCAGCAGGCCGAAGATCGAGAAGCCGGTCGCCCACCCGACCGTGCCGAGAACGACCACCACGAACAGGATCGAGGTCAGATAGAAGGTCGCGACCAGCCCGATCAGATTGCCGAGCACGCCGATGCCATATTTGCCGATGGTGAAGGCGATCGCGCCGAAAGCGCCGATCGGCGCGGCCTTCATCACGATCGCGACGAGGCGGAAGACGACATGGCTCGCGGATTCGAGAATCGCGGTAAGCGGGGCGGCGCGCGCGCCCACCAGCGAGAGCGCGATGCCGAACAGGATCGCGACCACCAGCACCTGCAGGATATTGCCCTCGGTCAGCGCGCTGACGAGCGTGACCGGGATCGCTTCGAGCAGGAAGCCGGTCACGCTGGTCTCGTGCGCCTTGTGGGCGTAATCGGCGACCGCGCCGGCATCGAGGCTGGCGGGCGCGATATTCAGGCCGGCGCCGGGCTGGACGAGGTTGGCGACGATCAGGCCGACGATCAAGGCGAGCGTCGAGAAGGTCAGGAAATAGGCGAAGGCCTTGGCGGCGACGCGGCCGACCGCGCCGAGCTCCTTCATGCCGGCGATGCCGGTAACGATGGTGAGGAAGATTACCGGCGCGATCACCATCTTGACGAGCTTGATGAAGCCATCGCCGAGCGGCTTGAGCGCCTCGCCGGTCGCCGGCGCGAAATGGCCGAGCGTGGCGCCGAGCAGGATCGCGATCAGCACCTGGACATAGAGATGGGCGTACCAGCGCGCGGGCGCGGGCGGGGCGGCTTCGGGATCAATCTGCATGTCCGGCCTTCCGCCGCGCGGCACGGATCAGTTCGGGGCGATATTCGAAGTGGAAGCTATCGAAATGCGCCCATTTGCCGCCCCAGATGAAGCCGTGCCGTTCGAACGCGGCGATGATCGGCCAGGGGATCGCGCGCGCGGCGGCGGGGCGCGGACCCCAGCGCCAGTAGGCGCCGAAGCGCGCGGCGAGGTCGATCGCGGCACCATATGCGTGCATCGACTTGCTCGCGGTGCCGGCGATGGCGCGGCAATTATAGGTGCCCGATGTCGGCCAGAGATAGCGATCGAACGCGGGGCCGAGCGTTTCGAGATCGCGCGCCACCGCCTCGAGCGCCTCGGCCGCGCCGGCGACGCGGGTGAAGCGCAGGCTCCGCCCGCCGACCCAGCGCACATCGACCAGCTGCGGTTCGACCTCGCCCTTCGCGCAATCGCCGTAGAGCCGGGTGAAAAAGGCGGCGGGCCGCGCGCGTCCCGGATCGCCGAGCGGGGCGGGGATTTCCTCGCCGAGCGGGTAGGGCCAGGCGAAGATATCGGCGATGGCGGGCGTGGCGACCGCAGCCTCGGCGTCGCGACGCGCCGTGCCGATCGGCGTCGGCGGGCCGCTGCGCCAGAGGAGCGTGCCCGCGCGGTGACCTGCGAGCGCCTGCGGATAGGCGGCGACGAGATCGTCGAGCGCGGCATCGCGCGCCGCGCCGCCCGGCGGGCTGGGCGCGGCGACATGGATGACCGGCGGCGTGCGCGGCGCGGTGGCGCGCGCATAGAGCGACGCGGCGGCGTTCAGCAGGACGGCGAGGCTAGTTCCCACTACCACCGCGGGCGCGCTCCGCTTGCAGCAGCAGCCGCACGTTGGTCTGCTCGATGGGACTGAGCTGCACCGCCTGCGAGATCGGCCGATACCAGCCATATCGCGCGAAATGGGCGCGCAGATCGGGCGAACGGAAGACGAAGCCGTGGCGCGCGAAAATCTCGTTGCGGGCGATGCGCAGTTGCTGGAGCGTGAGGCCTGACAGGCGCGCCGGTTCGATCGCGCGGTTCGAGCTTTGCGGGAAGATCTGGCTCGGGGCGTCCTGCGCGGCTTGCCCGGCGGCGTCGCCACCATCGGGCTTGGCCTGATCGCGCATCGGCGGGGTGTAAGCGGGCCGCGGACTGGCCGGCGCCGGCTGGGTCAGCCGCGCGATATTCTGATCGGCGAGCGTGGCGAAGCGGCCGGCGGGGAACTGCCTCTTATATTCGCGATAGGAATCGGCGCTGTTCGCGCCGACCGCGCCCTGCCAGGCGAGCGCATCGAGCGTGCTGGCATCGACCGTGACCGGCGGCGGCGCCGGCTGGGTGGCGGCGACGGAGTTGGACTGGGCCGCATTGGCCGATCGCGCGACGAGATAGACCGGCGTGCCGGTGATACTGGCGCTGACGAACGGACGCTGCGCGCCGCCGGTCGAGGCCAGCACGTCATCGCGCACCAGCCCGCCGAGCAACTGGATCGGCACGTCGGGCTGATCGAGCCGGCGCGCGAGCGAGGTGGCGAAGGGCGAATTGCCGCCGGAGCCGTCGCTCGCCGTCTGGCCGGGAGCGGCGGCGTAGATCACCAGCACGTCGTCCGCCTCGACGCTGGCGAGGCCGCGGGTGACGGCGCGCGACGTAGATCGCCACGAGCGGCCGAACGGATTGTTGCGGCAGGCATCGAGCACGACCATCCGCACCTGCGCGCCGGAGAGCGCCTCCATCACGCGATCGAGATCGATCGCCTCATAGGGCAGATCAAGATCGGAGCCGAGGCTCGCATCGACCGGGATCAGCCAATTCTTGCCCGAACCCTCGATGCCGTGGCCGGCATAATAGACCATCGCGACCTGGGCGCCCGCGGCCTGGTTGCGGAAATCGCGGAGCGCGCGCTGGAAGGCGGCAAGCGTGAGGTTCGGCGCGAGCGTGACCGTATCGAAGCCGGCGCGGCGCGCGGATTCGGCGACCAGGCGGCCATCGTTGGCGGGATTGGCGAGGTGGCCGGCATTGGCATAATCGCCGTTGGCGATGATCAGGGCGACCTTGCGCGGCGCCGCATCGGCCAGAGCCGGAGTGGCGCCGAACAGCAGCAGGATCGCGATCAGCAGCCTAGCCATCCGAACCCCCGAAACGAACCGTCCGCTGGAGTGGTGGGAGCGGGCGCGCAAGTCAACCGCATGCTTGGTGGGTCCGCCGGGGCTCGAACCCGGGACCTCTCGATTAAAAGTCGCTTGCTCTACCGACTGAGCTACGGACCCGCACCAAGGGCGCTTCCCCTATGCGGGCCGGCGGGGAGCGTCAACCGCGACGCGCGAGGCGGGCGTGCAGATGGCGGATGGCGAGGCCGGTGCGCGGATCGCGCCAGTCCGCCGCGATCCGCACGAGCGGATCGAGCACGAAGCGGCGGCGGGCGAATTCGCGATGGGGGACGGCGAGGTGGCCGGGCGCCGGCTGGCGAGGAAAAGGCGGCCAGGCGCCCTCCGACCAGAGCAGGATGTCGAGATCGAGGACGCGCGGCCCCCAGCGGCGGCCGGGGCGGCGGCCGAAGCGGCGCTCGACGCGCTTGAGCAAGGCGAGCAGGGCAAGCGGGGCGAGCGGGGTCTCGATCAGCGCGGCGGCATTGGCGAAGGCGCGGCCGGCGGGGCCAAGCGCCGGGGTGGGGATGGTCGGAGAGCGGGCGGTTATGTGAACGCGCTCGGCTTCCAGTTCTGCCAGCGCGGCGGCGACCACGTGTGCTGGTGCGCCGTGGCGGCCGTGGCGGCGGTTGGAGCCCAGGGCGATGGCGTAAATGTGCATGCAGGGGCGGCGTTAGTGGATGTGGAGCGGGAGGGACAGCGACACCTCCCTCACCGTCACCCCGGACTTGTTCCGGGGTCCAGCCGTCCGCGCACGCTGAACTTTGAAGTTGGGTGTCCGCGTCAGTCTGGACCCCGGAACAAGTCCGGGTGGTAAACACAACGTCGATCTAGACGACACTTTCTACCGAGCGGTTTAGCGACACCCTTGAAGGGCGGCCCCTAAACAGGTGATATGCCCGCACCATGAGGGGGTCGGGCTGTGTCAGCGATTGTAGAGGCGCTTACTGCGTTCCAAGAGTATGTTCGTGATCACATAACGGGTGACGAAAAAGGGGAGGCGCAGGTTTTTCTCGACCGGCTTTTCCTCGGCTTCGGACATAAGGGCCATAAGGAGGCCGGAGCTACCCTCGAGCAACGCATCAAGAAGAATGATAGTAAAGGCACCGCCTTTGCTGATCTTCTATGGAAGCCGCGTGTCCTGATCGAGATGAAGAAGCGCGGGACAAAGCTTCACCTTCATTATCGGCAAGCATTTGAGTACTGGTTGAATGCCGTACCGAATCGTCCGCGCTATGTCATCTTGTGTAATTTCGATTGGTTCTGGATTTATGATTTCGACCGGCAATTAAATGAACCGGTCGATCAGGTCGCTCTTGCCGACATCCATACCCGCTATCCCGCTCTTAACTTCATGTTTCCCGTCCAAAAGACACCGATCTTTGAGAACGATCGGGAGGCTGTTTCTCAACGTGCAGCCCGGCAGATGGCCCAACTTTATAAAGAGCTTACCAATCGTCCGCCATCGACTCGATTGTCGCGCCAGGATGCACAGCGCCTCACTCTTCAGCTTGTCATAGCCATGTTTGCCGAAGACATCGACCTTCTTCCAGCCAGCACGGTCACCGGTATCGTGCGGGATTGCCTAGACAACGGGCAGTCGTCTCACGATTTGCTGAACGGCCTTTTTCGGCAAATGAACACCAAGACACTTGCGAAACATGGTCGCTATGCCGGTGTGCCTTATTTCAATGGCGGTCTGTTCTCCGAGACAGTCGATACGGAGCTAAGTGCACACGAACTCGAGTTGATCGGCGGCGAACATGGAGCGGCGTCGCAGCTGTGGACTAAGGTGAACCCAGCAATTTATGGCACACTGTTCGAACAGAGCATGGGTGCAGAAACCCAGCATCAGCACGGGAGGCACTTCACCTCCGAGGCGGATATCGAGCGAATTGTCGGACCGACAATTGTCCGTCCCTGGCAGTGGCGTATCGACGCTGCCAAGTCGATGAGCGACCTGCTCACACTTCGAAAAGAGCTACGGCAATTTCGAGTTTTGGACCCAGCCTGCGGCAGCGGCAACTTCCTCTATGTTGCATTTCGAGAGATGTCGCGCCTCGACCTGCGCATTATGTCGCGGTTGAAGCTGCTGATCAGCGAGAATGAGTTTCACAAGCAGGCAAAGCTCATCAGCGGGATCAGTCCTCTGCAGTTCTTCGGGTTGGACAATGATCCGTTTGGTGTCGAGCTCGCGAAAGTGACTTTGATGCTCGCGAAAAAGCTTGCGCATGACGAAGCTGTCTCTGAGCTCTTCGACAGCGACGGTGATTATCGGAAGGGTGTCGAAGAGCTGGGGTTTGAAGGCGAGAACGCGCTGCCGCTCGATAACCTTGACGAAAACATCAGAGTGGCAGATGCGATGTTCGATCCTTGGCCTGAGGTCGAGGCGATCGTTGGCAACCCGCCATACCAAAGCAAGAACAAGCTGCAGGCCGAGCTTGGCCCCGCCTATCTCTCCAGGCTTCGAACCGTCCACCCGAACGTGGATGGTCGAGCCGACTTCTGCGTCTACTGGTTCAGGTTAGCCCATGACCACCTTAAGTCAGGCCAGCGAGCGGGTTTGGTCGGCACAAACACTATCAGACAGAATTACAGTCGAATGGGCGGCTTGGATCATATAGTGCAGAATGGTGGCACAATAACCGAAGCAGTGTCTAGTATGATTTGGCCCGGAGAAGCGGTCGTGCACGTCTCAATCGTGAACTGGGTTAAGGGTAAGCAGCCTGGTCTTAAAAGACTCTACAACCAAGACGGGAATCGCGTCGATGCCGGCTGGCGATACGAAGACCTTGCACGGATACCGTCCTCGCTGAGCTTCTTCACAGACGTTACAACGGCAAGAGCGTTAGAGGTGAACAAGCGTGGCGGCTGCCATCAGGGGCAGACGCATGGTCACAAGTCCTTTCTTGTTCCAGTAGCTGAAGCAAAGGAGTCTATCCGCAATCACCCGGCGACGGCTGCCGTCCTTAAGCCCTTTTTGACATCAGATGATCTGGTCGGAGAGCATCAAAGTAGGCCGACGCGTTATGTGATCGATTTCAGCGGCAAGGATCAGCTCGAGGCTGCGAAGTTCCCTAAGCTGTTCAAGCGTGTGCAGAACGGAGCACTGCCAACGAGGCAAGCGGCGGCGGCTAAGGAGTCTGATCGGAATAAGGAGCTTGCCGCCATAAAGCAGCGTGGAAATCAGCATCACGCAAACTTCCTGAAGAGGTGGTGGCAAATGTCCTACGCCAGAGCGGACCTAATGGACGAACTTCGCGGCATGAGCCGCTACATCGTCTGTGGACAAGTCACTAAACGGCCGATATTTGACTTCGTCTCTCCAGATATAAGCCCCAACGCCGCATTGACCGTGTTCACACATGAGGACGACTATACATTTGGTGTGCTACAGTCGACAATTCACTGGAAATGGTTCGATGCGCGATGCTCTACGATCAAGTCCGATCCAAGGTACACGTCGAATACAGTCTTCGACAGCTTTCCTTGGCCGCAGAGTCCATCGCTTAGACAGGTGCGTGATATAGCGGCGGCGGCGGTAGCGCTGCGTGAGTTGCGGCGCAAACTGTGTAAAGAGCATGGCCTAATTCTGCGCGAGCTATACCGAACCATGGAGTTGCCCGGCGACCATGCGTTAAAGGTTGCTACCGCCAAGCTCGATAAGGCGGTGCGCTCGGCATACGGCATGAAGGACAAAGAGGATGTGCTGGCATTCCTGCTCGCTCTGAATCTTAAGCTTGCGGGCGATGAGGAGGACGGAAAAGATGTTGTAGGTCCGGGGCTACCAACAGCGTTCCGGAACGTCGACGGTCTCGTTACGGCCGACTCGATTAACCCCTAGTCGTCGCACGAGACAGCCAGCTTTCTAGGCGCAAGCCACCGCAATGAGGTACAGTCCTCCCGCCCTTGCCTTATCAGAAAGGGACGACGTATCCTGAGAGCCGAGAAAGAGCACGGACCCGGCGGAAAATGTGGAGCTAAGTGCACTTAAAAAGCGTCTACAAGATCATCTTGGGGATGGGCTTGTGCTGGTGATCGGATCGGGGCTCTCCTGCGCTGAGGGCGTGCCGGGTATGGGCGCGCTTGGCCATCACCTCGTGACACACATCCCCGCAAAACTTTCGGAAGAAGATGGCAAGCTCTGGGAGGAAATTCACCCGCTCATCGCCGTTGAAGGGTTGGAAGCTGCGCTACTCGCAAAGGCCCCGACGCCATCGCTCGAAGCCGCTATTGTGCAAAGCACAGCCGATTTCATCGCTGATGCCGAAGCAGTCATTATCTCAGAGGTCTTCAACAATTCTCGGGTGCTTCGTCTCACGACACTCATTCCACATCTGCTGAGGCCCGATACCGGCATACCTATTATTACCACAAACTACGACAGGCTGGCGGAACTGGCCTGTGAGGAAGCTGGCCTAGGTGTCGACACTATGTTCTGCGGTAGTTTCGCAGCCAGGCTCGATCCGCAAGAAAGCTTTTGGAGTTTCTGCAGAAGCGTGAAGCTAGTGGCCGGAAGGAATGTGCGATACAAGTTCGCGGCAAAAGCGAACATTTTCAAGCCTCACGGAAGTCTCGACTGGTACCATCGGGATGGCAACCCGGTACGTTATGCAGGGTCATTGCCTTTGCCACGTCTTATAATAACTCCCGGACTGAATAAGTTCAGAAACGGATATGAAAGCCCCTTTGATAAACACCGCGAGAAAGCGAACGATGCTATCGACAAGGCGAAACGGTTTCTAATTGTCGGTTATGGCTTCAATGATGATCATCTAGAGACGCATCTTACTCCACGGATCAAGTCTGGCACGTCAGCAGTAATTCTGACATTCTCCCTATCCGAGAAGGCGAAGCGAATCGCGGCGGCGAATGGCAACGTAATCGTAATAGAGTCCTTTGAGGATGGTGGGATCTCGGGTTCTAGAGTTATCGTATCCGGCGAAGAAACCCTCTATCCCGGCATAGATCTTTGGGACTTGAGAAGTTTCGTAAAGGGAGTCTTCGCGGCATGACTGAAGCAGCACTGCGTTTTGCCGAAAATGACCAAATTGGTCGTGTCGCGGGCGTAGACACTAGCCGCGTGGCCATCGATGTGACCAATTCCGAAATGCTCACCCGCGTTGGCATCGGCCAGCTTGTCGCGATCAAAGGTGCAACGCAGGCGGAGTTTTTAGTCGCAATGGCTGACCGGGTCACTCGGTCGCTACGTGAGGAACTACCCGATCCCGAAGGCGGAGAGTTTGCGGCGTTAAGCATCTCTCCAACTGACCACATGCAAGCGTTCGTTATTGGGACATATCGAACGGTTGATGGAGATAGGAGAGACACGTTCAAGCGCGGAGCGGACAGCTTTCCTCAAATTGATCGAGAGTGCTTCGTTATCGAAGGTGGGAACCTTCAGCGTTTCATGGGTATTCTCGGCGCGGGGTTGGGAGCCGATGAGCGCCTGAAGCTTGGTACGTTCGTCGCTGATCAGAGCGCAGAGGCGATCGCCAGTGGCGATCGATTCTTTCAGCGACATGCTGCGATCCTTGGTAGTACCGGTTCGGGCAAAAGTTGGGCGGTCGCGCTCATTCTTGAGCGGGCAGCGAAACTGAAGTTTCCCAACATCGTCGTGTTCGATATGCACGGTGAATACGAGCCGCTAGCAAACCCCGCCAAGGGAGGCTTCGCCCGGCGGTTCCGCATCGCTGGCCCCGGCGATCTAGAAGCTCCGAAGGAAGACGCACTTTTCCTTCCATACTGGCTGCTTAATCGCGATGAAATGCTCTCAATGATTTTGGACCGGAGCGATCAGAATGCTCCTAACCAGGCATCCCGGTTCACGCTTCATGTGAGGAGCCTGAAAGGTGCGACACTTGATGCCGCGGGAAAGGCGAAAGTGAAAGAAACCTTCACTGTCGACTCTCCTATCCCCTACGACATCGCTAATCTCCTTGGAATGCTGAAATCGGATAATACGGCAAAAGGCGTAGGGAAGACCGGCCCGATCAAGGGAGAGTGGGAGGATAAGTTGACTCGCTTCATCTCCCGTCTCGAAGCGAAGCTCGATGACCGGCGGTACGGGTTTATGTTTGACCCTCCAGCCGTCTCTTTGGACTACGGGTGGCTTGCACGACAGATACTTAAGCTTCTTCGGGCAGACTCCGGAAACGGCATCAAAGTCATAGACTTCTCCGAAGTTCCGGCCGACGTCCTCCCGGTGGTAACGGGAACACTTGCAAGACTTCTATACGACGTGCAGTTCTGGATGGCAGCAGATGCACGAACTCCGGTGACGCTACTTTGTGATGAAGCTCATCTCTATCTCCCTGTGAAGGATGATGCCGACTCTGTTCAGCGGCAGGCCCTATGGTCGTTCGAGCGTATCGCAAAAGAAGGACGGAAGTATGGGTTTTCATTGCTTGTAGTGAGTCAGCGGCCATCCGACGTGAGCCGGACGATCCTATCCCAGTGCAACAACTTTCTGGCCTTAAGGCTGACCAATGATAGCGACCAGAACGTGATAAAGCGGTTGATGCCAGACTCGCTCGTGGGTTTGACGGCGATGCTGCCCCTGCTCGATACAGGGGAGGCATTGCTTCTCGGTGATGCCGTCCTCTTGCCGACGCGCATCAAACTAGACCAACCAAAGGTGAAGCCTGATAGTGCCACTCGAGACTTTTGGAGAGAATGGGGGTCGATAATGCCTGATGAAGAACTTCTTGAAGCGGCCGTGGAGAGTTTGCGGAGCCAAACGAGGGCGGGCTGACGCAGTATGAGTAATCAGCGCTTTATACTCGTTCGGCACGTGCGTGCGCCGCTCGAAGTCTAACCAACATTCCGGCACTGAACCTTCGTGCCCTGATCGCCTTACTTAGGTTCGAGCCGTCAACGTCGATGCGGTCCGCGAATGCATAGACTCCTTCGATGACAGTCTGCTGCATAGCCCAATCGCACAGGGCAGCTTCCTCAGCACTATATGCCTCAAGCCCCAACCATAGCCGAGCGGCGATCTCCGCAAGATGGGTGAGCACCCCATCGGAGACCAGGCCTTGTCCGCTGACCGCAGCAGCAATCGTGCGATCGGTCACGCCAGCGGCCTTGGTAAACTTCCTGACGCTGAACCGCTTTCGCGCGATTCGGATGCTTTCGACGAGCCGCGCTCGCGCCTCGGGCGACATTCCGTAAACGATCGCGGCGTCGTCCTCGCCGATATAGAGTTGTTCCTCCCAGCCTTCGGCTTCCTTGCCGATGAGTTGAGCCGAGGTAACGATGATATGGCGGCGTTCGAGCCGACCGCTATTTACGCGCTTGTCGCCGCCGAAAAATTTCGTCTCCGGCTGAAGGTGATAGTCGGAAAGGGCATCGGCATAAGACAGCAGCCAACGCGGCGGGATTCTGAGGTCGCGGTGCCTTCGGTCGAACGCCAGCTTCGCCGCCCGACTCGGATCACGATCATATGGTGCAGTCGGAGCTGGATCGCGTTTGTGCCTGCGCCACCATGCCAAAGCCTCCGGATCGTCAGGCGCGCGTAGGTCGATCCTATCCGACTGCATCGCGAGCAAGAAACTGAACGGCCGAACCTGTTTCTCGTAAGGACGCCCATGATTGTAGGATTTGAACCAATTTAGGAGAGCCGGCGTCGTGGCGGCGTAGCGACTGGCAACCGGGCTGCGCAGTCGATCGTCGGTATCCAGCCCGATCGCGTATCCTGCGTCGTTCTCCCCGTTCGCTTCGGATGAAGTGATGATTCGCTTCCATAGGTCTTCCTGCCAGAGATCGACGTTGATCTCCTTCAGGCGCGCCGCCCGCCTCGCCTTGTTTTCGTCCTGATAGGGCGGAAGCAAATGGCCCAAGCCGTGAGCCGACGCCTTTCGGATGATCGGACCATCGTCGCCGTCATTGAAAAGTGCATAGCGCTTTGCACTGATCGCGAAGCAATGGAGCGGCGGCGCGCCTTCCAGATCGGCCTTGTCGCGATCCGCCGCTGCATAATTCTGATCCTCGATCTGCAGGATCGAGCCGCCCTGCACCTCATAAGGGTTGAGGTCGGCGAATGCTGCGCAAACCCGACGAGCAGCCAACAGGAACGATGCCCCATCCATTCCGCGCGGCCGGGCCATCGCAATGCTATCGGTGTCGCAGAAAACCCAGTCCAGCCCCTCGTCGGCCGCGCGGCGTTCGGCAAGCGCGAGCATCAATCGCGCCGCGCCCGTGATGAGCGTCGCCAAAAGCGGATGAAAATAGCTGCCGGGTTGCTCATATTTGGCAGTGGTGACGGGTATCTCCACTCCGTCCGCGCCGTAGCCCTTCAGCGTTTCGGCCTTTTCGAGATCGTTGACGATCATCTCGATGAAGATGCCGTAGCTCGTGGCGTTGGCGAGAATCTTCAGCGCCAGTTGCTCCGATTCCAACCGCGCTTTGTCGTCGTCGGATTGGGCTCGTGTGGCTTTGACCTGCCGGCGCAGATCGATCACGCGGCGATAAAAATCGGTCGCGGCCGGTTCGACGCGAAACGCCGGTTTGCCGGCGATATCGATCGGGCTCAGATCGGGTTGCCGTTCGCGCGGCGAGAAGCGCAGCGCGCGTTCGATCCTCGGCACCTTGCCGTTGCTCAACACCTTCGCGGCGATCACGTCCGCGAGCGTGAACCAATGCAGATCGTCCGACGACATCGCGTTCACGCCGATCGTGGACGTGCTGTCCGCACCGTATTGCGCCCTGACCGGCAGAATATCCTTCTCGGGCCGTAGCTGCACGATCGTCGTCAGATCGCGCCACATATCCTGTCGCATCATATCGCTGGGCTCGATGCGATCCAGAAGCGCTTGGATTTGAGCGGTGGCATCGGTCCAATCGATGCCGGTTGCGATCACGAACTGCCAAAGCCCCATGAGCGTGCAGACGGTCGGGTACATCGACAGAAAATCGCAGTAGAGAACCTGGCGCTTCTGCCGCCGGATGTTCACCTCGGCCCGCCCACCGAAATAGGTCGATATAATCTGCCCGATCAGTTCGGGTGGAAAATCGGGTTGCATCTCGCGCCATGTGCGGATGCTCATTTGTCGGAGATAGGCTTTGCCGAGGCTGGCCTCGCTGTAGAGCCTCTTCGGCTCGATCGTCGACAGACCATAACCGGCCAACTTTCTCGTCAACGCATCATAGCATTCCCACGTCGCCTGAACGTCGTTCAGTGCGTAGCCGACATATTCCGCCGTGAGCGGCCCGCCATGCTCATCCGTCTCGGCCTTCGGATGGGCAACCTTCAGCGTCTTAGAGAGGCTTTCGAGATTCCAGCCGCCCGAGAGCAGCGCCCCGGCGAGCGTTTTCACGTCGACAAACGAGCCGGTGCGCGGGGCAACCGCGATACCGCGCTTACGCTGGCTTTCCGGCGTTCGTCGTTTCGACGGGTTGCCGAACCGGATGAACGCCATCCTCGACGATATATGTTTCACGATAACGCGGGGCGCGTAGGGGCTTTTCGACAGCTTGAAGCTGAACCCGCCCGCGCCGGCTTTGCGCGCCGATCCGTGGTCGAACGCGATGCGCGAGATATCGAACGGGAGATTGAAGCCGACTACCGTTCCGCCGGTTTCGTAAATGCGATCGAACAATATCCAATCGACGAACTGGCGAACCGTCATGAGGCGCATACCGCGCGCATCGGCGACCGTCCGGAGGACCGCTAGATCGGCCTCGGAGATATCGTCGGCATAGAAGAGACCTTCACCCTTCCGGGCAAGGACACCGTTTTTGCGAAGCTGGTATGCGCCGAACCTGAGCGCCTGCGCAGCGTCGGTCCCCGTCTCGCAATCGAAGGTGAGCGTCCAGCCGCTCGGCGGCAGGGGATCGGTAGAATCGTCCTCCGACGCCGACCAGCCCTTCTTTGGCTCGTCACGGACCACATAGCCGCGCACATAGATCGATTTCTCTTCGCCCGGCGGGTCATTCGGGCGCATCCCTTCGCTCATCCTTGCCGCCGTCTCGCTTTAACCGTGGCGATCTTGCCGCCGCCTCGGCGCACAACATCGGTCCAAATTCCCTCAATCGCGTTACCGCCATTTCGAGATAGTCGGCGAAGCCTTCGACCATGCGTCCCGCGCGTTCCAATGGGTCCGCCGGATCGGCCAGCTTTGGCGGATGGTCCTTTTGCGAATCCGTCCGCTTTGCGTGGCAGTTCGCGCAGATCGGCCAGATCACGTCGCTGAATTCTCGACCATCGTTATGATCCAGTTGGAGGCAGACGTAATCGTCCTCACCGCAATAGAAGCAACGGGCATCGGGAAAGCCGAGCCGTTCGAGGTGTCTGCGGCGTCGTTTCTCGCGAGCATGTTCACGCGCTTCGCGCCGTTGTTCGTCGCTTTCGAATGACATGGGATAAACCTATCAATTCGGATTGCGGTAAATTTGGTGGAATTCCGGCCGCCCCTTAGCGCGTATCTCGTACAGCGCCTCGGGATCGGTCTCAAAGGGATGGCGCTTGCCGCGCACGTCGCTCACGGCTTCGCCGGAATACGGCTCCAATATGTGAACCTGACCGGTCGCGAGGAATTTGCGAACTGCGGCCATATAAGCGCCGAGCCGTGCGGCGTTCTCGTCGTCGACCAGCACTCGAATGGATTGCCCGTTCGAATAGAGCGGGAGATCGTTTTCGATATGGGGGCGAAATGCATACCGGCTGCCCTGTCGAACATATTCGCCACGCGCGGCGATCGAACGGCGAAGGCGTTCGCGCGATATGCGCAACGCTTTTGCAGTCGCGATGAGGCTGTCGCCCCCGGCCACCCGCGCGAACCCCTCGGCTAAACGATCGTCCGGTTTGACCGATAACCCCGATGCTGTCGGCTCGCCGATCTTGGCGTGACCGCGTGCCGCACTCTTGCTCAGCCCCTTCGCTAGCGCCCGCTCGATACGCCGACGATAAATCTCCTGACCGCTCAATCTGATTCGCATTGGCTTGGCTCCGACGTTGGAGCCGAGCAATTTGACCAGATCGTAACCGGCCTCGAATCACTTTAATGGGAGACATAAAGGCCGACCGATGTTGTTCCGTGATTTTTTCCCACGCCTGCGTGATCGTGCATCGAAGCGATATGGACAGAGCGTCACGGAACGGCAGTTCAAGGACTGGCGCGAGGACAAGCTGTTACCGGGGCGGGCGACGCCAAAAGGGCGCGGACGCGGGAAATCGCCCGAGCAGCATTGGCCTGCTGCCAGCTATCGCCGTGCGCTTCGCATCTGCCGCTATAAATTCTGGGGCGCTCACCGACAGTCGCAATGGTGGCTAGGATTCTGGCTGTCCGGCGAAGACGTGCCGCCCGCGACCATCCGAGCCGCGTTGAAACGCGAATTCAGCATCGAGCGCAGACGCAACCATGCATTCATCGGCAGCGGGCGCTGGCGCAGGACTCGCTTTCGAACGAGCGAGGATGCCGATCGCGGAGGCATCGCCGGGGAGGGCAACGTCACCGGCCTGTTAGCCCTCACAGGTATGACGCCCGATCAGTATCGCCGCCTATTGATTCTCCAATTGAACGATGGCTCGGCCGACCAAGCGGAGGCCTTGATTCACGAGTTGGCTCCTCTGTTATTCGATTTCGGTTCCGAACTCGCGCCCAAGGAAGCCGGGCTTTTTGCCGAGATCAAAGCCGATATCTCCTCGGACGAGATCAAAGGGCTGTGGCGCTCGGGGCATATGGACGATCGAGCGGAGCGATCCGGAGGATTTCTCGATCGCATTTCGGACTCGGACCTAGAAACCTGCGCCCAAGTTCTGAAAGTTCGAGAACGGTGCGCTCGATGGAACTACTTTCTCGCATGGATTGTAGGCGATCAAACGCCAAAGCGGATCGCCAATCATTTGCTGCCGATTGTGAACACGCAAGCTACCGCCATAGTAATGCGCATATCGCAGATCGTTAGAATCGCCTTTGAAATCGATGCAGATATACGCGACGGCAAGGGATCGCACTGGAGACTGGAAAACGCATCAAACAAAGAGCAACATTTAAGGATGATTATTTCGCAAAACGGTTCGGCTATCCGAGAGAATTTGCTAAGATTCTTGGAGAAGCGGGAGCGTTTATGAAGCCTGAAACCCTTTCAAATCGAAGCGAATGGACCGATCGCAGCGAGTATTGGCTTAGACAGTCCATCGAGCTGAACGCTCCCCGCGCTCTGCGCGAGCGCCGATCGTGCCCGCTTATACTTGCCGGCGACGGTGTGCGTATGCGGGTAGAGAAGGGCTCGCTGCACATTCAAGGCGGATTGACGCATTTTCCGCAAGAGCGAGAGACATATCGCTTCTTCCCCGGCGACCTCGATCTCCCGCCCCGCATCGTTGCGGTCGATTGCAGCGGAAGCCTGTCGTTCGATGTGATCGGATGGCTCGCCGAGCAGCGCGTTCCGCTCGTCTGCGTCGATTGGAAAGGCGACGGCGTCTCCGTTATCGCCTGCAACGGCTATGCCGCCGACAAGGCGAAACTCGCATGGCAGCGGGAAACGAAGGCGGACGAGCAAGCGAGGTTCAAATTCGCTGCCGACCTCATCCGGCAGAAGCTCCTCGCGAGCATCGCCACGTTGGAGGGCTTTGTAACGCCGTCTCGATTGCAGGGACTCGCGATTCAAAAGGCGCTCGCCGGCATTGCTCGGTTGGAAGCAGAGGAATTCGACGACATCAACGCCATCTTTGCGATCGAGGGCGAATGCGCATCTGCATATTTCGCAGCGTGGCGCGGTCTGCCGATCGCATGGAAGGCAACCAAGCGTTACCCCATTCCCGAGGGCTGGCTGACCTACAAAGGCCGGAGCTCGCTCGCGACGGGCGTTAAGCCCGAGAACCGCAACGCCTCCCATCCGGTCAACGCGATGTTGAACTACGCCTACGCGGTGAAGCTCGCACGGATGCAGATCGACGCCATCGCTCAGGGTTACGACCCGACGCTAGGAATCATGCACAACGGCAAGCGCGGAAATCCGGCTTTCGTACTCGACGTAATCGAGCCGGAGCGGCCGAAGGTCGACGCCGCCATTTTGAAATTGGTCGCCGAACACACGTTCAGCGGCGCGGATTTCGTCATCCGCACCAATGGCGGATGCCGCCTGTCACCTCAACTCGCGAAAACGATCACGGGTATCGTGGCATAGAGCCTGTCGCGATCAGTCATAGTAGGGTGACTTAAACGAATGGTCATCATCATCCCCGAAAAGCCGTGTCTCTTCGAACCGGCGTTCAAGCCCCTCGGTCGAAAAGGTTTCTTCACGTCGATCAAGTTCATCGCGTGCCCATGAGAGAAATTCCGATACTCTGGGCGAGTTAACTGCATCACCGATTTCGTCGAGCCCTGCGAGCAATCGGCGCAGGCGATCCAGACTGGCGAGATCGACTAAGACGCTGTCCAACCCCTCCCGGCGTCGCTCGGCCACGAACTTCGCGCGAAGAGGCAATTCCCGTATGCGCTTCTCCTCAAGCCGGACACGTTCAGCCTCGTCGCGACGAAGGCGTTCCTCGCGCTTGGCGGTGGCAAGCACGACCAAGGCGACCGAGATTTCCTCTGCCATGCTATCCAGCCGTTGAATCTTGGCATCGCGAAACGTGCTGCGCGGACCTTGCCGGCCTTGCATGTAGATCGATTCCATTTCGAACCCGAGTTGGCCGGTGCAGACGTAGTCCCATTCATCGAACGAGGGGCGCGGCTCCCAATCCCAAGATGAGCTTAAGCGCCTGCGCTCCTGCTTCTTCTGCCATGCGTCCTGTTGTTTTTGCTCTGCCGGTGTCAGCTCGTGCTTCACACGTTTCACTGTCTCGGTGACGGAGATCGAGATCGTCTCGCCGTCCCCGGCAAATTGCATTCCGCGACCGCCGTCCTCTAGCCGAAAGCCCTGCAAGGCAGCCGCTGCGACGATCCGCGACAGAACAGTTTCGAGCCGATCAAGCGAATCGCGACCGACCTCGCACCTGATAACGCCGACCCCAGAAACATCCATGAGTCCCTTCACGGAAGGCTTTGCCTTTCGCAACGCTGCGATTGTCCGTTGAACGTGGGGATCGGTTTCAACTTCGGCAGGCAGATCGCTCACTCGGACGCGAGCTTCGTCCCGTACAGTCGTAATCGTATCGGCCTCCGATCGGAGTTCCGGAGCCGCGATTACGATACGATCCGACACATCGGATTTCGGTAGAGCCGTCTGCTTTACAGGCTTGCCGGCTTGCTTCTTTGCCCACCAGCCGAGCGGCGGCGTGGGGATGTCGTGCTTCCGGCAAACCTTGTGGATCGCTACATCGGAGAGGAAGAAAACTTTGGCGACGTGGATGATGGGCTTCGACCATACGAGATCGTAGAATTCCTTCCGAGTGAACTCACGCGCCATCGATTCCTCCGCTACCGCTCGGCTTTTGCCTATCTAGACAAGGTGATGGATCGGAGTCGCGTCGCTATCCGCCGAGCCGAAGATCAAACGCCGACCATCGTCGGTGGAAAGCGTCGTCAGGATCGACGATATGTTTACCACCCGGAACAAGTCCGGGGTGACGGTCGGGGTTTGGGGCTGACCGCAGCCTTTAGAAAATCGGTTCTTCGCCCGGCTTCACGTCGCTGTGGATGCCGCATTCGATCTTGTCCCAGCCGCGCCAGCGGCCTGCGCGGGGGTCTTCGCCGGGCAGCACCTTGCTGGTGCAGGGCGCGCAGCCGATCGAGGGATAGCCCTGCGCCTCGAGCGGATGGCGCGGCAGATCGTTGGCGGCGAAATAGCTGTCGAGATCGGGCTTGGCCCAATCGGCGAGCGGATTGACCTTGAGCCGGCCGTCCTCGATCTCGAACCGCGGCAGCGCGGTGCGCGTGCCCGACTGGAAGCCCTTGCGGCCCGAAATCCACGCATCGAACGGCGCCAGCGCGCGCGCCAGCGGCTCGACCTTGCGCAGATCGCAGCAACCGTCGGGATCGTAGGACCAGCGCAGCCCGGTCTTGTCCTTTTCGGCGATGAGTTGCGGGCTCGGGCGGAAGACGCGCAGGTCGGTCAGGCCGAGGCGCTCGGCGAGTTCGTCGCGATAGGCGAGCGTCTCGCCGAACATCTTCTGGGTGTTGACGAAGATCACCGGAACGCTGCGATCGATCTCGGCGACGAGATGCAGCAGCACCGCGGATTCGGCGCCGAACGAGGAGACGACCGCGACCCGGCCCTTCAGCTCGCCGGTCAGCAGATCGCGCAGCATCTCCTGCGTGTCGCGGCCGCGATAGAGATTGTTGCGCGCCACCGCATCCTCCGTGGTGAACGGAGGGCGCGTATCGATCATGTCGATCTGGCGCGCGGCGGCATCAGCCATGACGCAGCGCCCAGACCGGCGAACGCCCGTCCGCCGCCTTCTGATAGACGTGCTCGAAGCGCGTGAGCGCGGCACTCAGCGTCTCTTCGTCGATCGACGATTCGGGGGCGAAGCTGTCGAAGCCGCAACGCCGCATCAGCGGAATCTGATCGACCAGCACGTCGCCCTGCGCGCGCAGCTCGCCGGTATAGCCCGCCTCGCGCAGGATGCGCGCGGCAGAATAGCCGCGCCCGTCGCGGAACTTGGGGAAGGCGATCTCGATCAAGGCGAGCTGACCGAGCTGCGGCAGAAGCTTGCGCGCATCCTCGTCCGCTTCCAGCCGCACCGCGGTGGCGTTGGTCTGGCCGAGGAACGCGTCGAGCGTGACGGCGGGTTCGTCGTGCGGCTCGTCGTCGCGGAAGCGCAGGAAATCAGCCATAGATCGCCTCCTTGAACGGATCGACGCCGACGCGGCGGTAGGTATCGAGGAAGCGTTCGCCGGGTTCGCGCACCGCGCGATATTTTTCGACTGCGCGCTCGACCGCATCGACGATGCCGTCTTCGTCGAAGCCGGGGCCGGTGATCTTGCCGAGGCTCGCATCCTGCGCGCCCGATCCGCCGAGCAGCAGCTGGTAATTCTCGACGCCTTTCTTGTCGACGCCGAGGATACCGATATGGCCGGCATGGTGGTGGCCGCAGGCGTTGATGCAGCCCGAGATCTTCAGCTTGAGCTCGCCCAGATCGCGCTGGCGATCGAGATTTTCGAAGCGCTTGGCGATCTTCTGCGCGATCGGGATCGAACGCGCATTGGCGAGGCTGCAATAATCGAGGCCGGGGCAGGCGATGATATCGCTGATGAGATCGAGGTTCGCGGTGGCGAGCCCGGCCTCGTCGAGCGTCTGCCAGATCGTGTAGAGATCGGCCTTCTTCACGTGCGGTAGCACGATATTCTGCGCATGCGTGACGCGCAGCTCGTCGAAGCTGTACCGCTCGGCGAGATCGGCCATCAGATCGATCTGGGCCGAGGAGGCGTCGCCCGGAATGCCCTCGGTCGGCTTCAGGCTGATATTGACGATCGCATAGCCCGGCGCCTTGTGCGGCTTGACGTTCTGATCGAGCCAGACGGCGAAATCGGGGTCGGAGCGATCCACGTCGTCCGACAGACCCTGCTGCCACGCCGGCGGCGCGAAATAGGCGGCGATGCGATCGAACTCGCCCGCCGGCGCATCGATGCCGAGCGTCTTGACGTGGGCATGCTCCTCCTCGACCTGGCGGGCATATTCGACCGCGCCGAGCTCGTGGACGAGGATCTTAATCCGCGCCTTGTAGATATTGTCGCGCCGGCCGTAGCGATTGTAGACGCGCAGGCAGGCTTCGAGATAGCTCAGGAAATCGGCCGCGGGCACGCCGGCCTTGATCAGTGGCGCCACCATCGGCGTGCGTCCCATGCCGCCGCCGACATAGACATCGAACGCGGTGCCGCCATCGGCGCCCTTGACCACCTGCAGCCCGATATCGTGCAGCCGCATCGCCGCGCGATCTTCCTCGGTTGCGATCACGGCGATCTTGAACTTGCGCGGCAGGTAGCTGAATTCGGGGTGGAAGCTGCTCCACTGGCGCAGCAGTTCGGCCCAGGGGCGCGGATCCTCTGCCTCGTCGGCCGCTGCGCCGGCATATTGATCGGACGTGGTGTTGCGGATGCAATTGCCCGACGTCTGGATCGCATGCATCTCGACACTGGCGAGATCGGCGAGGATGTCGCCCGCATCCTCCAGCTTGATCCAGTTATACTGGATGTTCTGGCGCGTGGTGAAATGGCCGTAATCGCGATCATATTTGCGCGCGATATGGGCGAGCATGCGCATCTGGCGGCTGTCCAGCGTGCCATAGGGGATGGCAACGCGCAGCATATAGGCGTGGAGCTGGAGATAGAGGCCGTTCATCAGCCGCAGCGGCTTGAACTGGTCCTCGCTGATCTCGCCGGCGATGCGGCGCTTCACCTGATCGCGAAACTCCTCGACGCGGGCATCGACGATCGCCTGATCATATCGGTCATATTTGTACATGTCAGATCACCCAGCTCCCCGCGGCCGGATCGGCGGGCTTCAGGTTGAGATCGAGGCGCACGGTCGGCCCGGCGGCGCGGATGCGATCCTTGATATGGGCGGGGCGGGGGCCTTGCGCGCTCGCCGTCGCATCGATCACATAGGGCGCGTTGACGCGGCGTGCGGCCTCCTCGGACGCGGCGATCGCCTCGCCATGGCCATCGACGTCCACCGCATCGGACACGTGGCGCGACCATTCGCTGCCGGTCCACCAGACGACGTCGCCCGTCGCCAGATCATTGCCCGTCACGATCTTCACGCCATGCTCTCCGCCTGTTTCGCGAACGCCTCGAGCCGGTTCTGCGCGTCCGACAGCAGCACCACCTCGCCGACGACGATGATCGCCGGGCTCACCACCTTCTCGCGCTCGACCAGCCCGCCGAGATCGGCGAGCAGGGTGCGCATCGCGCGGCTGCCCGGAAGCGTGCCGCGCTCGAGCACGGCGACCGCCATGTCGGGCGCGACGCCGTCCGCCATCAGCTTGTCCGCGATCAGCTTGGCGCAGGTGACGCCCATATAGATGACGAGGGTGCGGCCCTGGCCGGCGAGGCCCGCCCAATCCTGTTCGCTCAGCCCCTTGCACGTGCCCGCGACGAAGCTGACCGCGCTAGACCAGTCGCGGTGGGTGAGCGGCAGCATCGCCTCGGCCGCGCAGCCGAGCGCGGAAGAAACGCCGGGCACTACCTCGACGGGCAATCCGGCCGCGCGCACCGCCTCGACCTCCTCGCCGCCGCGGCCGAACACGAAGGGATCGCCGCCCTTGAGCCGGACGACGATCGATCCCGCCTTCACATGGGCGATGATGAGGGCGTTGATCGCCTCCTGCGGCAGCGTGTGGCGATCGCGCTGCTTGGCGACCGAGATGCGCTGCGCGGTGGCCGGCGCATGATCCATCACGCGGGGATCGACCAGCCCGTCATGCACGACGACATCGGCCTGGCGCAGCGCATCGACCGCGCGGAGCGTCAGCAGGCCCGGATCGCCCGGGCCTGCGCCGACGAGGATCACGCGCCCGCGCGCCTGCGGATCGAGGAGAGTGCTCATGGGCCGGCAGATGGGACGGATGCCGCTGCCGCGCAATCGAAAGGTGCTTGGGGGCGGGGAAGAATAGGTTTGGGTGCCCCGGCCCCGCTCAGCCCATCGTCAGCACCATGCGGAAGCGCGCCTTCGAACTCATCATCCGATCATAGGCTTCGGCCGCGCGCTCGAGCGGCATCGTCTCGATCATCGCCTCGACCCCGGTGAGCACGCTGAAATCGAGCGTATCCTCCGAATCGATCGCCGCGCCCGAGGCATGCCCCTTCACCGAGCGGCTGCCGCCGACGAGATCGAGCGTCGAGACCTTGATCGGCTCGGCGCCGATGCCGACGACGACGAGCGTGCCGCGCACCGATAGGCCGGGGACGAGCGCGGTCATCGCGTCGCCATCGGGTACGGTCGCGAGGATGGTCTTGGCGCCGCCGAGCTTCGCCAGCGCCGCGCCGGCATCCTCCGCGGCGGAATCGATGTAGATGTGGGCGCCGAGCTCTCGCGCGAAGCCCTCTTTCTCGGCGCCGCGCGCGATCGCCGCGGTGCGGAAGCCCATCTTCGCGGCGAACTGCACGCCGAGATGGCCGAGCCCACCGATGCCGTGGATCGCGACGAGGTCACCCGGCATCGCGCCGCTGTTGCGCAGCGCATTATAGGTGGTGACGCCGGCGCAGAGCAGCGGCGCCGCCGCCTCGGCCGAAAGATCGTCGGGGATGCGCACCAGCGCATTGGCCGGCGTCACCATGGCGTCGGCATAGCCGCCATCGCAATTCACGCCGGGAATGCGCAGGTTGGCGCAGGAGATCAGATCGCCCCGGCGGCACGGTTCGCAATGGCCGCAATGGCCGCCGAACCAGCCGACGCCGACCCGCGTGCCGACGCTCCAGCCGACCACGCCTTCGCCGACCGCATCGATCACGCCGGCAATCTCGTGGCCCGGCACGAGCGGATAGGGCATGCCGGGAAACGATCCCTCCTTGGCGATCGAATCGCTGTGGCAGACGCCGCACGCCTCCACCCGCACGCGCACCTCGCCATAGCCCGGCTCGGGCCGCTCGCGCTCGACCAGCTCGAACGGCGCGCCCGCACTGGGAACCTGAACCACACGGATCGTCGGCATATGCACCTCCGCAAAAAAGCGACTCTGGATCGGTCGCTTATAGCGCAGGCGGAACGATCGGGCGCGGTGTTCATCGGTAGAAAGCGGACCGCTAGGGCACGCCGTGTCTACTGATCCCGCAGCCCGACGCCGATCGTGCCGCGCAGGGTGCCGCTTTCGACCGAGGTTACCGGATAGGCGCAATAATCGGCGGCGTAATAGGCGCTCGGGCGGTGGTTACCCGAGAGGCCGAGGCCGCCGAACGGAGCGTTGGAGGGCGCGCCGTTGGTCGGGCGGTTCCAGTTGATCACGCCGGCGCGGACGTTCGCCCAGAATTGATCGTAGAGATCGGGGCTGTTGGCGACGAGCGAGGCGGCGAGGCCGTAGCGCGTCGCATTGGCCTCGGCGATCGCTGCGCTGAAATCGGGGACGCGGACGACCTGGAGGACGGGGCCGAAAATCTCCTCGTCGGCGCGATTGGCGATGCCGGTCACGTCGATCAGCGCCGGCGTGAGGAACGGCCTCGCCGGATCGGGCCGGGCGAGCTGCTTCAGCGCACGGCCGCCGCTCATGATGAGGTTGAGGAACGCCTCCTGCACGCGATCGGCCGCTTCATTGTCGATCACCGGACCCATGAACGGCGCCGGCTTGTCGTGCGGGCTGCCGACGATGATGCGATCGATCAGCTTGCCGATCGTCTCGATCAGTGGCGTCTCGGCGCCGTCGCGTACAATCAGGCGCCGCGCGCAGGTGCAGCGCTGACCGGCGGAAAAATAGGCCGATTGCACCGCGATCGCGGCGGCGGCGTGGATATCGCCGGCATCCCACACCACCAGCGGATTGTTGCCGCCGAGTTCGAGCGCGAGGATCTTCTGCGGCGTCTCGGCAAACTGGCGGTGGATCGCCATGCCGCCGCGCGGCGATCCGGTGAACAGCAGCCCGTCGATGCCGGGCTCAGCGGCGAGCGCGCGGCCCTCGGCCGGGCCGCCGATCAGCAGGCGCAAGGCCCCCTCAGGCACGCCCGCGGCATGCAGCAGCTCGACGAGCATTCGGCCGGTCGCCGGCGTCTTCTCGGACGGCTTGAACACCACCGCATTGCCGGCGAGCAGGGCCGGGACGATGTGGCCGTTGGGCAGGTGCGCCGGGAAGTTGAACGGGCCGAGTACGGCGAGCACGCCGTGCGGCTTGTGCCGGATCGCGGTGCGCGCGCCCATCGCGCCCTCCATCGTCCGCCGCGGTGTGCGATCGGCATGCGCCGCGATCGAGATATCGACCTTGTTGACGACGCTCTCGACCTCGGAGACGGCCTCCCACAGCGGCTTGCCGGTCTCGCGCGCGATCAGATCGGCGAAGCGATCGGCCTGGCTGCGCACCTCGTTGGCGAAGCGGCGCAGCGTTTCCGCCCGGAAGGCGAAGGGCTTGGACGCCCAGGACGCCCACCCGGCACGCGCCGCCGCGACCTCGACCGCGGCGTCACCCGCCCGGCCGCGCCAGAGAATTTCGCCGGTGGCCGGCTCGGTGGAGATGATTTCGTTGGAAGACACTGATTCCGGGCGGGCTCGCGCTGTTCCTGCGCCTGTCATAGTGGCTGCTGGCCGGGCAAAGCGCAATGCATGTGATGATCGTCCGGGGCGCCGCGGCTCAGCACCGCGACAAAAGCGTAATGTCACCGAGTCACGCCGGCTTTTGACAGTGAAGATTGTAAGAATTCATGTCCTTTTGCAGCAAGTTGGGTGCTTTAGTCGGCACCGCCGTTGCCACGTCCGCCTGCGCGACCTAGGCTGCGTGACAAGCAAAAGAGAACCGCCCGGCACGACTCGGGGGGCAAAGTTGAACGGGTCGCTTCGTTCAACAGGGAAGGGGCCTTCCACATGACCACGAAGATGAAGTTCGCGCTGTCCGCGACTGCGGGCGCGTTCGCGCTTTCGCTCGCGCTCGCTACGCCGGCACAGGCCGATAGCTGCCTGCTCGACACCAATGGTACCGGACTTGCCGATATCGGCGACACCACGGGTGGCGCAACCTCGGGCGAGGTTACGGCGACGGCATGCGGCACGGCAGCCACCGCCTCCGGGGTCGGCGGGACCGCCGTCGGATCGGCGACGACGGCCTCGGGTCTGACTTCGACCGCCGTGGGCATCGGTGCGACTGCCAGCGACGAGGATGCGACCGCGTTCGGCCAGGTTGCGGCGGCGACGGGCTTTCACTCGACTTCGGTCGGCGCGGAATCGACGGCTTCGGGCCGCGGCGCGCAGGCGTTCGGCTGGCAGGCGCAGGCGACCGGCAATCTCAGCCTCGCCGCCGGCCACCAGGCGGTGGCGAGCGGGCTGCAGGCGACCGCGGTCGGCAAGAGCACGAATGCGGCGGCGGTGAACTCGGTCGCGGTCGGCTTCGGCGCGAGCACGGTATCGGCCAACGCGGCCTCGCTCGGCACGAGCGTTGCGATCGGCAACCTGGCCGTCGCATCCGATGAAGACGCTGTCGCGATCGGCGATCAGGCAGCGGCGACCGGCTTCCATTCGACGGCGGTCGGCGGCGAATCGGTCGCTTCGGGTCGGGGCGCGCAGGCGTTCGGCTGGCAGGCGAACGCATCGGGCAACCTCAGCCTCGCGACCGGCCATCAGGCGAATGCCTCGGGCGTCCAGGCGAGCGCGGTCGGCAAGAGCGCAAACGCATCGGGCGTGAACGCCTCGGCATTCGGCACCTTTACCGATGCGGCCGCGGCCAATTCGGTGGCGATCGGCAACGGCGCGACCACGCGCAGCGCCAATGCGACATCGCTCGGCACGTCGGTCGCGATCGGCAATGTCGCGGTGGCGTCGGACGAGGATGCGGTCGCGGTCGGCGATCAGGCGACGGCTTCGGGCTTCCATTCGACCGCGATCGGCGGCGAATCGGTTGCTTCGGGCCGCGGCGCGCAGGCGTTCGGCTGGCAGACGCGGGCGACCGGGGCGACCAGCCTCGCGGTCGGCCACCAGGCCAATGCGGCGGGTGTGAGCGCCACCGCGATCGGCAAGAACGCCAATGCCGGCTTCGACGGATCGACCGCGGTCGGCTTCGGCGCGGCGACGACGCGGGCGAACCAGGTGGTGCTCGGCGGCGCGGGCAGCTCGGTCACGGTCGGCGACATCGCGGCGAGCACCGCGGCGCAGAGCGGCGCCACCGCGCTCGTCACCGTCGATGGCAGCGGCACGCTCGGGCGCGACACGACGTCGCTCGGCGCGATCAACAGCTCGATCGCCTCGATCAACGCGACCAACACGGCGCAGAGCGGGCAGATCAGCGCGTTGCAGGGCCAGACCGCGCAACTGTTCGATCTCGCCCAGCGCAACCGCCAGGGCATCCGCAAGGCCTATGAGGGCGTGGCGCTCGCGCTCGCGATGGAATCGCCCTCGATCCCGCAGGGCGCGACGGTGGCGGTCTCGGGCGGCGTCGGCTATTATAACGGCCGTACATCGCTCGCCACGGCGATCTCCGCGGCGGTCGCGCCGATGTCGTCGATCTCGGTCGGCGTCGGTGCCGGCCTCGACAGCGGTGAAGTCGGTGCGCGCGCAGGCTTCCAGTTCGCATGGTGATCATGAAAAAAGTGCGTGAGACGAAGCGTGACGGGTCGGGGCTCCATGCCCCGGCCCGTTTCCTTGTCGGGCTGTTGATGAGCGTGGCGGCGGTGCCCGCCTTCGCGCAGGGGGCGGCGCCGATGCCGCCGCAATCGGCCCAGCCCGTGCCCGATGCGCTCGAGCTTTCGAAGCTGATCTGGAGCACGATGGCCTCGATCGACCATGCCAATCGATCGGGCAATTATTCGGTGCTGCGCGATCTGAGCGCGCCCGGCTTCCAGGTGAACAACGATGCGACGCGGCTGGGCGAGATATTCTCGACCATCCGCAACCAGAATATCGATCTTTCGAACACGCTGCTGCTCGCGCCGAGCTATACCGGCGCGCCGCAGCTGGTCGCGCCCGACGTCATGCGGGTGCGCGGCGGCTTCGGGCTGAGGCCGATCGCGATCGCGTTCGATCTGTATTTCCAATGGTCGTCCGGGCGGTGGAAGCTCTACGGGGTGAGCATCGTGCCGGTCTCGCTCGCGACGATGCAGCCGGCGCCTGCGGGCGCTCCCGCGCAGGCACCGGGGCGGCGGCAGTAACTATTCTCCGTTCGCCCTGAGCCTGTCGAAGGGCGTGCAGCGCGTGGCATCGGTTGCACGTACTTCGACAAGCTCAGTACGAACGGAAGAGGGGTGAGGTATCACTCCCCGCGCATCGCCTCGCCCATGCGGCGGATCGCGGTGATCTTGGCCTCGAACGCGGACCAGTCGTCCTGTTCGGCGATCGGCGCCCAGATCGCCTCGACCTCCTCGATATGCATCGAACAGGGTGCGCGATCGGCCCAATAGGGATGGTCGGTCGCGCGTACACTCTCGAACCCGCCGACGAGCATGCCGAAGGCGGCGAAGGCATCGTTTCGATAGAGCGGATCCGCCGGCGAGGGGCCGCGGCGCCTGCCGCCGGCCCAATCGAAGAAGAAGCGATCGACCGCGACGTCGGTGCCGGTCAGCGCCTCCTCCATCGCCTGGAGCAGCGCCAGATCCTGCTGATCGTTGGCCGGCGCGATGCCGAGCCGGGCGAACAGGGCGTCGCGCAACGCAACCTCGTACAGCGCGCCGAAGCCTTCGAGCAACGGCACCAGCGGCTCGGCATCGACGATCGTGCGCAGCGCTATGGCGAGCTGGGCGACATCCCAGTGGATCGCCTCCGCCTGCCGCCCGAAGGCGTAGAGCCCGTTCTGATCGAAATAGGCCGCGGTGAAGCCCGGCTCCCAGCGCGGGGTGAAGCGCCACGGGCCGTAATCGAAGCTCTCGCCGGTCACGTTGATATTGTCGCTGTTGAGCACGCCGTGGACGAAGCCGGCGGCCATGTAGGAGGCGGCGAGCTTCGCCGTCCGATCGACCACGAGCGCAAGCAGCTGCGGCGCGGGATCGGCGCCCGGCGTCTCGCCATAGAGGTTGCGCAGCACATAATCGACGAGGCGGTGCATGCTATCGGCATCGCGCAGATAGGCGAGCCGCTGGAAGCTGCCGAGCCGGATGTGGCCGTGGCTCAGCCGCACCAGGACCGAAGAGCGGGTGGGCGAGGGCTCGTCGCCGCGGTGGAGCTGCTCGCCGGTCTCGATCAGCGAGAAGCTCTTGCTGGTCTCGACGCCGAGCGCCTCGAGCATCTCGGTCGCCAGCACCTCGCGCACGCCGCCCTTGAGCGTCAGCCGGCCGTCGCCGAAGCGGCTATACGGCGTCTGGCCCGATCCCTTGGTGCCGCAATCGAGCAGCCGGCCGTAGCCGTCGCGCAGCTGGGCGAAGAGGAAGCCGCGGCCATCGCCGATATCGGGATTGTACACACGGAACTGGTGGCCGTGATAGCGCAGCGCCAGCGGCTGTTCGAGGCTGCCGGGGATCGGCTCGAATCGCCCGAAATGCGCAATCCACCGCGCATCGTCCCAATCCGCGAGTCCGACCGAGCCATCCCAGCGGCGATTGCGGAAGCGCAGGATATGCTGCGGGAAGGCTGCCGCCTCGACCGGATCATACAGCGCTCCATCGAGCTCGAGGATGGTCCGCTCGGGTCGGAACGGTGCGGCTTGCGGGGTGAGGGCCATCCCGCGATATGGGGTGGCCGGGCAGGGAGACGCAAGCATGGCGGATTATGAGGACGGCTATTGGTGGTCCCGCGACGCGCTTCGCCTGCATTATCGCGACTATAAGGGCGATTCCGGCAGGCCGCCGATCCTGTGCATTCCCGGCCTTACCCGCAATGCGCGTGATTTCGCGCATGTCGCCGATCGGCTGGCGGGCGAGTGGCGGGTGATCTGCGTGGATCTGCGCGGGCGCGGCGAGAGCGCCTATGCCAAGGACCCGATGAGCTATGTGCCGCTCACCTATCTGCAGGATCTGGAGGCGCTGATCGCGGAACTGGCGCTCGGGCGCTTCGTCCTGTTCGGCACCTCGCTCGGCGGGCTGCTGTCGATGCTGCTGGCCGCGACCGGAGCCGATCGCATCGCCGGCGCGCTGATCAACGATATCGGGCCGGTGATCGAGCCCGAGGGCCTCGCCCATATCCGCACCTATGTCGGCAAATCGGCCACGTACCCAACGTGGCTGCATGCGGCGCGCGCGCTGCGCGATACCAACCTCGCGGTCTATCCCGATTATGATCTCGATGCGTGGCTCAGGATGGCGAAGCGGGTCGCTCGGTTGAACCGCAAGGGCCGGATCGTGTTCGATTACGACATGAAGCTGGCCGAGCCGTTCCGCGCGCCGGGCGGCGACGGCGCGGCCGATATGTGGCCGGCCTTTGCGAGCCTGGCCGGGCGGCCGGTGACGCTGCTGCGCGGCGCGCGTTCGACCCTGCTGAGCGAGGCGACCGCCACCGCGATGGCGGCGCGCCTGCCGGGGCTCGATCTGGTGACGGTGCCGGGCGTCGGCCACGCGCCGGTGCTCGACGAACCCGAAAGCGAGGCGGCGATCGATCGCCTGCTGACGCGCGTGCTGGCGGCATGAGCGCGCGGTAACCGCTTCTTTGCGCCTCGGCGCGCATGGGGAGCGGATGGCGCCGGTCCGCATCCTTCATGTCCACTCGACCTTCTCGCTCGGAGGCAAGGAGGCGCGCGCGGTGCGGCTTATGAATGCGTTCGGCGATCACGCGACGCACAGCATCTTGAGCGCGACCGGGGCGATGGGCGCGCGCGATGCGATCCAGCCGGGCATCGCAGTCGATTTCCCAAGCGACGCTCCGCCGATCGTCGGCAAGCCGGCGCCGGGGCGCTACCGCGATCTCGAGCGCTACATGCGCGGCTTCGATCTGGTGTTGACCTATAATTGGGGCGCGATGGACGCGGTCGGCGCGCGGCGGCTGTTCGGGGGCACGCCGATCGTCCACCATGAGGACGGCTTCAACGAGGATGAGGCGGTGCGGCAGAAGCCGGCGCGCATGTGGTTCCGCCGCGCGATGCTGCCGGCGGTGCATCGGCTGATAGTGCCATCGGAGCGGCTGGAGGGCATTGCGCGCTCGGTATGGCGCCAGCCGGCGGGGCGGGTGCAGCGCATCGCCAACGGCATACCGCTCGATCCGGGCGGCGCGATCGGCATCGCCGGGTTCGAACGGCATACCGGCGCGCTCGTGATCGGGACGATCGCGGGCCTGCGCGCGGTCAAGAATCTGCCGCGGCTGGTGCGCGCCTTCGCCGCCGGTGCGCCGTCGACCGCGCAACTGCTGATCATGGGCGAAGGGCCGGAGCGCGACGCGATCCGCGCCGAGGGCGATCGGCTTGGGCTCGGGCGGCGGCTGGTGATGCCGGGCTTCGTCGCCGAACCGGCGCGCGCGATCCGCCAGTGCGACATCTTCGCGCTGAGTTCGGACAGCGAGCAGTTTCCGATCTCGCTGCTGGAGGCGATGGCGGCCGGGCTGCCGGCAGCGACCACCGACGTCGGCGATATCCGCGCGATGGTCGCGACCGAGAATGCGCCGTTCGTCGCAGCGGACGAACGCGGCCTGGCGACGGCGATCACGACGCTCTGCGCGAACGCCGATCTGCGGGCGCGGATCGGCGCCGCCAACCGCGCGCGCGCCGAAGCGGAATATGGCGAGGATCGCATGATCGCGGCCTATCGGGCGCTCTATGCGCAGGCGATCGGGCGGGCGTCTCCGCTAGGCTGAGCGACCTCCACGCTTTTCGCGCGCTTTTTACGACGCATCGGATTATAGCGCGCGGAACGTCACAAGGAGGCATGATTGTTCAAGGGATTGCGGCCGATCGTCTATGGCGGGCGCGAGGTATGGCCGCTCATCGAGGGCGGCAAGGGCGTCGCCGCGACGAATCACATGTCCTCGGGCGCGTGGGCGGCGGCCGGCGGCATCGGCACGGTATCGGCGGTGAATGCCGACAGCTATGATCCCGAAGGCAAGATCATCCCCCAAATCTATCACGCGCTCACCCGGCGCGAGCGGCACGATGAACTCGTCGAATATGCGATCGAGGGCGCCGTCCAGCAGGTGAAGCGCGCGTTCGAGATCGCCGGCGGCAAGGGCGCCATCAACATCAACGTGCTGTGGGAGATGGGCGGGGCGCAGCGCGTGCTGCACGGCGTGCTCGAACGCACGCGTGGGCTCGTCGCGGGCGTCACCTGCGGGGCCGGCATGCCCTACAAGCTCAGCGAGATCGCGGCTTCGTACAACGTCCATTATCTGCCGATCATCAGCTCTGCACGCGCTTTCCGCGCGCTGTGGAAGCGGGCTTATTCCAAGGCGGCCGAATGGCTGGCGGCGGTGGTCTATGAGGATCCCTGGCTCGCCGGCGGGCATAACGGCCTGTCGAATGCGGAAGACCCGCGCGCGCCGCAGGATCCCTATCCGCGCGTGAAGGAATTGCGCGAGACGATGCGCGAGGGCGGCATTTCGGACGACGTGCCGATCGTGATGGCCGGCGGCGTGTGGTATCTGCGCGACTGGAATGAGTGGATCGACAATCCCGAGCTCGGCCAGATCGCCTTCCAATTCGGCACGCGGCCGCTGCTGACGCAGGAAAGCCCGATCCCGCAGGGCTGGAAGGACCGGCTGACGACGCTCGACGAGGGCGATATCCTGCTCCATCGCTTCTCGCCGACCGGCTTCTATTCCTCGGCCGTGCGCAATCCCTTCCTGCGTAATCTCGAGCTTCGCTCCGAGCGCCAGATCGCCTTTTCGGGCGAGGCGGCGGGCGATCATCAGTTCCGGCTCGATGTCGGCGTGAAAGGCAAAAGCTTCTGGGTGACGCGCGGCGATCTCATGCGCGCGCGCGAATGGGACGGGCAGGGCTTCACCACCGCGCTCAAGACGCCGGACAACACGCTCGTGTTCGTGACGCCGGAGGAAATGAAGATCATCCGCAAGGATCAGGCGGATTGCATGGGCTGCCTCAGCCAGTGCGGTTTCTCGTCCTGGTCGGACACCGAGGGCAATTCGACCGGGCGGCTGGCCGATCCGCGCAGCTTCTGCATCCAGAAGACGCTGCAGGAGATCGCGCATGGCGGCGATCCCGAGCAGAATCTGATGTTCGCCGGGCATGCCGCCTACAAGTTCAAGCAGGATCCCTTCTATTCGAACGGGTTCGTGCCGACCGTGAGCCAGCTGGTCGATCGGATTCTGACCGGCGATTGATGTCTCCCCCGTATCGGGGAGCAATTGCCGGATAGAAAAACTAGCTTCGCCGCCGCGCCGTGGCCGCTACCCTGTGCGCCATGAAGAGCGCGCTGATCGTCCGCCATACGCCCTATGAAGGCATTGCTGGCTTCCGCCTGCCGGTCGAGCAGGCCGGTTATGTCATCGATCGGGTCGATGTGACCGATCCCGAATTCGAGCGGATCGACTTCCTCTCGCCCGATCTGGTGGTGCTGATGGGCGGACCGATGGGCTGGAAAGCTTTCCAGCACAGTGGGATCCGAAGCTTGGAATTCACGTGACTTG
>JADMIO011057167.1_pt1 | contig 41868 bp, 31 predicted proteins | sample 8958161 | NCBI WGS metagenome assembly JADMIO01 (sample SAMN16585339, study PRJNA669376) | soil metagenome | isolation source: Crop rotation soil | place: USA: Cullars Rotation, Alabama | collected 2011 | reverse complement strand
AGGTGAGCCAGTGTGATTACATTTGCGGCCTAACTGTGGCCAGTCCAGTTACGCTGGAGTCACTAGTATTTAGGTGACACTATAGAAGCGGCCGCGACAACTTGTCCACGTGGAATTCTAAGCTTAGGATCCCAATGTGCTGGAAACTCCTGAAGCACCATTCGGAACTAATCCGAATATTGTTAAACCCACAACTGCTCAATTAGATGATATCGCTAATTTTTTAAAGAATGCTCCTTACCATTATGATCCGGGCAAATACCAGAATTATGATAATATAACTGAGAATACCCGTATCGTTGGACGTATTGACTGGAACATTAATGAAAAGAACCATTTCAACATACGTTACAGCCAGGTAGAAAGTCGTTCACCAAGCTTCGTGAGTACTTCAAGAAGTCCTTTAACCCCAGCTTATGGAAGCAGCACCGGCCGTACATCTAACAATGCTTTATGGTTTGAAAATTCCAACTATTACCAGGATGGTAACTTTTATTCACTGGCAGCAGAATGGAATACTTCTTTTGCAAAAAGGTTCGCTAATACATTGCGGGCTACTTTCACTCACCAGAATGACCCGCGTAGTTCTACCAGTTCTGTATTTCCATTTGTTGACATTCTGGATGGTTCGAATATACCAGCCGGAAGTGCGGGAACCCCATTCACTTCTTTCGGTTATGAGCCTTTCACGTATGGCAACCTGAGAGATGTAAAAACACTTTCATTTGTAGATAATCTCGTTTTCACTTCCGGCAAACATACCTGGACAGCTGGTGCACAGGTGGATATCCAGAGCACCAAGAACGGCTTCCAGCGTTTTGGTACTGGTTACTACACCTTCCGCTCATGGGATGATTTCAAGAACGGTTTAAAGCCGGTTGACTATGCCATTACCTACTCATTAAGCCCTGGCTATGTACAGGCTTTTCCCAAATATGATTTCAACCAGTATTCTGTTTACGGACAGGATGAAATCAAATTTAGCAGCCGTTTCAAATTAACAGCGGGATTACGTTTAGACCTGCCTACTTATCCGAATATTCCCGAGATCAAAACGCATCCGCTGGTGGCAGCTCTCACATTTAACAATAACACAAAGATCAATACCGGTCAGTTACCCGACGTTCGTGTATTGTATTCTCCAAGAGTTGGCTTTAACTGGGATGTTAAAGGAGACCGTTCTATACAGGTACGTGGTGGAACCGGTGTGTTTACCGGTCGTGTTCCAACAGTCTGGATTGTTGCACAATCCAGTGATGCCGGTTTGTTACAATTCACACAGACATGGATAACTCCGAACGCAGACAGGAACGATCCTACCAAGTATGTAACACCTGGTCCTTTCAATCCTGATCCAAAAGCATACCTGCCTGCTACCCCTCCTGCAGCCGGAACAGCTATACCCAGTACCGTTAGTGCTACTGATCCGAATTTCAAATTCCCGCAAACATGGAAGACCAACCTCGCAGTGGACATTAAACTTCCCTGGGGCATGGTTGGTACCATTGAAGCCATCTATAATAAGGACCTGAATGTGGCATTGGGTAAAAACCCCAATCTTGTTACTCCGCAACCACTGAATGTAGCTGGTTATCCGGATAACAGGCCTATTTACCCGAATCTTAATAATCAGAAGTATATTAATCCTTTAAATAATAACAACCAGGCTGATCCTGCTGGAACCAATGCATTCAACCCGGTTATTCTGTCAAATGCATCCAAAGGATATTACTGGTCTATCACTGCCCAGTTAACCAAACAGTTCAGCAAAGGCTTCTTTGGTTCTGTTGCCTATGTAAGAAGCCAGGCCAAAGCACTGTTTGATGGTAACGGCGACCAGTTATTGAACACATGGTCAATTACACAGATCGTAGGGCAAGCTAACGATCCTGAATTAAGCTATGCTAACTACGTAATACCAGACCGTATCATAGCCTCTTTCTCTTACCGTAAAGAATACCTGAAACACCTCGCAACACAAGTATCATTATTCTTCGAAGGTTCTATTGCAGGTCGTTATTCTTATACGTATAGCGCGGACTTTAACAGGGATGGTCAGACCAATGACCTGATCTATGTACCGAAAGATCCTACTGAAATTACTTTTAGTGATTTCACCTACAACGGAGTTTTGTATACAGCTAAACAGCAAAGCGACCTGTTCTTCCGCTATATTGAGCAGGATAAATACCTGAGTTCACGCAGAGGCAAGTACGCAGAGCGTAACGGAGCTAAACAGCCCTGGCGCAACCAGGTTGACGTGAAGATTGCGCAAGACCTGTTCCAGAACATTGGCGGCAAACGCAATACCTTGCAGTTCACACTGGATATCTTCAACTTTGGTAACCTGCTGAACAAGAATTGGGGTATCTTCAAATCCATCAATGCAAGTGGCATCCTGGTTCCGACCAATACTGCAAGCCTGGTACCTGGTGGTTCAGTTAAACCAACTTTCCGTTTGCAAACAGACCGTAACCAGCCGGTTACTTCTACCTTCCGTGACAACAACAGCCTTACTTCTACTTATTACATGCAGTTCGGTTTACGGTATATATTCAATTAAAAATCTGAGATCAGATAACTGAAGTCAGATAACCGATAAATAAATCCCGCTTAACAGCGGGATTTTTTATTGTTACCTTTATGCCTTCTGTTTAAAACATTCCCTTCGGATGTGGTTAACCCATAAAGATCATTTCGCCCTCAAAGTCAAAACCACCCCAATTATACAAGGGGTGGTTTTGATCTTTACATGCCTGTGCCTCACATTAACCGGCAATGCACAATATTCCCTGGGAATACAGGCGGGCCTCAGCAGGAATTATTTTGCCACAGATATCAGCCGGCTATCTTACACCAGCAACCTACCCGGCAATGGATTTACTATTGGGGTTCAGGGAGGTTACTCTTTTAATAAATACTTCTCCATAAAAATCATCCCGGCCTGGCAACAAAAAAATTATTCTTTTGAGCGCACAGGCATTTATGCCGGCATCCATTCGGCATTCCAGAATAACTACCTCCAATTACCTGTAATGGCTTCTTTTGGATATGGTAATACCCGTATTAAAGGCTTTGTAAACGGAGGCCCCTATATTGCCTGGTGGATCAGTGGCCGCACAAAAGGACGAATACCTGATATTTTTAGTGCTACAGATAGTCTGGGCCCGGGCGGACAATCCACCGAACATTTATCGCTTACCAGCTTTGATGAGAAATATCGTTTTGACTCCCGCAAAGACAGACGGCTGGAAGCAGGCTTCGCTACTGGTATAGGTATTTCTTATTCGCTAAATAAAGCAGGCTATTTAACAGCAGAAGTCAGTTATTTTCATTCCCTGACCGATCAGCAAAAGAATTATATGAGCAATCAACCAGGAAAGTTCAACCAGGTAATTGCTTTCACTATTGGCTATATACGAAAATTTAATACCCGGAAATAATCCGTACGCAATGAAAACAGGAATAAAAAATATTCTGATCGGCTACCTTCTTGCTGCACTACTATCACAATGCAGGAAAAATAGTACTACAAACAGCACTGCGCACCCAACCATTACCAGCTTCAGTCAGTTGTTTGATGAGTTCTGGACCAATGTAGACAGGAATTACGTATACTGGGACATAGATACTACCAACTGGAACAGGATATACAGCACTTACAAGCCATTATTTGCTGCACTTAATCTGAACGACAACGGCGATGTGTTAAGATCAGTGAATTATTTCAGGCAGCTAACCAGTAGTCTGCTGGATGCACACTTTGAAATTCAGTTCACCAATGGAGGAGCTTCAGGTCAGATCGTTTTCCCGGCTTCAGAAAGGAAGCAACAAAGCGCTGCTTTTCATTTCCCTTATAATTATAGCAATACAGATTCTCACTACTTTGATCCCGGGTATATCTCTGTTTTTGATAACTCCATTAATCCCGGCCCAAATGCTTTACACGTTACCGTTGCAACCATAAAACAATCTGTCCTCTATTTCTCCTGCAACCAGTTTGCCCTGCAGCAATCCTATTCTACCTCTGGTGGCAATGCTGTTCAACGCGCACTGGATACCTTTTTCAAAAAACTAAATGATCCTGCGACGCCGGTTTCCGGGGTTATTATTGATGTGCGGAATAATCTCGGTGGAAATGTAAGTGACCTGAATTTTCTGATGGGACATTTTATTAGTCAGCCCCTGCATTTTGGTTACAGTGCTTATAAAAACGGGCCGGGGAAACTGGATTTTACTCCCTGGATAAATGCATCCGTCAATCCATCCGCCACATCAGGAGCAATTACTGTTCCCGTTGTGGCCCTGGCAGATAATTATACCGCCTCCCTGGCAGAGATAGTAGCGATGACAGTTCATGCACTGCCTAAAGGAACAGTTATAGGAGAAACAACCTGGGGAGCTACAGGCCCGCTGATTGACCATGACGTATATAATGACGGGCAGTTTGAAATACCAGGATATATGGTGGTTTATACCTCGTCGGCTAAGTTTAAATACCTGGACAATAAAATCTATGAAAGCATTGGGTTCCCCGCAGATACAGCTATCCCTTTTAATCAACCGGCATTAAACAGTGGTACTGACGCTGTTCTTGAAAAAGCCATACAGGTAGCGGGAAAATAAACTTACTTTCCCCACCGCCAGCGCAGAAATACCGGCAGCGCGCGCGCCCAGGAAGGCACATCATGTCTTCCATCGGACATCTGGAGATAGAACATATCTTTTCCTTCGAGGTATCCTTTAATTTGCAGTTCACGCATCAGGTCTAGTGTGTCATCAATAGAATCAATTACACCATTCCTGTTGCGGTCCTCCATTTCATCCAGTTCACCACATTCAAAAAAGAATTTCAGGCCGGGACGGTAATTCCCTTTTCGCACCTGGCGATGCATCAGGCGATCATTTGCCTCATTATAATCTTTCGCTTCTTTATCTTTTGAACGCCACCACAGGGAGCCTGAAAAAACACCTGCCGTTGAAAATACATCCGGATGGTTCCATACAAGGTCTAACGCACTTAGCCCACCGAGAGAAAAACCAGCAAAGGACATATCCGAAAATTGAACACCCCGAAGATGACCGTATAGCCAGGGAAGCAATTCCTCAAAAATGAACTGCTGGTACAGGCCAGCTTTAGATCCGCGGCCTTTGAAATCAGGCGAAGCGATCATCCCATATTCGTTTTTACGATCTTCGCCACAATGAATGCCAATACAGAGTAAAGATTTCAGCGCATTCGTCTGCACGAGATAGCCCAGCATTTTATCAAATTCCATTGTAACGAGATCCTGACCGTCATTAATAAGGAGAAGACTTCCGTTAAAACCGGCAAGGCCGGTAGCGGGCAGATAAAGGGTTAGCCGGACGGTTCGTTCAAGGGGTGCTGAGGGTAGTTCTACGGTTTCTACCAAAATACCGGTAGCGGTTTCTGTTTGCATATGTCAAAAATAGTTAGAAAGTCCGGAAAGTTGGCAAAGACAGAGAAGTTAGGAAGTTAGGAAGTCAGAAAAGACAGAAAGAAAAACAATCGTCAACGAAATTCTTTCGGACTTTCTGACTTTTCCCGCTTTCGGACTTTTCCAACTTTCTGACTCACTAATAATTTGTTTATTAAGACCGGTTAGGATAAATTTGGTTAAGGGGTCCTCATCAAAAAATTCTTCATATAAAATAACGTGTTTATGAAAAAGATCGGTATACTCTTCGGTAAAGAAAGAAGTTTTCCGATGGCCTTTATTGAAAGGGTGAACAGTAAGAATGTGGACGGCATTACAGCAGAACCTGTTCGGCTTGACAAAGTTATACAGGGGGACGCCGGTGAATATTCCGTAATCATTGACCGTATTTCGCAGGACGTTCCTTTTTACCGCGCTTACCTGAAAGATGCTGCCATCTGCGGTACAGCGGTTATCAATAACCCCTTCTGGTGGAGTGCCGATGAAAAATTCTTTAATAACTGCCTTGCCGTAAAGATCGGTGTCCCGGTACCCAAAACAGTGATCCTTCCTTCACGCGATCTGCCTCCCGATACTTCTGATCAGTCTTTCAGCAATCTCACCTATCCGCTGGACTGGCAGGGAATTTTTGAGTACGTAGGCTTCCCTGCTTATATGAAACCTTTTGCTGGTGGCGGTTGGAAAAATGTATACAGGCTAAATAATATGGAAGATTTTTTCCAGAATCATGCAGAGACCGGTCAACTGGTAATGCTGCTGCAGGAAGAGATCGTTTTTGAAGAATATTATCGCTGCTATTGCATTGGTGGAAAATATGTTCGCATCATGCCCTACGAACCGCGCAATCCGCATCATCTTCGTTATCAAAGCAGCTTCACTCCCAGCCCCGAGCGGTTAAAACAAATGGAAGAGATTGTATTACGTATAAACCGTTATCTCGGTTATGATTTCAATACAGTGGAACTGGCTGTACGTGACGGAGTTCCTTATGCGATTGACTTTTGCAACCCGGCGCCGGACGCAGAGCGTACCAGCGTGGGTGAGGAGAATTTTGACTGGGTAGTGGAAACAGCTGCTACCTATGCCATTGAGCGCGCTCTGGCAAGCAAAAAAGGAACCGATAATCTTACCTGGGGTGAGTACATTAAACGTTCAGCGAATAAGGAAGTTCTCATATGAGCTAATAGTTGTTACAAGTTGCATGTTTCAGGGTACAGGGAATTCCTTGCAACCTGTAACCTGGAACCTGAAACGAATTCTTACAACCTACAACTTAAAACTTATAACTCATCAATGTCAACAATAAGCTTTAAACATTTTACGCTCGGCATAGAAGAAGAGTACATGGTCCTTGATCCCGGCTCACGGGAATTGAAAAGCCATGAACAAAAGATCGTTACCGAAGGACAAAAAGTAATTAAGGATAAAGTAAAAGCCGAAATGCACCAGGCGGTGGTGGAAGTAGGTACCGATATCTGCCAGAATATTGATGAAGCATACAAGGATGTATCTACACTTCGCAGAACGATCTCCGGTATTGCGGAAAGCCTCGGACTTTGGGTAGGTGCCGCAGGTACACACCCGTTCAGTCACTGGGAAAGTCAGCTGATCACAGACCATGTACGTTATAATGAGATCGTAAATGAATTACAGGAAGCTGCACGCAGCAATCTTATTTTCGGACTGCACGTGCATGTAGGAATGGAAAGCCGGGAAATGGCCAATCATATTGCCAATAGTACCCGTTATTTTCTGCCGCATATTTATGCGCTCAGCACCAACTCCCCTTTCTGGGAAGGTCGCAAAACAGGTTACAAATCATTCCGCACAAAGGTCTTTGATAAATTTCCCCGCACAGGTATACCCGAAACATTTGACAGCATTGAAGCCTACGACAATTTTGTAAAGCTGTTGGTAAAGACCAACTGCATCGACAATGCCAAAAAGATCTGGTGGGACCTTCGCGTGCATCCTTTCTTCAATACGGTGGAGTTTCGCATTTGCGATGTACCGATGACGGTTCCGGAAACCATCGCCATTGCTGCCCTGTTCCAGGGAGTATGTGCCAAAATATATAAACTGCGCCAGCAGAATCTCAACTTCATACAGTATTCACGGGCCCTGATCAATGAGAATAAATGGCGGGCCAGTCGCTATGGAATTGATGGCCGGCTGATTGATTTTGGGAAGGAAGAAGAAGTCAATACCCGGGTATTGATCTATGAACTGCTTGATTTTGTGGACGATGTGGTTGACCACCTGGGAAGCCGGCATGCCGTTGACTTTGTTGCCCGGCTAATGGAAGAAGGGACAGGGGCAGACCGGCAGCTAAAGGTATTCGATCAGACCCAGAGCCTTGTAAATGTGGTAGATTATATTCATAGTCAATTCCTTACGGGAGTTTAAATTTTTGCAGCCTCTTAACGTTCCACTTATCTGGCAATCTCTCTTAAATTGGATATATTTGATGCACAAAATCTGGTGCTATGAAGCGATTGATGCACTTATGTATGCCCGTCCTTTTTCTGCTTGCTGCCTGTAGCAAAGAGAAAAGTTTTGAAGTTTCAACCGGCGGTAATCCCGGCGGCGGCGGCAATGGTGGTGGAAATGGCGGCGGCGCTCCCTCCGGTTATACCTTTCAATGCAAAATAGACGGTGCTTTAAAGACTTTTAATGTAGGAACAGTAGCTGCAAAACAGACCATCCAGGGCACTACGGCCTATACTATCGGTGGCAAAGCTACTACAGGTACTGACCTGGAAGTATTTGCCCTTACTATTACCATGAACAATGGTACGCTGGCTCCCGGAACCTATGCAATCGATGATGCCAGCGGTAACTTCTTTGTTGCAGGTCAGTATATGTTCCCCAGCGGCCAGCAGGCATTGCAGGCAGGTTCTGGTGATACTTCTGATAATCCATTTTCTATTACCGTAACAAGTATTTCCAGCACAGAAATAGCCGGTACTTTTAAAGGAAAAATGGCTCAGATTGATGTCACCAATCCCAATCCTCCAACCAATCCTCCTACTAAAACAATCACGGAAGGGCAATTTAAAGTGAAATTCCAGTAATAGCACCGGCCATCAAATTGTCTGCTCCCGGTTTATCTTTTAATCTATCTTTCTGATTAAATACGCTTTCTATGTTCAGATACTTTCTGTTCCTGTTTTGTATTGTCCTTACCTGTTACGCCACACAGGCGCAACCCCTTTATATGCCCCGTAATATAGAGCTGGCCTATAAGAACGGTACCCGCTCACCGGATGGCATGCCCGGAAAGAATTACTGGCAGAACCGGGGGCGATACAACATAACGATTACAGCCAATCCGCCCGACCGGACCATACGTGGTACTGAACAGATCACATATGTAAATAACAGTCCCAACCCTTTAAATACACTGGTCTTTAAACTGATCGTCAATATTCACAAACCCACTGCCATGCGTCTTCGCCCGGAAACAGAAGACTATTTCACTTCCGGTATTCATATTGATTCGTTTGTTATAAACAATGTTACCTATCCCTGGAAGGAAAACCCGTTTGCCAACACCTGGCAACCAGTACGTTTACCGAAGCCGCTGCTTAGTCACGATTCAACGCAGATGTATGTCAAATGGCACTACGATGTGTCGCAGAAAAGCAATCGCGAAGGGATGATCGACAACACTACTTATTTCCTTGCTTATTTTTATCCGCGGGTTGCTGTGCTGGATGATTACAGTGGATGGGATGCCAATGAATTCAATGACCTGCTGGAATTTTACAGCGACTTCAATGACTATAACGTAGAGGTGCAGGTACCAAAAAATTATATTGTATGGGGCACTGGTACATTCCAGAACCCTGACCAGGTTTTACAACCTAAATATGTTCAACGCTATCGCCAGTCATTGACCTCCGATGATGTGATCAACGTCGTTACAAAAGCAGATCTTGCTACCAGGCAAGTCACTGCACAGAATAACATGAACACCTGGAGGTTCACCTCTTCCAATATACCGGATGTAGCATTTGGCATCAGCGATCATTTTGTATGGGACGCTACCAGTGTAGTGGTAGATGATGCAGCCCATCGCCGCGCTTCTGCACAGGCCGCTTATAATGATTCAGCAAAAGATTATCACTATGTAGCCTCTTATGCACGCCATTCACTTGACTGGCTTTCGCATAACTGGCCCGGTGTTCCCTACCCGTACGAGAAATCAACCGTATTTCAGGGTTATGCCGGTATGGAATACCCGATGATGGCCAATGACGAAACTTATGAAGATACTACCTTCTCGCGCTTTGTTGCAGAACATGAAATTGCACATACCTATATGCCTTTTTATATGGGTATTAATGAAGAATCGTACGGCTTTATGGATGAAGGATGGGCTACCACTTTTGAATTGCTGATCGGCACTGCCGATATGGGTAAAAGCCGGGCAGATGAATTCTACCGGCAATTCAGGGTAAATCAATGGATCAATGATCATTCTGGTGCTGAAGATTTTCCTATCATTACACCCGGCATTTATCAGAGTGGGCCCGGATTAGGAAATAATGAATACGGCAAACCTTCACTCGGTTATCTCGCAGTAAAAGATATGCTGGGTGATGACCTGTTCAAAAAATGCCTGCATGAGTATATGAACCGCTGGCACGGTAAGCATCCCATTCCCTGGGACTTCTTCTACACCTTCAACAGTGCCTCCGGAAAAAACCTGAACTGGTTCTGGCAAAATTGGTTTTTTAGCAACTACTATAATGACCTGGCTGTGCAAAGCGCCGATAAAACCTCTAACGGTTACACTATTACGGTGCAGAATATTGGTGGTTTGGCTTCTCCGTTCGATGTGATAGTTACTTACTCAGACAATACTAAAGAAACATTCCATCAAACGTCAGAGGTTTGGAAAGCCAATCAGCGACAGGCCACAGTACCGGTTTCAACCACTAAAAAAGTTACATTTGTTCAGCTGGATGGAGGCATCTACATGGATGCCCACCCCGATGATAATTCTAAAAAACTGTAATTATTTCTTTGCCATATTACCAGCGTCTACATCTTTAATAAAGGAAATAACGCCGTTCATAAACACTTTCTGATCATCCCACATAGAAAGGTGGCTTCCGTTAGGACAAAACAGGTAACGGCCATTTTTCACCTGTGTGCTCATCCATTTCATGTGTTCGGGGTCCATGGTATCGAACCGGGCACCAACGGTGAGTGTCGGCACGTTTATTTTTGGAAGATCGGCCTTGCGATCCCAGTTGGCTAATCGTCCACCGATACCAAATTCAGATGGACCCTGCATCATCACATAAATGGCATTATTGGCGTGTTTGAAACAGCGGTTAACCGGTTCGGGCCACTCAGGTAACCGGCAAATGTGCTGATTATAATAATTGGGAATTAACAGCGACATATATTCCGGGCTGTTGTATTTTTTCTGAGCTTCCAGCAAATGAATGCTGTCCACCACTCCCGGTTTCATTTGTTTGGCCAGCACATCCTCTGCATATTTTCCATAATCCGGGCAACTGGCCATCATATTGCAGATGAGCAATCCTTTCAGGTTGTCCTGGTACTTCAAAGCATATTCCATTGCCAGTATACCACCCCAGGAATTACCCAAGAGATAAAAATTATCTTTATTAAGACCTAATGCCTTGCGCACCTGCTCCACTTCATCAGCAAACCGATCGGTGGTCCAGAGACTGCTGTCGGTAGGCTGATCAGAATAATAAGAGCCTAACTGATCATATTCATAAAATTCAATCCCTTCTTTAGGGAAAAAGCTTTCAAAACATTCCATGTATTCGTGGGTCATGGCCGGACCGCCATGCAGCAACAGCACTTTTATGCGGGGATTATTACCAAAGCGTTTAGTCCATACCTTAAATATACCAACCGGCGTCTGCACAGGGATCATCTTAATACCTGCTACCTGAACACCATTAGTATCGCCTGTATTAAAATAATCAGCAGGATTTACAGCATTGGAAGCCGTGGGAGCCTGGCAGCCGTATAGTAGGGCAGTGGCCACCAACAACATGAAAAGGGATCTCATAAGCATTCGTTTTTGTTATGGATAAAATTAATAAAAAAGCCTTGTCGGAGCATACCTAATATTACCAGTATTACGTTATTTTCAACGATTTATGACCTTAACTCTACCCAGGCTGAAGAAATTTACGTTCAATATCGTTCTTACCGCTCTCCTTTTTACCCTTTCCCAAACTATTCTTGCACAGAACGGGAATACCGGCGCACCCGTATTACGCTGTGGTACCTCAGATTACCTGCTTGAATTAATGCGCAAAGACCCTACTCTGAAGGCCCGCATGGAAGCCAACCAGGAAAGACTTAACCAGGCCCTCCTCAATAAAATACAACTACGTAAATTAAAAGGAGCTACCAGCCTCCGCGAAGAATCTACAGTGACCATACCGGTAGTAGTTCATATTGTTTTACCTGATCCCACTATTGTAACCGACGCAGACGTTGCCTGGCAGATCAGCAAAATGAATACGGATTTTGCAGGGTTAAATGCAGACAGTGTGCTGGCAGGTCCTTTTGCATCATTGTTTGGTCATTCAGGCATTCAATTCTGTCTTGCTCAGCAAGATCCTAACGGAAATCCCACAAACGGAATAGACCGTGTAAACAGCAGCATTACCTTTACCCGCTTTTCGGTAGATGATATTAAAAGCACCACCACCTGTGGCGCTAACTCATGGGATGCAACCCGCTATTTCAATATATGGGTAGGTACCTCAACAGACGGTACCTTAGGCATAGCCACCTTCCCGGATGCCGGTATAGCCGAACTTCAGGGGATTGCTATCATGTACAAATCATTCGGGAACAACCCGGCTTACGTATACTCGGCATTTAATCTCGGAAGAACAGCTGTGCATGAAACAGGTCACTACTTTTTTGCGCGGCATATCTGGGGAGATGGAGTTTGTTCACCGGATTTTCCAACTGTTTCGGGTCTTCCTGATTTTATAGATGATACACCTCCGCAAAGCGGCCCTACCAGTGGTTGTCCTTCGGGCACTACAGCAACGGGATGTTCAGGGGCCTCCAATCCGCCGGGAAGAATGTACCAGAATTATATGGACTATACCAATGATGCCTGCTATTGCATGTTCACACTTAACCAGGTGGCAAGAATGGAAGCAGCGCTGGATATTTTCCGTGCAAGCCTGAAAACATCCAATGCCTGTACGCCCGCTACGCTCGCAACAAACGACGCAGCATTAGCAGCCATCCTTAAACCATTTGCAGGCAATTGTTCTACTGCACCAGACAATTCATTTTGTACACCTTTCTTTGCTCCTTCTGTACGTCTGAAAAATACGGGCTCCGCCACGCTTACCAGTGTTGTGATCAATGCACAGGTTGACAATCTTGCGCCTGTCAGCACTAACTGGAACGGCAGCCTTGTTTCACAGGCGTCCACACAGGCTAATTTAAACCCGGTTACTGCCGGCGTTGGCCTGCATACAATTAAAATTTATGTTACTAATCCAAACAATACAACCGACCAGAAAAACAGTAACGATACACTTTATTCAACTTTTACAATTTCAGCACAGATAACCGGTCCTGTTACAGAAGATTTTGAATCGCCGGGTTTCCCTCCGGCAAACTGGCGCATCATTAATCCCGGCAACGATACCACCTGGGCACTGACTACTGCGGCAGCACAGTCCGGTCTTGCATCTGCTTTCCTGAACTGTTTCAACTATTCAACTCATTTGCAAAAAGATTACCTGCTGGCGCCGCCACTGACCACTGCCAATGCAGATTCCATTATTCTTTCTTTCAATTATGCCTATCAGCGATATGATAACACGCCAGGATTTTCCGATTCACTGGCAGTGGTTGTGTCACTAGATTGCGGAAGCACTTTTACGGAGGTCTGGAAAAAAGGCGGAGATTCATTAGCCTCTGTTCCCGGCTTTATTACCTCTCCCTTTATGCCGGACGCCAATGGTTGGGCTACTGCACACATAGATCTGAAATCATTGACTGGCCCATTCCCCAACATGGTTGTTGGATTTGAATCGATCAATAATTTCGGGCAGAATCTTTATATCGATAATATCAATCTGAAAGTATATACACCATTCTCACTCGATGCTTCCATATCCGGAATAACTGAACCACTCAGCCGGGTATGTACACGAAGCATAAGACCAGCAATAACCCTTACCAATAATGGAACAGACACACTCAAAAGCGCAACGATTGTGTATATTTTTGATAATACAATAATTGATTCCGTTAAATGGACCGGTCAGTTGGCCACTTCTCAAAATGCCAGTGTTCAAAGCAATAATAACTTTACAATACCTGCAGGCGCCAATCATACTTTTATGGCGTATGTAAAAAATCCGAACGGATCTGCAGACATCAATACAAAAAATGACAGTGCAAAGGTCAGCCTGCTGGTAAGCGATCCTCAACCAACACCGATCGTAGAGAATTTTAACGGTGGAACATTCCCGCCCGCCGGCTGGTCTGTATCTTCTTCAGGTAGTGCTTATACCTGGGAAAAAACAATACATACTTCTACAGAAAAAGTGGCCTCTGCTGAGATAAGGGATTATCGCTTTAACAGCGGTGGCAAACACGATGATCTTTACTCTCCGCTGGCGCAGCCGGGCAATTTTGATTCGGTAGCGATCCGGTTTGATGTATCCTATGCAATAGGCAAATTTGCCGGCAGCGGTTTAGTGCCGTTAGATACACTGGAAGTATTATTAACAACCGATTGTGGCAAGACCTTTACCTCAGTATACAAAAAAGGAGGAGTTGATCTGCAGACAACCGGTAATCCGAATGTTCCCAATAACTATCCCGCTGGAGATACAACCGGGTATGTACCCAATACGCGTTCTCAATGGAGGACTGAATATATCAATGTTACCCAGTCTATTTCCGCCAACACACAGTTCCAGGTAGTGTTCCGGAATACAAGCAATAATGGTAATAATGTTCTGCTCGATAATGTAAATATTTATTCGGTAGTGTTACCACAACGGCTGAAGGAAAAGGGCTATCTCATTGCTCCTAATCCATTTGGCGACAACTTTGTAGTGCGGCATCTGGTACCGCCTGCTAACCTGAAAGCTATCCTTGTATTTAATGCCACAGGGCAACTGGCATATAACCAACAGTTCAATGGCAATGCGGGCACTACGCAACGGGTAGATGTACCCGGTAGCAAGAGTGGTATTTATTTTGTTAAACTTATCTACACAGATAAGATCGTCACAGAGAAGATCATAAAACGATAATATTCGTGTACAGCACCGGGTAAGTATCAGATTCAACTTCAGTTTATATTACTCCGGGTATTTGGGTAGTTTAAATATAACCCTTACAAACGCCCTTGCACAGTTATTTACAAAAACTGCACGGTTTTCAATTATTTCTACGCACTTACAAAGTATGCATTTGAATCGACTATGCATAGTCGTATCTTGGATTAGGAGAAACGCATTATAACTTCCTAAATCTCAATTCTACCCATTTACATTATTGTTGACCGATATGATCTGTGCTGTTGCACGGACCAGTAACTATTTGCCATAATGGATATTTACATTAATCATGAAAACCTTTAATTATGAAAAAAGATCTCCCGGCCGGATTATCACTTAACAAGGCCACCATTTCACGATTAACTACACATGAAATGGATGCACTAAAAGGTGGGTTCACGTATTCCTTATCTACTGGTGCCGTATGCAGGGACTCCAATGCGAGGTGGCATAACATTCTGGCAGAGAACGGTACTGTTGCGCCCGTTGTTATTGGTGCTGATACCACCCCCTCTCAAATGCAGTCGCCAGGAAATGCCGATGAATGCCATGCACTTCCTGAAGCTCCTCCAAATTGATTACAGGGGGAAATCATTAGTTACCTGCATTAACTATTTTCCTTATTTATTAACCAAAAAAACCTTTTATGAAGAAGGTACAAGTAAAGTCGAATCTGACTTTAAACAAGACAACAGTTTCCAGGCTGAGCTCCGGAGAGATGTCAGCCATCCAGGGCGGATTTACGTATGCACTTTCTACTGGTGAAATTTGCCAGGAATCCAATGCAAAATGGGATAAGGTATTGGAGATGGGCACTACCCAGGCGCCGGTAGATGTCAATACGAATTCCATACACAAGCCAAGAAATGGGTACGAATGTTCAGCCCTTTAAACCTCATTGTACGAAATTTTAAAATTGCAAAAAGATGAAAGCAAGCATTTCTGAAAAACTCCGGTTAAATAAGAATACCATTTCTTATCTGACTGACGGCGAAATGTCGCATGTAAAAGGTGGATTTACCTACAGCCTTTCTGGTGGTCATATATGCCAGAATTCTAATGCAGCTTACAAGAACCTGCAAGCTGAAACCTATGGTGGCGCAGCACCTGCCAATGGATTTGAGTGTAGAAATCTCATTGAAAACAATGGTACTTCTACGCTGTCTCCCGAGCAGATATAAGCGTTTAACAAATAATAAGGGATGCAATTTGGCATTCCTTATTATTGTTAGTAAATTCTACTCCTATGTTCCGTATTCCGGCTATACTTGTTAGTTGCATTTTTTATTTAACGCAAGCAGCACAACTGCCTGCTAAAGAGGCTGCTATTATCCATACTATGACGTCCGTTAATCCGGCAGACAGCAGTCAGCCCGATCTCAGCTGGCTAAAAGAAAGACTGAAAGACGTAAATGTAGTAATGCTGGGAGAACCTACTCACGGTGAAGGAAATGTATTGCAGGCAAAAACCAAACTGGTAAAATACCTGCATGAGCAACTGGGCTTCGACATTATTGCATTTGAAAGTGGGTTCTATGATGTGCATAAAGCACAGCTTGAAATAATAAAGGGACAGGATTTCTTTTCTTCCCTCGAAAAAAGCATTTTTCCCATTTGGGTAAATAGCAAAGAGTGCCGGTCTCTGTGGAATTACCTGCAGGCTAACAGATCTTCTATGCAGATAGCCGGCTTTGATCCGCAGATTACCGGAGCCTACGGAAAAAACAATATGAGAGAGGACCTGGAAGAATATTTAGCCAGTCACGGCATTCAGGATGATAATATGCCTGACCTGGATCTGTTTGAAGATGTAATAATCTACATGGCCGATAATTTCCGGTTCCCCGCTACTATTGCTTATGCTGATTATGAAAAGATGGTGAACAATACCACTGCGTTGCTGAAAAAAATGAAATATCATGACCTTGCCGATGCACAGGACGGGCTTTTCTGGATACAATGCCTTAAAAGCTGTTTGGCACTGGCAGTTGACTACTATAAAAATGACCCTACCTCCAAAACGGCCGAAACGTTTAAAGCGAAAGACAGTAACCCGAGAGATGCACAAATGGCGGATAACCTGTTATTCTTATTGAAAAAATATCCCGGCCATAAAATTATTTGCTGGGGTGCTACCACCCACCTGATGAATAATCCCGCCAGCCTCGATGATCCCGAGCTCAGGCAATTTATATCGATGGGACAGATCGTAAAAAGGCAGCCGGGCATTAAAGCTTATGCCATCGGAGCTACTACTTCTTCAGGGCAGTATGGAATTTTTGCTGAAGAAATAAAGAAAGTAGACGCCGCACCTGAGAAATCAATTGAACACACACTGGAAACAAAAAATATTAACTACGCTCTGATAGAGTTCTCTTCAGGTATGCAACAGCCTGTTACCTGCATGGCCATAGAGCATAAACCATTGAGTGGTGATTGGTCCAAAGTATTAGATGCTGTTCTTTATTTAAAAGAAGTAGTTCCTTCTACCTTTGCCGCACTCAATGAGCCTGCAGCAATTAAAAACAATGGACCCGATACTGCATCCGGCAACAGGAATAAACCGGTTGTATACCCAACTACTTCTTCCTGGCTCATTGGGAAAGTTACAGACCGGGACAGGAACCCGGTATCGTATGCAAGCGTGCAGGTAAGTACTGGCTCAAAAAGTACAGTAACCAATAACACAGGGCTCTTTAAGATCGCTGCCGATAATGTGAAGAATGATTCCATAACTATCAGCAGCATTGGCTATACGACTTATAAAAAAAGAATAGGAGAAATTCTGTCGCCCGATACTGTTTATATAGTTCTCGACAGAAACGACCATACCCTAACAACCGTCACAGTTACAGCTCCCTTAAAAGACGCTCGCAAAATTCTCGAAAAGGCCATAAACCGGATTCCCACTAATTATTTACAGCAGGATTTTAATGCTAACGTATATATGCACGATATGCTTCGCAATTATGCTGATACGTTGCAGGATGTAGAGTATGTATTTGATATGTATTGCACAGGAGGTTACCGGCCAACTGCCCGGTTCGTTTCAGCATTGAATGAAATAAACTGGGTCCGTAAAAAAGATACCAGTTACGCAAGACGCTTCGGGAGCATTCTTAATACTGCCAATACAACCTTTATCAAATCGTATTCGCGTATTGATATGCTTTTTGGCCTGCCACTGTTCACTACCAAAAATATCAGCAAATATTCGCTTACGCTGGACAGCATAACCACCTACCACGATGAGAATGTATATGTGATCAGTTTCGGTGCCAAAAAGACAAGAGAACGTTATACATTTTCGCAGTATTGCAGCCGCTTTGGAGGGCAACTGTTCATCAACTGTGCTGATTTTGCAATTGTACGATACGATATGGACTGGGATTTTGATACCACTGAGTATAACAAAAGTGCCCGGCGCTTCTTCTCCAAACCGGTTTTTCCCAACGACAGGTATTTCTGGAGCCTTTTACTGGAAGAACAACAGATGAAAAAGACCGTACTGTATGAAAAAGAGGGGAACATATATAACCCCAAATATGCGGCTATATGGCACCGCCAAAAAGGGACTTCGCAACTGAGCGGAGAAGCTGTGTCATACTTCGGTATCAGTGAAATCTATCTGTATGATATACATACAGATAGTTTAAACAAGCTCACGAACGCCGATCCCAGTCGTTTCGATCTTTATAAATTCAGGAAACCATATAACAAAAGTTTCTGGGAAAATTTTGACAGACCTTATGCTAATGTTTACAGCATCTTCTGAAAAAACAGGGCTGCAACAACAACGAATTGAACAGCTTTTAGTAAACCTTGCCGACGAATTAAGCCAGGCCAACGGTATGAATATGCCGGTACTGATGAAAGGAAATGCAGGCATATCGCTCTTCTTTGCCTACTACTATTTACACACCAAAGAAGATAAATACCTCGATCAATGCACCCGGCTGGCAGAAGAGGCCATTTCCTGGCTGGAGAAAATAGATATGCCATCTATGTTGGCTTCCGGGTTTACGGGCATTGCATGGTTAATAAAGCACTTCATTAATCTTGGCATTTTCTCAACCGATACAGATGACCTGCTGGACGATATTGACAGGTATGTTGCCCAATCACTGGAACGGGACTTCCATAAAAACGATTATGACCTGTTTTATGGTTACATGGGTAAAGCAGTGTATTTCCTCGAAAGAGAACATCGCAATAACTGCACCTTGTATTATCAGCAGATCGTTGCACAGGTTCTCAGATCAGTTGAACAGGGCAAGCACGGGTACTATTGGAAAGCTAATAATGACCTGCCAGAGATCAATCTCGGGCTGGCACATGGCAGCCCCGGTGTCTTAAAGTTCCTGGCGGGGGCCACCAGCCATATTAAGTATACAGAGGAGATCCAAATAATCATTGCTGGTGCCACCCGGTGGCTTCTGAGGCAACGAAATCCACCGGGTAATATAAGCTTCTTTCCCAACAGTACATCAACAACGCCGCTCAGTGTTATTGACAGCCGCTTGGCATGGTGCTATGGAGATCTTGGCATTGCGCTCACGCTGGTTAAAGTCAATAAATTATTGCAGGATGAGCAGGTACGGTTATTCATTGATGAATTGTTACAGGCATTATCACAGAGAAGTTTTGAAACTGCCTTTTTGAAGTATGATGAGATACTGAACTGCTACGACAACTGCTTCTGTCATGGCGCTTCAGGAATTGCATATTTATTTCATAAACTATACAGGGAAACCAATGACGAAGGTATTTATCGCAAATACCTTGAATGGGCAGAGATAGCCGTGCAGAATACAGCTGCTATGCTGGCTAATTTAGGCAACATTGAAAAAAGAAAGGAAGTGATCAACGACAAACTGGTTACATGGGAAGATTATACACTGATACATGGGTTGGCAGGCGCCGGTCTTGTACTGATAAGCCTGATGAACCCGCAACTATCTGCCTGGGATTCTATTTTCCTGCTGGATTAATCTAAAACCTGTTTCTATGGCACTTACTAATGAGGATTTCTTTCTTCTTCGGACGCCTTACCTTCCTATAGAAACGCTGACTGCGTTCAATCAACATTTTGAGGAAGGTAGCTCTGCCCTGCTCGACCTGCTGGTGGGATATTTCAAAAGTGATGAATTAAGAGAAGCCTTATTTATTGCTTCTCCCGAGTTGTACCGGGAATTTGAAAAATATAAGAACGGTCAATTCGGTGGCAAAAAAGACCCTGCCAAATTACAACAGACTCTCTTAAAGTATTTATTGAGAATATGTACCCGCTGCACACCTTATGGATTATTTGCCGGTTGTTCTACTGGTACCGTTAATAGCAAAACAGATATACAATTCGGGGAGAATAATTCCTGCAGAAAGTATTTACGGCTGGATATGAACTATCTCGCCCAGTTATCGGATGTGTTGTCTTCCATACCGGTAGTTAAACAGCAGGTTCGCTTTTTTCCCAACAGCAGTTTATACGAAGCCGGCGATAAATACCGCTATGCAGAATATACCGTCACTGATAAAATAAGAAAATACAACCTCGTTTCTATTGACAAGATCGATATTCTTAAAGAGTTACTGCCCTTTACGAAAAATGGCGCTACTATAACAGCCATCGTTCAGTTATTACGCTCGCTTGATATAGAACAGGAAGATGCGCAGCTGTTTACAGAAGAGTTAATTGCCAGCCAGGTATTGATCAGTGAACTGCAACCTACCGTAACAGGAGAAGATTATTTGCAGATACTGATACAGAAAATACAATCGCTGGATGATTGCATTGAAATCACCGATAAATTACAGGAGCTCGCCGGTTGCCTGGAGGGACAGGACAATTCGCTTAGCCGGTATGAAACGATCTATAAGATATTGAATGATCTGCAGGTTGATACCAAACAGAAAGATCTCATACAGGTTGACCTGTTCCGGGATATGGCTGTTAACCAACTGAGCAGCTCTCTTGTTTCAGATATCACGGTACAACTGGAAAAACTATCTGCCATCAACAAATTGGCCAAAAGCCAGGACTTGCAGGAATTTAAACGGCAATTCTCCGAAAGATATGAAGAACAGGAAGTGCCGCTGGAGTTGGCACTCGACAGTGAGTTGGGCATAGGATATGGAAGATTCACTGATTTTGCTTCTGCTTTTACTCCGCTTATCGAAAATATTACTGTTAATGGTTCCAATAACGGGTCTTCCACTTATGAAATGAATCCATTCAGGCAATGGCAGCTGAATAAGTATTTCCAGGCTATAGAAGAACAACAAAAGGAGATTGTGATCACTGAACAGGAGATCAACCAGCTGAACCGGCGGAGGCCGGTATTCCCCTCCAGCCTGTATGTATTTGGTTCGGTACTGTGTGAGACTCCGGAAAAAGCAGATGATCTCAACTACCGGTTTTATTTTAAAAATATATCCGGCCCTTCATCCGCCAACCTTTTGGGAAGATTTTGTTGCGGAAGTCCCGAACTCTCAGAAAAGGTAAAAACAGCTATCCGCAACAGTGAGCCCGATAAAGAAGGCGTTATATATGCTGAAATAGCTCATTTACCACAGGCACGCCTGGGCAATATCCTAAGCCGTCCTCATTTGCGGGATTACGAAATTGTTTATCTCGCCAACAGTAGCCTGTCGCAAGACCAGCAAATTCCTGTTACTGATCTGATGGTAAGTGTGGTGAATGGAAAAATTGTGCTTCGCTCAAAACGTCTCGGCAAAGTGGTTATTCCCCGACTGTCTACCGCACATAATTTTTCCTTCAATAGTTTACCGGTATATAAATTCCTGTGCGATACGCAATTTGAAGACAGTGAATACAACTTCTACTGGCGATGGGAAGATATTTTATACAATCGTAAATACTTCCCCCGGGTACGCTTTGAAAAAATAATCATCAGCCGGGCAAAGTGGAGACTGGTACCGGAAGATTTTAACCTGACAAAAGAAGACAACAAAAACCACGAATCCATCGACCGGAAAGTAACAGAAGGAATTGCCAAATGGAGAAAACAGTTGAATATTCCATCTGTTGTTACTATTACAGAAGGTGATAATGAATTGCTGGTAAACCTGGATTATAAGCACTACGTAGAATTAATAAAAGAAACCTTATTAAAACGAGGCGAAATAGTGCTGGAAGAAAATCTGCATACGGATAACCTCTTCATTACAGGCCCCGGAGGGCATTTTACCAACGAAGTTATATTCCCGCTTCGCGCAACAGCCCCTGTCGATGCTGTCAATAAAGACAGTTATACGAGAGCGCAGAAGGATGCAGCCGTAAAGAGAACCTTTGTGCCGGGTAGTGAATGGTATTTTATCAAGATCTATTGCGGCTCCAATACTGCTGAAAGAATTATTAAGGAAGTAATAAAACCTGTTACCGACAGGCTTGAAAAAGAAAGGCTGGTAGATAAATGGTTCTTTATTCGTTATGCCGATCCCGATTATCATATCCGTCTCCGGTTCTATAATGAACGACAGCCGGGTTTCTGGCTACAGGTGCAGGAAGAATTCAACCGGTACAGTGCCGACCTGCTGCAATATGGCATGATCCGGAAAATACAGGCAGATACTTATGTACGTGAGTTGGAACGATATGGTACCCAAACCATTGAATTGTCCGAATCTTTTTTCCATTACGACAGCAAGTGCGCTCTTGACATCATCAGCAATATTTATGGAGATGAAGGAGAACTATACCGCTGGTTGTTTGCCATGCGGTGTATTGACCGGTACCTTGACGGGTGCGGATTTGAGTTGACCGATAAAAAGAAAGCAATTGACACCATGAGCCGGTCCTTCCTGTATGAATTTGGCAACAGCGCTGCTATGATCAGGCAACTGGACGACAAATACCGGCAGGAAATGAAACGGATAAGCAGTTTCCTGAATCCGGCCGAAGATGATAAAAATAATATCAGTCCTCTTACTCAACTCATCCATAATCATGCAGTGCATATTGACGGCTTTTTCAAACAGATCCACTCACTGGAAACAGATGAAAACAGCCGGTACACGCTGAATAATCTGCTCTCCAGTTATTTACACATGTTCCTGAACCGGTTATTTGTAGTGAATCAACGCAAGCACGAAATGGTGATCTATTATTTTCTGTCTAAGTATTACGAATCAAAAATTGCACGGCTTCAACGAAATATGTAATTCATGAACCGAAAATTTCCTATATACACGCAACCTAACCTCATGGATTGCGGTCCCACCTGCCTCCGGATGATCGCCCGTTATTACGGCAAGCATTATACACTGGAAACATTGCGGGCCCGAAGTGGTTATAATCGTGAAGGCGTTTCCCTGTTAGGCATTAGCGACGCTGCTGAATCTATCGGTTTCCGTACCATTGGAGCCAAATTAACGATGGACGAATTAGTATCGGAAGTGCCTCTTCCCTGTATTGTTCACTGGGAGCAAAGCCATTTTGTGATTGTAACGCCTGCCTCCGGTAAAAAGAAAAGGAAGATCGAGATAGCAGACCCTGTACAGGGGCTGATCGAATACAACAAGGACGAATTCACCAAAAGCTGGATCAGCCTCACTGAGGACGATGCTAAAAAAGGAGTTGCGCTGCTGCTGGAACCCTCGCCCCGCTTTTATGAAGAAGAGGAAGAAAAGGCAACCGGTAAACTGGGATTCGGATTTGTATTTAAATACCTGCTTTTTTACCACAAGCTTATTCTACAGTTGTTTGTGAGCCTATTATTCGGAAGCCTCATATTACTGATCTTCCCGTTCATGACACAGGCCATTGTAGACATCGGCATCAATACCGGCAATATTCATTTTATATACCTGGTACTGATAGCGCAACTCACTTTGTTCCTCAGTCGTACGGTAGTAGAATTTATCCGAAGTTGGATATTGCTCCATATAAGCACCCGCATCAACCTGTCTATCCTGTCAGATTTTTTGATCAAGCTGATGAGGATGCCCGTATCCTTTTTCACCACCAGTATGTACGGTGATATATTACAGCGGGTAAGTGATCACCGGCGAATTGAATCATTCCTTACACAATCTACCTTGTCGGTACTGTTCTCCATTTTCAACCTGGTAATATTTTCCTTTGTACTGGCATGGTACAACCTGACTATTTTTTTAGTATTCTCAGTATTCAGTTGTCTATACATAATATGGATCACGCTCTTTCTCAAATACCGGAAAACGCTCGATTACAAACGATTCGCAGTAGCTGCTAAGGAAAATACAGCTATGCTCCAGATCATCCAGGGCATGCAGGAAATAAAGATGAACAACAGCGAACAACAAATGCGGTGGGACTGGGAGAACCTGCAATCAAAACTATTCCGGTTCAATTTCAAAAGCCTCTCCTTAAGCCAGTATCAACAGGCAGGTGGATTTTTCCTGAATGAAGGGAAGAATATTCTTATCACCTTTCTGGCAGCCAAGAGTGTTTTAGAAGGCAAAATCAGCCTGGGCACTATGTTAGCGATACAATATATCCTTGGACAATTGAACAGTCCTCTTGAAAGCTTTATTTCTTTTTTCCAGTCAGCACAGGATGCACGCATAAGTCTCGATCGGTTGAGTGATATACACAGCATGAAAGATGAAGAGCCTGCGGATGGCCAGTTGGTAACTGTATTGCCCCGGCACAAGGACCTGCAATTGCAGCATGTTCAATTTAGGTATCCCGGCAGTAATTCGCAGGAAAATGTATTGAACGATATTAACTTAAAGATACCGCATGGTTGTACCACCGCTATTGTTGGCATGAGCGGAAGTGGCAAAACAACCTTATTAAAACTGTTGTTGAAATTCCATGATCCTGTTTCAGGCAATATTAAAGTAGGAGAAAGCAACCTGAATTATATAAGTCATAAATTCTGGAGAAGTAAAGTGGGCACTGTTTTGCAGGACGGTTATATATTCAATGATTCCATTGCCCGGAACATTGCTGTAGGGCGTGAAAATCCAGATATTGAACGGCTGATCTATTCAGCTCAGACTGCCAACATACTGGATTTTATTGAATCACTCCCATTGGGATTCAATACAAAGATCGGTGCCGAAGGTACAGGCATCAGCCAGGGACAGCGCCAACGCATCCTCATTGCAAGGGCTGTGTACAAGGATCCTGAATATATCCTCTTCGATGAAGCTACCAATTCGCTGGATGCCAATAATGAGAAGGTGATCATGCATAATCTCGAATCCTTTTTCAGGAACAGAACGGTGGTTATTGTCGCCCACCGGTTAAGTACAGTGAAGCATGCCGACCAGATCATTGTATTACGGCAGGGAACAGTGATTGAAAGTGGTACCCACGAAACACTGATTGCTAAAAGAGGTGAGTATTACACATTGGTAAAAAACCAACTTGAACTGGAGGGTTAACTTATGCCATACAATCTGGATGCTGCACGAAGCGAGCAGGTGAAAACGATCGTTACTTACCGGCCTGCCTGGATAATCCGGAACGGGATTACATTAATATTCCTGCTCGTATTACTCTTACTGGCAGTGGCCTGGTTTATAAAATATCCAGACATCATTCATGCGCCGGCACGCTTAACGTCTATTAATGCACCCAAAGAAGTAAAGGCAAATACTGAAGGAAAACTGATACGATTACTGGTGAAGGAGAACGATACGGTAAAGCAAAACCAGGTTATTGGATACTGCGAGAGCATTGCCAGGCATGAAATTATTTTTGCACTGTCGGCCAATATAGATTCCATGAAAACCTGCCTTCAGAATAACCAAACAGAACGGTTACCGGCACTTTTCATTATTAACTACCAACTGTTGGGAGAACTGCAACCAGCCTACCAAACCTTTATACAGGCAGTTTTGCAGTTCAAAAATGCCCTGAACACCGGCATGTATATAAGAAAGAAAACACTGCTGCTGAAAGATATTGAGAACATAGAAAAGATGAAGGAAACCCTCGCAGAACAGAAAAGTTTACTGGAAAAAGATGTAACGATCTCGAAAGAAGATTACTTTACCCAGGAACAACTGCGCTCAGATAAGATCATTGCCCCAATGGACCTGCGGAGAGAAGAAAGCAAGTATCTGAGCAAGCAATTATCTATTCCACAGATCAATGCGACCATTCTCAGCAATGATGCGCAATTAAACGATAAAAACAAAGAGATACTGGAACTGGAAAGTGTAATAGCAGAGCAAAAAAGCACATTTGAGCAGGCCCTGAATACATTGAAAAGCCAGGTAGATGACTGGAAAAAGAAATACCTGATCATTGCACCTGTTGCAGGGAAAGTTTCTTTTGCCACCTTCCTGCAGGAAAATCAGCAATTGACAGCCGGACAGACCATTTGCTTTGTAACTCCTGCCAATGCTGATTATTACGCAGAGATGCTGATCCCGCAGGGCAACCTGGGCAAGGTCAGGGAAAATCAGACCGTAATCATGAAGTTGGAGAGCTACCCCTTCCAGGAATTCGGTACTATCCGGGGGAAGATCGAGTTTATTTCCGATATTCCATACGACAGCGGGTACCTGGCCAAAGTAACCTTCCCTAATGGGCTTACTACCAGCCTGAACCGGCAGGTACATTACCGGGCTGGACTTGCGGCGGAAGCCAATATTATTACCCGTGACCTGAGCCTGTTACAACGGCTGTTCTATAATTTAAAAGGTCAGGCGAGTTATTGATCGGGGCATTATCTTTACAGTGCACCAACAAAAACTGTAATGAGATACCTGCTATCCTGCGTGCTGCTTTTAGCAGCCGGTTATTTATCCGCACAAAATACAATTGATACCAACACAGTAACACAAGCAGCCAAACTGATCGGGCTGGACTTTACCACTGCAGAAAAAGATTCAATGATCGACGGATTAAAAGATAATTTATCCGTCTACCAGAAAGGGCATACGGTGAGCATCCCTAACAGCCTTGCCTATCCATTTGCATTTACACCGGCGCCTCCGGGTTTTGTTATTCCTACCAAACAATTACCCATCGTATGGAATATCCCGGCCAACGTATCCCTTCCGAAAAATAAAAATGATCTGTCGTTTTATTCCGTGATGCAACTGGCCTCTCTCATAAAAAATAAAAAGATCACTTCTGTTGAATTAACCCGTTTCTTTTTGGACCGCTTGAAGAAATGGGGAGACACATTGGAATGTGTTATTACTTTAACAGAAGAGTTGGCCATGCAACAGGCAAAGCAGGCAGACGAAGAAATTAAAAAAGGTATCTATAAAGGACCGCTTCATGGCATTCCTTACGGGCTTAAAGACCTGTTTGCCGTAAAGGGCTATAAGACCACCTGGGGCTCTGTTCCTTATAAAGACCAGGTAATTGACGAAGACGCCTTCGTATATACACAACTCAAAAAGGCGGGAGCGGTATTGTGCGCCAAATTAACATTAGGTGAATTAGCCTTTAATGATCTCTGGTTTGGTGGACGCACCCGTAACCCCTGGGATATTACCCGCGGCTCGAGCGGATCATCTGCAGGTTCTGCATCATCAACAGTAGCGGGCTTACTGCCCTTTGCAATAGGGACAGAAACCTACGGTTCTATCGTCTCCCCTTCACATACCTGTGGTGCTACGGGATTACGGCCTACGTTCGGTTCTGTTAGCCGCTCAGGTGCTATGGTGCTGTGCTGGAGCCTTGACAAAGCAGGACCTATCTGTCGCAGTGCAGAAGATGCAGCTGCAGTCTTTTATTATTTAAAAGGAACCGATGGTAAAGATGCAAGTGCCGTAAACCGGCCCTTCAATTACACCGGCAAAGTTGACTGGAAGAAATTGCGCATTGCCTATGCTGCCAACTATTTTAAAGGCATGCCGCAAACAAGTCCGCAATGGCAGGTGCTGGAAACCTATCGCAAACTCGGCGCCAACTTGCAGGAAGTGAATTTCCCTGACTCGGCCATCTATCCTTACAATATGATGGACCCTATCATCAGCGCAGAATCGGCTGCAGCCTTCGATGAACTGACGCGCAGCAATCGCGATGACCTGATCCGCCGGCAGGATAAAAACTTCTGGCCAAATGGTTTTCGCACCTCCCGGTTTATACCAGCAGTCGAATACATTAATGCTAACCGTCATCGCAGCACATTGCTGGAAGACATGAATAAATTCATGAAGCAGTACGATGTAGTGATTGTTCCTACTTTTGCAGGTAACCAGTTACCGATCACCAACCTTACTGGTCACCCGGTAGTAGTATTCCCGGTTGGATTTACACCAAACAAACTGCCAACCAGTATTACACTGATCGGGAATTTATATGAAGACGCTACTATACTGGCTGTAGCCAAAGCATTTCAGGACGTCACCGATTTTAATAAAAAACATCCGGAAAAATTTATGCAATAGGCTTCGACAAGCTCAGCCTGACAATTGGTATGTTACGCTGAGTATATATAATTGTCACCCTGAGCCTGTCGAAGGGTACTATAAATAAAATATTATGAAACTATTGATCCCCGCAATCATCGCAATCCTCCTCACCTCCTGCACTTCCAAAACAGAGGTTGACCTCATCGTTTATAATGCCAAAGTTTATACGGTCGATTCTGCCTTTTCCACAGCAGAAGCTATTGTTGTAAAAGACGGCAAGATTGTAGCGACCGGTAAAACCGACAATTTGCTCGACACTTATGAGCCCAAAGAGAAAATAGACGCAAAAGGAAAATTCATTTATCCCGGTTTAATCGATGCACATACTCATTTCTATCGCTATGGGTTAGGTTTGGGTTCTGCCAACCTCGTAGGTACTGACAGTTGGGATGAGATCATCACACAATTAAAAACGTTTGCTGCCGAACACAAGGACGGATGGCTCATTGGCCGTGGGTGGGATCAGAATGACTGGCCGGTAAAAGAATTCCCGGACAATGCCCAGCTCAACCAGCTATTTCCCGATCGCCCGGTATTCCTCACACGTGTTGACGGACATGCAGCTATCGCCAACCAGAAAGCACTGGATATGGCCGGTATAAAAGCAGGTGATAAACTGACCGGCGGAATGATAGAAGTAAAAAATGGAAAGCTCACCGGTATATTAGTTGACAACGCAGTAGATCGCGTAAGTTCACAAATTCCTGCACCTACTACGAAGGAGGAAAGGAATGCGTTACTGAATGCACAAAAGAATTGCTTTGCAGTTGGACTAACAACTGTGGATGAATGCGGGTTAGATGCATATATGGTAGATGAGATCAACGTTATGCAGCAAAGAGGGCAATTGAAAATGCGCGTCTATGCCATGCTGAGTGATGATCCTAAAAATTTTGATTTTGCCACCAGGATAGGAAGAATAAAAACAGATCGCCTCACCGTTCGCGCTTTTAAAGTATATGCCGATGGCGCATTGGGTTCAAGAGGCGCCTGTCTGCTGGAACCTTATTCAGACAGACCCGGTTGGAAGGGTTTCCTGCTCAGCAATCCTGCCCATTTCGATTCAGTAGCAGCTGTACTCTATTCAAAAGGATTCCAGATGTGCACACATGCCATTGGAGATTCCGGTAATCGTACCATCCTGAATATCTACGCCAAATACCTGAAAGGCAAGAATGATCTTCGCTGGCGCATCGAACATGCACAGGTAGTCAATAAAAATGATTTCGCTTTGTTCGGCAATAATTCTGTTATTCCTTCAGTGCAACCTACTCACGCCACCAGCGATATGTACTGGGCAGAACAACGCTTAGGAGCCGAAAGAGTTAAAGGCGCTTATGCATTCAATGACCTGTTAAAACAAAACGGCTGGATACCGCTGGGCACAGATTTTCCCGTTGAAGATATTTCTCCCTTCAAAACTTTCTATGCTGCAGTAGTACGTAAAGACGCCAAAGGATTCCCTGCTAATGGTTTTCAAATGGAAAATGCACTGAGCAGGGAAGATGCACTGCGGGGCATGACCATCTGGGCTGCTAAAAGTAATTTTGAAGAACATGAAAAAGGAAGCCTGGAGACAGGTAAGTGGGCCGACTTTATTATAACCAATAAAGACTTGTTGAACGCCCCACCTGCTGAACTGTTGCAGGTGCAGGTGCTCACCACTTTTTCAGCAGGAGAAAAAGTGTACGAAAGAAAATAAAAACCAGTAGATTTGAAGATAAGCTCCTTAAGTATGAAAAAAATTACCATCCTTCTTGCTATTTGCAGCCTCACTATTATTATGGCATTTACAGCAGTGCAGAATAAAGAACGGATCGTCTTCTTCGGAGATTCGATAACGCAACAAGGCGCCGGCCCCAAAGGATACATTACTATGCTGGGCGATCTATTGAAAGAAAAGAATCTCGCCGATAAATATGAATTAGTTGGTGCAGGCATCAGCGGCAATAAAGTGTATGACCTGTATTTAAGAATGGAGGATGATGTATTGGCAAAAAACCCGAATACCGTTGTTATCTGGATCGGTGTGAACGATGTATGGCATAAAAAGACTTCCGGAACTGGTACTGATGCTGACAAATTCGTGAAATTCTATGATGCCATCCTTAAAAAGCTGAAAGCAAAAAATATTAAAGTGGTTATGTGTACACCGGCTACCATTGGTGAAAAGACTGATTTCACTGATGAGTTGGATGGCGATCTGAATAAATATGCCGGAATTATCAGGGACATTGCACAAAGAAATAACTGTGAGCTGATCGATCTGCGTAAGCTCTTCCTCGAATACAATACTGCTAATAACAAAGACAACAAAGACAGGGGTATTCTTACTGTTGATGGCGTCCACCTGAACGAAACAGGAAATAAATTCGTCGCAGATATAATGATGAAAACATTAATTAAGTAAGACTTCGACAAGCTCAGCCTGACATGTTGCCCTGAACTTGTCGAAGGGTCAACTACTCGCTACTTCCCCCACGGCCTGGCTAAGAAAGTTCGGTATTACATGTGAGTAGGTATATAATATCTTGTCCGGATCATTCAGTTGTTCAATCATGGACTGCCATTTTTCAAATCCATGATTTTCCACTACTGTTTGTTTTTTATCATCCCGTTGCAGGTACATGCTCATACCAGGCGCATCAGCTTCCGGGTGGAACTGTGTACCGATCATGTAATCATTAAAACGAATAGCCATTATTGCACGCTCCAACGGAACATGTGGTCGTTCCTTTTCAATAGCGAGCACTTTAGCCCCCATCTCCTGCAAGCGATTATGATTTGGCTGAAGCACCTGGTAATCGCGGCTGTCCACTGCATAAAAAGGATCTTCCAGTCCTTCAAATACCGGCTCGTCTTTACCATCGGGCAACATGTGCACAGGGAAGACACCAAATGCAGTTGATTTTCTTTTTTCAACGTTCGCTACTTCAAAATAACGGCAGGCTAACTGGAAGGAATGGCAGATGAACAATACCTGCTTTTTATGCTCGTTGGCAGGATCGTTATTATATTGTTCTACTTTCTCAAGCCAGTGGAAATAAAGATTCTCCCATTCACTGTCTTTACTGTCTAAAGGGGAACCGGGACCACCGCTGGAAATATAAATATCGTAGGAAAGATCGGGCAGTTGGTGTTTTAACCGCACTTCAAATTCATTCCATACTATGTCCAACCGGTTCGTTTTACCATACTGTTGCAGTAATTCGCGGATACAACGCATACCCTGGTTGGGCTGACCTTCATAAAGGTCAAGAATGGCTATACGGATCTGTTTATTTTCGCTCCTCAACATAATGCAAAAATAACGCTTTTTCTTCGCCTTTCATTGTTGTACAAGGGTCTATATACCTGCAACTTGTAACATGCAACCTGCAACAAGTAGCTTGCAGCTTGAAGCTTACAGCTAATAGCTAATAACTTACAACTTCTTCCGTACCTTCCCATTACAAACAAAAGCAATGGTTCCGGAATTGCGCAAAGCGTATAACACCTTCTTTACGAAGGAAAAATATGAGTCCTTTTTAAAAGAGCTTGATAAAAAGCATCCCGGTGCTATCGAATTCAGGGTAGCCGAAACACCGGTTTTTGTAGACAAGGCTTTTGGCCGTAAGCTGATTGAAGCCTGCGATAGTATCATTGATGTCATCACAGACCCTATGTTTAAGCAATTAACAGAACGGTCGATACCTGCACAGGAAAGAGTGCCCAATGAAAATGATCACGCCCACATGATCGCTTTTGATTTTGGCGTATGCATCAATGAGAATAATGAAATAGAACCGCAGCTTATAGAAATGCAGGGTTTCCCTACCCTGTTTGGTTTCCAGGTATACTACCCCGACCTGTTGCGTGAACATTTCCCGGTGCCAGATAATTACAGCCAGTTCTTAGGAGGTTACACAAAAGAAACCTATCTGAAAGACCTGAAAGAAATTATTATTGGAAATGCACCTGTGGAAGAAGTGATACTGCTGGAAATAAAACCACATGAACAGAAAACAAGGATTGATTTTTATTGCACACAGGATTATCTCGGTATACAACCGGTTTGTATAACAGAGCTGATACAGGAAGGAAAGAAATTGTTCTATATGCGTGATGGAAAGAAAACTCCTATACAACGCATCTACAACCGGGTGATCTTTGATGATCTGAATGCCAACAAGGATAAGCTGGGTAAGTTTGTTGATATTACGCAAGACCTCGATGTGCAATGGATACCACATCCCAACTGGTTCTATCGCATCAGTAAATTCACACTCCCGTTTATCAGGCATCCTTATGTACCAGCTACTTTCTTTTTAAATGAGATCAAACAATTGCCCGCTGATCTGGAGAATTATGTACTGAAACCGTTGTTTTCATTTGCCGGACAGGGAGTAGTGATAGACGTTACACAGGAAGACATCGATGCCGTAAAAGATCCGGAGAACTGGATATTGCAACGCAAAGTAAAATATGCCGACATCGTAGAAACGCCGGATGTTCCTGCCCGTGTGGAGATCCGTATGATGTATTTATGGAAAGACGGTTGGGCCAGACCGAAACCCGCCATCAATCTTGCCCGCTTAAGTAAAGGAAAGATGATCGGAGTTCGTTACAATAAAGACAAAGAATGGGTAGGCGGGAGTACCTGTTATTTCGAAAGATAAATACCTAAACACATATTATTATGCAGCACCTGAAGGATGTAAAAGGAAAAGAATTAGTGCCGGGATTATACGGACGGTTTGTACATGGTGAGTCAATGACGCTTTCATTTGTAGATATCAAAAAAGGAAGTGTGATGCCGGAGCATAAACATCCCCACGAACAAATTACCTATATCATAGAAGGAGAGCTTGAGATGGTGATTGGAGGAGAAAAAATGATTCTCACTCCCGACACCTTTCATGTAATACCCGGCAACACACTCCACAGCGCTTTTGCACGTACAGATGTGAAAGTGATGGACGCCTTCCATCCTGTACGGGAAGAATATATTGTAAAAGATTAACTATTTCTTCTTCCGCAACGCATTCAAAAACACATACTCAAAACTGGTGAGCCAGCTGTTCCCGCTCATGCGGTCCATATTGCCCTTTAGCTGAAAGCGATACCCAACACTTATCTTGGCATTGCTGTTAATGATAAACTGAGCAGCAGGCGCCAGGTCAACAAAATACAAGCTCTTGTCTATGGATTCCTGTCCTAACAGCTCTGTATAGATATTTACGTTAAGCTGCTTGTAATCCGTATAAGAGAACGGCAACAACAGGTATCCGGCAGAAAGACTGTAATTAAATGCCTGGTAAGGATAAGAATCCTGGAAGAACTTCGGCTTTTTAGTGGTTACCTGTATATAGCTTACTGTAGAAGAAAGAGCAATCTTATTCCACAGTTGCGTCACTACTAACCCACCCTGCACACCACTTTGATCACCTTCAAGACTGATCTCATCATAAAACAGGTCATTCTCGCTGTGCGAAGCCTCTGCAAAGGCTGCCATCCGGAAATGCTTGTGTACATCATCCATTGTAAAGAACCGGTATTTCGCATACAGTCGCACACTCTCCCACCGAAGATCTTTGGTGTACATATCAGAGAAAGTGCCCGTGAGGTGCACCATCCAGTTCTTATTCAACCCCAACATAACTTCAGGAGTTATACGATGTTCCAGGAACTGGCTGTGCACGCTGTTCATGAATTTGCCCGACAACTTTGCACTGATTGATTTCGACGGCATATTGGAAGCCGGTTCGGTAAATACATACAGCTCCTGTGCGTTACTGGTCTTAAACAGCACCAGTAACCACATTAAGCCTATAAGCTTTTTCATGTTACTGGTTTTACGGTAAAAGTTTGGTGAGATAACCCGCAAGCTGATCTTTGGTAGGATTAACAGCTAACACTTTTCCATCTTTATCGAGTAACCACGAAGCAGGTATCTGGTCAATTTTCCAGGCAAGCGCTGTTTTACCATCCCATCCGCCTTTTTCATTTACCTGCGTCCAGGTGCTTTTATCAGCAGCAATGGCTTTTTTCCAGTCGGCTTTATCAGCATCGATGCTGATGCCGTACACTTCAAATCCTTTGCTTTTATATTGACCGTACAAATTAACCAGTTCTGGCATGGCGGCACGACAGGGTCCACACCAGGAAGCCCAGAAATCAATCAACACCACTTTGCCTTTCAGGTCAGACAACTTTTTTGTGCTGCCGGAAACATCTTTCATGGATATTTCAGGAGCTTGTTCGCCTTGTTTCGGTTGTGCATGCAGGGAGATGCCCGCCAGCAATAAACAGCTGAAAATGATACTATATTTCACAATTATGGTATTAAGGGTTAATTAAATGGTTACATGATAAATGCGGGTATTCTCCTGTACATTCTCACGTGTACAGCAGGCACCAGCTTTACCAGTATGGATGCAGCTCATGGAAGTGGCGGCACTGTATTTCTTGAAGTCTTTTGCGCTTACAAAACTCTTGTCAACCAGCATTAGTGATTTATCACCATTCAGTACCTGGTCGCTTACGTTTAAGAAATGGAAGGTTTTGTTGCCGATCTTCACGTGTGTATCATTATGAACAGCTACGTGATCGAAGGTTCCGTTTACTTTCAGTTTGGCAACTGAAAAGCCGGCATCTTCTACTGCTTTTTCGATTATATCAAAATCCACATCGGCGCCATCCTTAAAGGTGATATTAAAAGAAGAAGTTCTTATATCGGGCTTTACATCTTTAACAAAGGAAACCTTTTCAAGAGATTTGTTAACGGCTTTAGTACACATGGCGCAGGTTAACCCAGCAGCCTGAAGATTAGCGCTTTTAAATTGCGCTGTAGAAGGCAAGCTAAAAAGGGCCACTGCTATAACAAGAAATAAATTTTTCATATCCTTATAATTTAGAAACTGATAATAATTCAACAACACATTCCGGCTATACAAAGGCAGCCAGAAACACACTCATGGGTTATTAGTATCAGATCCTGAAAACGTTATTATAAAGATACACTGAATTATCCCGAAGATTGGGAGGAGGATGATAGGTAGGAGTTCCTGGTATTGTAGCCGTATAAAGGCTGGCAGAGGCTATAAAACCAGTTAAAACAGCCCCTCCTTCAGGGGGGTGTGGGGAGGCGGGGGTAACCTTTGCTACCTGATGTACATCCTGCAGCTTAACTACCTTAAAATCAGTGTGGCAGCACCCCTTTTTATTCTCCATACCACAGGTATGGCAGGTATTGGAGTGGGAGAAGCCATAATCAACAGAAGCCAGTTTACCCATGCAATAATGCACGTTCACCACTACCCCGCTGGTTACAACGATGTACAGGATGGCTAATATGGCTATGGACGTCTTTTTCAAGGCACTACAAAGTTAACAAATCCTGTCCGGAAATGCCAGTCCGCCGGCTGACATATATATGTTAATTATACTATCTCCTTGTGATAGCCTTGTGTACTCCTTATATACTCCTAGTCCTTTCTGCTGAAATGACCAGGGAAACACACGGCTTTTAGTACCAGTAGACAAGAATATCACTATGCTTTGGGCAGGCTTTTAGGAAGCTAGCTCTTCAACTCATGTTTCAAAAACTGTCCCGTAAAGCTGCCCTTTACTTTTACCAGTTCTTCGGGGGTTCCTTCAAATAAGATGCGGCCTCCCCCATCTCCGCCCTCCGGACCGAGATCAATAATATGGTCGGCTACTTTTATTACGTCTAAATTATGCTCAATCACCAGCACGGTATTGCCCCTGTCTACCAGTTTGTTCAGTACATCCAGCAAATGCTGTATGTCCTCAAAATGCAAACCGGTAGTAGGCTCATCTAAAATATAAAAGGTCTTGCCGGTGTCTTTCTTCGAAAGCTCGGTTCCTAACTTTACCCGCTGCGCTTCTCCGCCACTTAATGTTACGGCCGACTGCCCCAGCGTAATATATCCCAGTCCCACTTCCTGCAGCACTTTGATCTTCCGGTACAGGTAAGGCACGTTCTGGAAAAATTCCACCGCATCATCGACTGTCATGTCCAGCACATCACTGATGGATTTTCCCTTATATCGTATCTCCAGCGTTTCGCGGTTATACCGTTTGCCCTGGCATTTTTCACAAGGCACATATACATCGGGCAAAAAGTTCATTTCAATAACACGCATACCACCGCCTTCACAGACATCGCAGCGACCACTCTTAACATTAAATGAAAAACGGCCTGCATTGTATCCCCGGATCTTTGCCTCTGGTATCGCCGCAAACAACGTTCTTATATCCGTAAAGAAACCACAATAGGTGGCCGGATTACTGCGCGGTGTACGTCCTATGGGCGACTGATCAATTTCAATTACTTTATCGACATGCTCTAATCCCTTAATGGTTTTATATTCCAGCGGCGTCATGCGGGAATTATACGCATGTTTGCTCAGCAAAGGATACAACGTCTCATTAATGAGGGTGGATTTTCCGCTGCCGCTTACTCCCGTTACCACGATCAGTTTCCCTAACGGAAACTTCGCATCTACCTTTTGCAGATTATTACCAGCCGCTCCTTTTAGCTCAAGCATCTTCCCATTACCTTTACGTCGTTCTTTAGGTACGGCAATAGCTCTGTGACCATTCAGATAAGAAGAAGTAAGTGTATCTAATTTCAGTAACGCTTCCGGCGTTCCCTGTGCCACTACCCGTCCGCCATGAAATCCGGCTTTCGGACCAATATCCACCAAATGATCGGCAGCCATCATAATATCTTTATCGTGCTCTACTACCAATACACTGTTACCGATATTGCGCAGGTTCTTCAATGCTTCTATCAACCGGTGATTATCCCGCTGATGTAACCCGATACTGGGCTCATCCAATATATAAGTGATCCCCTGAAGTTGCGAGCCGATTTGTGTGGCCAATCGTATACGTTGTGATTCACCACCGCTGAGTGTGCGCGACGGACGGTTCAGCGTTAAATAAGTTAATCCTACATCCAGCAGGAACTGCAAACGCTCACGTATTTCCTTCAGCACATCTTTGCCGATTGCATTTTGTTTATTGCTCAGCCGTTTTTCAATACCCTCAAACCACTGCATCAGTTTGTCGAGATTCATTTCACTCAGCTCGGAAATATTCCTTTTATCGATCTTGAACCAGAGGCTTTCCTTTTTCAGACGCGTGCCTTCACAGGTCGGACAAGTCTTCAACTCCATAAATTGCTCGGCCCATTCACGAATGGCATCACTGGAAGTACCCGCAAACCAGCGTTTCAGCTGAGGCACCAATCCTTCAAACTCCACGGTATACATATTCCCGTTGTTCTCTACCGTATCAAAATCAAGCTGTTCTTCCTGCGAACCGGCTTCGTTGCCATACAGCACAATATTCAATGCTTTGGGAGACATGTCTTTGATCGGCACATCTAAACTGAACTTGCTTTTCTTGGCCAGTTTCTGCACCTGGTTAAAAACATAGCTGTCGCGCTCTACTCCCAGTGGCACAATCCCTCCTTCATTAATACTGAGATTACGATCAGGAATAATAGCCGTCATGCTTATCTGGTAAACAGCGCCTAACCCTTTGCAGGTTGGACAAGCTCCATACGGACTATTGAATGAAAAAGTATTGGGAGACGGCTCTTCATAGCTGAGGCCGGTATCTTCACACATTAATTGCTTGGAGTATTGGACCAGTTTATCATCATTCACCAACAGGAACATTAGTTCCTTACCCAGTTGCAATGTCTTCTGAACGCTCTGGCTCAAACGAACTTTCATATCATCTGTCACCGCCATACGATCTACCACTACTTCAATGTCGTGGATCTTGTAACGGTCTACCTGCATTTTAGGAGCGAGGTCTTTCACTTCTCCGTCTACACGTACTTTCAGAAAACCTTTCTTGCGGATATCTTCAAACAATTCCCGGTAATGACCTTTTCTACCACGGATCAACGGGGCCAGTAAGGTTATCTTTTTCCCTTTGAACTTCTCATATACATTCTCTACGATCTCTTCCTCGCTGAAACGCACCATTTTTTTCCCCGTATTGTAACTGTAAGCTTCCCCAATACGGGCAAACATCAAACGCATGAAGTCGTAGATCTCTGTAATGGTGCCAACAGTAGACCGTGGATTTTTGTTGGTAGTTTTCTGCTCGATAGAAATAACAGGAGAAAGACCAGTGATCTTGTCAACATCCGGACGTTCCATTTCACCAATGAATTGCCGGGCGTATGCCCCAAAGCTTTCCATATACCGGCGCTGTCCTTCCGCATAAATAGTATCAAAGGCCAGTGATGATTTACCGCTGCCGCTGATACCGGTAATTACAACGAGCTTATTTTTAGGGATGTTGATATCGATATTCCGGAGATTATGCACACGGGCTCCGTACACTTCAATTGCTTCATCCTGATTCACTGTTTCTTTGGTACTTCCATTGCCGGTCAATACCGCCTTGTTTGCGTTCTCTTTTGCCATATATAAGTGGGGAAATCAAAGATAAGAACAAAAGGAGAGCTGAAATGTTGAAAAAATAATATGTCTGTAGATGACTTATTACCAACCGTATAATTAGAGCGGGTATTTGTGGTACAATGTTTGGAAAACTGCTCCTGAGAACAATCATTTAAAAACCTATGAAGATGACCCTTACGAAGACATGTGCGGGCCTTCTTGCAGCGGCCATTATGATAGCGGGATGCAAGAGCGTGAATAACACACAAAAAGGAGTAGCGATCGGTGCAGCAGGTGGCGGTGCGGTAGGTGCCATTGCTGGTAAAGCAGCAGGAAATACTGCATTGGGAGCCATTATGGGAGCTGCGGTTGGTGGTGTAACCGGCGCCATTATCGGTAAACGGATGGACAGGCAGGCAAAAGAGCTTAAAACCGATCTTCCACATGCAAAAGTGCAACGGGTGGGCGAAGGGATTATAATAGAATTTAATGAAAGGATACTATTTACGTTCGCTCAGTACGATTTGAGCCTGACCGCCCGAAATAATCTCGATATTTTAACACATATACTACAGAAATATCCTGATACGGATATTGAAATACAAGGTCACACTGATAATGTGGGTACGGATAATTATAACCAGGACCTTTCCGAAAAAAGAGCAGGCTCCGTTGCTTCTTACCTGCGTAATAAAGAGATTGAAAATGACCGCATTTCCATTAAAGGTTTTGGTGAAGATGCTCCCAAATACAGCAACATTACCGATGCAGGGCGTGCGCAGAACCGGCGGGTCGAATTCCTGATAACGGCCAATGATAAAATGAAGGAAGACGCTGCTAAACAGGCACATGCAAGCCGCTGAAGATTATTTTTTGGAGGTTTCGATCCGTGAATTATCTTTGCTCTAGTTCTTTACACATCGCTTATCAAGAAAGGCTGAGGGAAATGGCCCGTTGAAGCCTTGACAACCTGTTCCGTTAATAGCGGGATAAGGTGCCACGTCCAGCCTCGCGCAAGCGGGGACAGATAAGTCAGAATTCAAGCTTCTGCAATAATTTCTAAAAATATTCGAAAGCTCTTCTGACTCGTCGGAAGAGCTTTTTCTTTGCCCGTCATAGCTTCAGCGAAGACGGGTTGTTACAACCTCAACAAAGCAAAACTCTCCCCGACATCGATTCTCTTGATAGGTGCTGTCGCATTTACTGTTTAACAACTTAAAAAAATGTTTACCATGCAAGCGACAACACAACTCATTCACAGCATCCCTGTAGATGCATTGACCGGCGCTATCTCAGTGCCCATTTATCAAACTTCCACCTTTGTGCAGGAAGCACCCGGTGTAAACAAAGGCTACGATTATGCCCGCACCGGTAACCCTACCCGCGCAACCCTGGAAGATTTAGTAGCAAAATTGGAAGGCGGACATACCGGTATTGCCTTCGGCAGCGGACTGGCAGCCATCGATGCCATCGCTAAACTGCTCAGGACCGGCGACGAGATCCTTGCTGTCGATGATATTTACGGCGGCGCTTATCGTCTCTTCACACAGGTCTATGAAAAGTTTGGTATCAAAACCAATTTCGTGGATACCTCCGATCCCGAAAAAGTATTCAATGCCGTTACACCAGCCACCAAACTGATTTGGCTGGAAACACCCACCAATCCAACACTGAAGATCTCCGACATTGAAGCCATTGCAAAAATTGCCCGCGCCAACCGATGTTTACTTTGCGTGGATAATACTTTTGCTTCACCCGCCTTACAAAAACCTCTTTCGCTGGGAGCTGATATTGTAGTGCATTCTGCTACCAAATATCTCGGCGGACATAGTGATCTGATCGCAGGTATTGTAGTAACAAAAGATAAAGAGCTAGGTGACAAAATAAAATTCCTGCAGAATGCCTGCGGTGCTATCCTTGCTCCTTTCGATAGCTGGTTGGTAATTCGCGGAATTGAAACCCTGCATCTTCGCGTGCGTCAGCATTGCGCCAGTGCACAGGAAGTAGCGGAGTTTTTACAACAGCATCCTGCAGTAGATAAAGTTTTCTATCCCGGATTAAAAACACATCCCGGTCATGATATTGCCAAAAAGCAAAGCAAAGGCTTTGGTGGCATTGTATCCTTCACATTAAAAGAAGATACTGAGCAAGCAGCCACCTCGTTTGTTACAAACACACAACTCTTTAAGCTGGCCGAAAGCCTGGGTGGAATCAAAAGCCTCGTGAGTCATCCGGCACAAATGACACATAAATCTATCCCGACAGAAAAAAGACGTGCTGCTGGTGTTACGGACAGTCTCATCCGCTTAAGTATTGGTCTTGAAGAACCAGAAGATTTAATTGAAGATCTGAAGCAGGCATTGAACCTCTGTCACCCTGAGCTAGTCAAAGGGCAACAAAACAAATGTCAGGCTGAGCCCGTCGAAGCCTGTTAACCGAAATCATCCTTCGATCCCGTAGGGACTCCTTCGATGCAAGCTCAGGATGACAATAAAGAATTAAAACAAAAGTGAATCAATAAATATGGAAGCACACAAGCAGTTAACGATCGGATTATTTGGTTTTGGAGTAGTAGGAGAAGGTTTGTACAAGGTATTGCAGCAAACCCCTTCACTCAAAGCCACTATCAAAAAAGTATGTATTAAAAATCCCGGTAAATCCCGCAATGCCCCGGCTGAATTATTTACTACCGATAAAGATGCCTTACTAAACGATCCGGAGATCAACGTGATCGTTGAAGTGATCAATGAATCGGAGCCCGCTTATGAAATAGTTTCCACGGCCCTCCGCAATGGAAAAGATGTAGTAAGCGCCAGCAAAAAAATGATCGCCGAACATTTGCCGGAAATATTGGGACTGCAAACGCAAACCGGTCGTTCTGTTCTGTATGAAGCCGCCGCCTGTGCTTCCATACCCGTAGTGCGCAACCTGGAAGAATATTACGATAATGACCTGCTGCATTCCATCAAAGCGATCGTGAATGGATCTACCAACTTTATTCTCACCAAGATGTTCGAGGATAAGCTGGATTTTCAACAGGCGTTGCTATTAGCCCAACAATTAGGATTTGCAGAAAGCGACCCCTCATTGGATGTGGAAGGATTTGATGCTGTTAATAACTTTCCAGCACAGTGGGATCCGAAGCTTGGAATTCACGTGACTTGAAGTCGCGGCCGCACTGACCCTATAGTGAGTCGTATTAATTTAAATCATACCAACATGGTCAAATAAAACGAAAGGCTCAGTCGAAAGACTGGGCCTTTC
>JADMIO010001149.1_pt1 | contig 41874 bp, 41 predicted proteins | sample 8958161 | NCBI WGS metagenome assembly JADMIO01 (sample SAMN16585339, study PRJNA669376) | soil metagenome | isolation source: Crop rotation soil | place: USA: Cullars Rotation, Alabama | collected 2011 | reverse complement strand
CCCGAACCGCCGGCCCTCGGCCGCGAGCGCCGCGGCGGCGTCGAAGACGTCGGCGCGGCGCGCCTCGAAGCGGTCGGCCACGCCCGAGGCGACTGCGCCCCGTGCCGCCAGCTCCAGGGCCGGGGCCGAGCTGTCGATCGCGAGCGCGCCGGTCGCGCCCGCCGCCAGCGCCGCCAGCGCGAAGCCGCCGACGTGGCTGAAGAGATCGAGCGCTTCGCGGCCCTGCGCCAGCCGCGCGGCGAAGGCGTGGTTCGGGCGCTGGTCGTAAAAGATGCCGGTCTTCTGGCCGTGCGCGAGGTCGGCGTAGTAGACGGCACCGTTCATCGGCACGGTCACCGGGCCGTCGAGCGCGCCCGCGAGCACCGCCGAGTCGGCGTCGAGCCCCTCGAGTGACCGCGCCCGGCCGGCGGCGTTCTTGACCACGGTCGCAACCCCGGTGACGGCCTGCAGCGCCTCGACCAGCGCCGGCAGCCGCGCCTCGGCCCAGGCGGCGTTGGGCTGCACCGCCGCCGCGTCGCCGAAGCGGTCGATGACGACGCCGGGCAGGCCGTCCGCTTCGGCATGGGCCAGCCGGTAGAAGGGCGCGTCGAACAGCGTCTGGCGCAGCGCCAGCGCCCGCCCGAGCCGCCGGGCGAACCAGCCGGCGTCGATCGCCGCCGCCGGGTCGGGATCGAGCAGCCGCACGGCGATCTTCGAGCCGGCGTTGAAGGCGGCGGCGCCGAGAGGCTGTCGCTCGGCGTCCTGCAGCTCGACGATCGACCCGGCAGGGATCGCCCGCGTGCGCCGGTCAAGCACGATCTCGTCCACGTAGGCCCAGGGGGGCAACGCGCCGCCGGCGAAGCGGCGGGCCTGCGGGCGCAGGCGCACGATGGAGCGGGGCTCGGACATGGGCTTTCTCTGATCGCCGGCGCCGGCGATGTCCAGCCGCCACCGGCCATGGGGCCGGGTTTCCACGCCTCGCTTCGCCTGATAAGCCGGCGCGCTGATTCATGGGAGCGCCCGATGCCGGCCATCGTCTCCGTCGAGGACGTGCGCAAGACCTATGCCTCGGGCTTCGAGGCGCTGATGGGCGTCAGCCTCGCGATCGAGGAGGGCGAGATCCTCGCGTTGCTCGGTCCGAACGGCGCGGGCAAGACCACGCTGATCTCGACGATCTGCGGCATCACCGTGCCGACCTCGGGCCGGATCACCGTCGCCGGCCACGACGTCGTCACCGACTACCGCGCGGCGCGGTCGCAGATCGGGCTGGTGCCGCAGGAAGTGAACCTCGAGCCGTTCGAGAAGGTGATCCGGACCGTCCGCTTCAGCCGCGGCCTCTTCGGCAAGCCGCGCGACGAGGCGCTGCTCGAGCGCGTGCTGCGCCAGCTGTCGCTCTGGGACAAGCGCGACACGCCGAACCGCGAGCTCTCTGGCGGCATGCGGCGGCGGGTGCTGATCGCCAAGGCCTTGGCGCACGAGCCGCGGGTGCTGTTCCTCGACGAGCCGACGGCGGGGGTCGACGTCGAGCTGCGCAAGTCCATGTGGGAGATCGTCGACGAGCTCAGGGCCGCCGGAACCACGATCATCCTGACCACCCACTACATCGAGGAGGCGGAGGCGATGGCCGACCGGGTCGCGGTGATCAACGGCGGGCGGATCCTGCTCGTCGAGGAGAAGGCGCGGCTGATGCAGCGGATGGGGCAGAAGCAGATGACGATCGATCTGCAGGCGCCGGTCGAGGCGGTCCCGGACGCGCTCGCGCGCTACGGGCTGACGCGGTCGGAGGATGGCAGGAGCCTGACCTACGCCTACGACCGCACGGCCAAGCGGACCGGGATCGTGTCGCTGCTGCGCGATCTGGGCGACGCCGGGCTGGTGCTCAGAGACGTGCAGACGCAGCAGAAGTCGCTCGAGGACATCTTCGTCGACCTGGTGAGGAACGGCGCATGAACTGGCCCGCGATCCGCGCGATCTACGTCTTCGAGATGGCGCGTGCGCTCCGCTCGCTGATCCAGAGCCTGATCGCGCCGGTGATCTCGACCTCGCTCTACTTCGTCGTCTTCGGGACCGCGATCGGGTCGCGCATCCAGGAGGTCGAGGGGGTCAGCTACGGGGCGTTCATCGTGCCGGGGCTGATCATGCTGACGGTGCTGATGCAGTCGATCAGCAACGGGTCGTTCGGGATCTACTTCCCGAAGTTCATCGGGACGATCTTCGAGCTCCTGTCGGCACCGGTGTCGTTCGTGGAGATCGTCATCGGCTACGTCGGGGCGGCGGCGACCAAGTCGTTCGTGATCGGGCTGGTGATCTTCCTGACCGCCAACTTCTTCGTGTCGCTGCCGGTCAGGCATCCGTTCGCCATGCTCGGGTTTCTGGCGCTGACCTGTCTGAGCTTCAGCCTGTTCGGCTTCATCCTCGGGATCTGGGCGAAGAACTTCGAGCAGCTGCAGCTGGTGCCGCTGCTCGTGGTCTCGCCGCTGGTCTTCCTCGGCGGCGCCTTCTACTCGATCAGCATGCTGCCGCCCTTCTGGCAGAAGGTCACGCTGTTCAACCCGGTCGTCTACCTGATCTCGGGTTTCCGCTGGGCCTTCTTCGGCCTCGCCGATGTCAGCGTCGGCCTCAGCCTCGCGGCGATCGGCGGCTTCTCGCTGGCCTGCCTCGTCCTGATCTGGTGGATTTTCCGCACCGGCTACCGCATCCGCGCCTGAGGCGGCTTCCGGGGCTTGCTCGAGGTCTGCTCGAACTCGAGCAGGTAGGGTAAGCTATTGATATTACACAACTAAGGGTTCGCGCATTAACCGGATGGCAAGCATTGCTCGAACCGGTTTCGCGACCCTTCAGCGCCGCCCGCCGGCGAGGGCGGCGGCCTCGGGGCGGCGGCGGAGCGCCAGCATCGCGGCGGCGCCGAGGAGGGGGCCCGGGGCCAGCAGCACGAAGGCCCAGCGCCAGCCGCCGAGGAACTGCGCGAAGAGCGGCAGCAGCCAGACGGTCACGATGGTCAGGGCGAAGCCGAGGCCCATCTGCAGCGCCAGCGCCGTCCCGACGAAGCGCTGGTCGGCGAGTTCGGTGACCGCGGCTGAGAACTGCGCCGAGTCGGCGATGACGGTGAAGCCCCAGAGGAGCGCGACGGCGAGGAAGGCCCAGGCGGGGCCCTCGAAGACGAGGCCGATGCCGAGGGCGCAGGCGCCGGACAGCGCCATCATCAGCGCGGTGGTGCGGGTGCGGCCGATGCGGTCGGCGAGCCAACCGCCTGCGATGCAGCCGGGGACGCCGGCCGCGACGACGGCGAAGGTCAGGAGCGACGCCCTTCCGGCCGGGGCGCCGGACGCGGAGGCGAAGGCGAGAAACCAGCTCCACAGGGCGTAGAGCTCCCACATGTGGCCGAAGTAGCCCAGGTTCGCGAGGAGGAGCGGCCGGTTGCGCAGGACCGCGCCGGCTTGCCCGAGGTCGAGGGGAGCGCGGCCGAACCCGAACGGCCCCTCGCGGACGCGGGCGAAGAGGACGGCGGCGGCGAGGCCGGCGGCGGAGGTGGCGACGACGACGAGGCGCCAGTCGAGGCTGCCGCCGAGGGTGCGGACGAGGTGCGGGAGCGAAGAGCCGAGCGTGAGGGCGCCGATCAGCAGGCCGAGCGCGAGCCCGCGGCCGGTGCGGAACCAGGTGGCGAGGAGCTTCAGTGCCGGCGGATAGACCCCGGCGAGCGCGACACCCGTGACGATGCGGGCAAGGACGGCGCCGGCGGTGCCGGGCTCGGCGAGGAGCGCGAGGTTCGCCGCCGCCGCCAGCGCCGCCGAGGCGGCCATCAGCCGGTGCAGCCGGACGGTGTCGGCGAGATTGGCGGCGCTCGATGCCAGCGCGCCGAGGACGAAGCCGAGCTGGACGCCGTTGGTGAGCCAGGCGGCCGCGCTGGCCCCGAGCGACCAGCGCCGGGTCAGTTCGGGAACGACTGCGGTCGCCGAGAACCAGGTCGTCATCGACAGCACGACGGCGAGCGCTGTCAGGGCCAGGAACCGCCAGCGCGCCGCGTCGGGCGCCGGCATCAGCGGCTGTCGAGCGGCATGGTGTAGACGGTGGCGGTGCCGGTCAGGCAGTCCTCGCCGGCGGCGTTCCGGACCGTGGTCGCGATGCGGCAGATCGGCTTGTCGTCGCGAACTTCGAGGATCTCGACCCGGCCGGTGATCGTTTCGTCGACGCCGACCGCTTTCACGAACTTCCAGGCGACCTCGAGGAAGACCGTGCCCGGCCCGGGCAGGTCCTCGGCGACGAGCGCGTTCAGGATGCCCGAGGTCACGCCGCCCTGCACGATCAGCCGCCCGAACGGCGATTTCTCGGCAAGTTCCCGGTCGTAGTGCAGCGGGTTGCGGTCGCCAGTCATTTCCGTGAAGGCCTCGATGTCGGCCATCCGCGTCGTGCGGCTCCGCTCCGCTGCCTGCCCGACCGCGGGCTTGCCGCGGATCACGCCTGCCCAGCCGTCCTTCGCCATGCATCCCTCCTTCGTCCTGCCGCGAGCTTAGTCCCGGCTCGTGCTCCGCGCCATCCGCGGGGGCTTGCCAGCAGCGCCGCGCAGGCCGTAATCGAAGCGACGTTCCCAGCGTCGGAGGCCGCCATGCCCGAAGGCACCCTACTCTACGCCCAGTCGGGCGGCGTGACCGCGGTGATCAACGCGACGGCGTCGGGGGTGATCTCCACGGCCCGGGCGCGCGGCGTCAAGGTCTTGGCGGCGCGCAACGGCATCCTCGGCGCGCTGCGCGAGGATCTGATCGACACCTCCGCCGAGAGCGCCGAGGCGATCGCCGGGCTCGCGCACACGCCGGGCGGCGCCTTCGGGAGCTGCCGGGTGAAGCTGAAGTCGCTGACCGAGGATCGCGCCAAATACGATCGGCTGCTCGAGGTGCTGAAGGCGCATGACGTGCGCTGGTTCCTCTACAACGGCGGCAACGACTCGGCCGACACCGCGCTCAAGGTCTCCAAGCTGGCGGCGGAATACGGCTATCCGCTGACCTGCATCGGGGTGCCGAAGACGATCGACAACGACCTTGCCGTCACCGACTGCTGCCCGGGCTTCGGGTCGGCGGCGAAATACACCGCCGTGTCCGTGCGCGAGTGCGCGCTCGACATCGCGGCGATGGCCGACACCTCGACCAAGGTCTTCGTCTACGAGGCGATGGGCCGGCACGCCGGCTGGCTCGCCGCCGCCGCCGGGCTCGCGGGGCAGGGGCCCGACGACGCGCCGCACCTGATCCTGTTCCCGGAGCGGCCCTACGTCGAGGCCGACTTCCTCGCCCGGGTCAAGGCGACGGTCGAGCGGGTCGGCTACTGCGTCGTCGTGACCAGCGAGGGGATCAAGGATCCGGACGGCCGCTTCGTCGCCGACGCCGGCGGGTCGAAGGACGCCTTCGGCCATACCCAGCTCGGCGGCGTCTCGCCGTTCCTGGCGGGCCGGGTCAAGGACGCGCTCGGCTACAAGATCCATTGGACGCTGCCCGACTACCTGCAGCGCTCGGCGCGGCACGTCGCCTCGGCGACGGACGTCGAGCAGGCGCAGGCGGTCGGCGTCGCCGCGGTCGACTACGCCCTCGACAGCAGGAACGCGACGATGCCGGTGATACGGCGGACGTCGGACGAGCCCTACCGCTGGGAGATCGCGCCGGCGCCGCTCGACCAGGTGGCGAACCACGAGAAGACGATGCCCGAGGACTTCATCCGCGAGGACGGCTACGGGATCACCGCGGCGGCGCGGCGGTACCTGACGCCGCTGATCGAGGGCGAGGCACCGCCGCCCTACGGATCGGGCGGGATCCCCCAGTACGTGGTGCTGAAGAACGTCGCGCTGGCGCGCCGGCTGCCCGACTGGCAGGGCTGAGATGGATACCGCCCGGCCCGACCCGGAACCGGCGATCGCCGAGCTCCGGGCGCTCATCGGCGACCGGCTGTCGACCGGGGCGGCGGTGCGCGAGCAGCACGGCAAGGACGTGACCTGGCACGAGGGGCATCCGCCCGACGCGGTGGCCTTCGCCGAATCGACCGAGGAGGTGGCGGCGATCGTGCGGATCTGCGCCGCGCACGGCACGCCGGTGATCGCCTTCGGGACCGGGACCTCGCTCGAGGGGCATTTCGCCGCCCTGCAGGGCGGCGTCAGCGTCGACCTGTCGCGGCTCGACCGCGTCCTCGAAGTGAACGCGGCCGACCTCGACTGCCGGGTCGAGGCCGGGGTCACGCGCAAGGCGCTGAACGCGCACCTGCGCGACACCGGGCTGTTCTTTCCGATCGACCCCGGGGCCGACGCCTCGCTCGGCGGCATGGCGGCGACGCGGGCGAGCGGGACCAATGCGGTACGGTACGGCACGATGCGCGAGAACGTGCTCGGGCTGACCGTGGTGACGGCGGACGGGCGGGTCATCCGCACCGGCGGCCGGGCGCGAAAATCGTCGGCGGGCTACGACCTGACCCGGCTCTTCGTCGGGTCAGAGGGGACGCTGGGGATCATCACCGAGATCCAGCTGCGGCTCTACGGCATCCCGGAGGCGATCTCGGCGGCGGTCTGCTCGTTCGGGCATATGGCCGGGGCGATCGACACGGTGATCGCGGTCATCCAGTCGGGGATCCCGGTGGCGCGGATCGAGCTCCTCGACGAGCTGCAGATGCGGGCCGTCAACGCCTATTCCGACTTCGAGTACCCGGAGCAGCCGACGCTGTTCTTCGAGTTCCATGGCAGCGAGGCCGGGGTCGCCGAGCAGGCCGAGACGGCCGGCGATATCGCCGAGGGCTTCGGCGGCGGCGGCTTCCAGTGGGCGACGCGGACCGAGGACCGCAACCGGCTCTGGGCGGCGCGGCACGACGCGCTCTGGGCCTCGAAGGCGCTGCGGCCCGGCGCGCTCACCTGGGCGACCGATGTCTGCGTGCCGATCTCGCGGCTCGCCGACTGCATCATGGCGACCCGGCAGGACGTGCAGGGCGCCGGCCTTCTCGCGCCGCTGGTCGGGCACGTCGGCGACGGCAACTTCCACCTGACGTTCCTGCTCGACCCCGACCATCCGGAGGAGTTTCGCACCGCCGAGGCGGTCTACGGCCGGCTGGTCGACCGGGCGCTCGCCATGGGCGGCACCTGCACCGGCGAGCACGGCATCGGCTACGGCAAGATGGCCTACCTCGAGCAGGAGCACGGCGAGGGTGTCGACCTGATGCGCGCGATCAAGCGGGCGCTCGACCCGGGGAACATCCTGAACCCGGGGAAGATCTTCCGGCTGGAGGGGCCGCCGCCGGGATCCTGAGCGCGGCCTGCAAGCCGCGCTCAAAATGCAAGCCGTTGAAATCGCTGGATGACGCTTCGGCGCGTAAACGCGTTGGTAAGCATCGGAGCCCGCACGCGCCAGCGCGGGCGCACCGGCCGAAGTGGCTGCGGCTCGGAGCGGCCCGGAACAGGCTAAGTCCGGGAGGATCCGCGGCTTCGATCGACGCGCGGCGATCGTCGGCAATACAGGGCGGCCGCTCGACTGATATCGTCGCCGCCGGGAGCGAGTGCGTGGTCGATTCGTTTCGTTCTTCCAATTCGGGGGTTCAGCTCAATTCGGGAAGGTGTCTGGCATGGCAACTGTCGAATACGATATCGATCCGATTCTTTCACAGAACGGCGACCTCGCCCAGCGCAGCCAACCGGGTGAGGGCATCGCGGCGGGAGCGCCGGTGCAACTGCCCTTCCTGGCGGGCAGCCGGCTCGACGCATGGAGCGTGCAGAGCTTCGCCGGCCCGGGGGGGAACGCGACGCCCTACGATGGCTATCTGCGCCTCGAGGGCAACTCGGCCGGCGCCTGGGGCATCAGGGCGTCGCTCGTCGGCCAGGCATCGTTGAACAACACGGTGGTGACCGTAGCGTTTCAGCTGCGGGCGAACCTCGTCAGCTACAACACGGCGTTCCTGTTCCCCGCTGGGGTGGTCCTCGACATGCGCTCGGGCGGCTACGGCTATTTCGACACCGCCCCGCCGCAGGGGTTCGTCAGCCTGAAGGCGCCGTCGGCGGTCGCCGCCGACGGGAGCTGGCACCGCATCGTCATCGCAATTCAGAACGGCAGCGTCATCCTCTGGGAGGACGACGTCCAGAAGGTGACCTGGACGCCGCCGACCCCCCTCGGGGACGCGCTCGAGGTGAGCTTCGGAGTCGTCGCGCCCGCCGGCCATGCCTCCTTCGACCTTGGCGACGTGACGCTGCTGGTCGGAACGACGCAGATCGCCCGCCCGGCGCGCGCGGCGCAGCAGTCCAACGTGGACGCGATCAGCGCGGCCCGCGCGAGCTTCGCGCCGATGGCGGCGCTGTTCTCCGACGTCCTGGCCGCGGCCGGTGACGTGCTCGGCGGTCTGACCACGACCCGCGTCGGGCCGGGATCGCTGTTCTGGGGCATCGATGTGAGCCCGAATCTCGCGCAGGCGGTACGCACCTTCGCCCAGGATCCGCGGGTGACGCGGTTTCGAACCGCGGCCGCACAGAGCTTTCCCTCTCTCCGCTCGAGCAGCGGCGGGATCACCTTCTCCATCGGCATGGGGATGACCGCATCCTTCGTCCTGTCGGGAGGATACCTGCTGGGGTTCCTGATCGGCGACCACGGCATCGTCGCCTTCCTGAGCCTGGGCGCCGGAGGCGTCACCAACATCGGCATCCAGGGAAGCGTCGAGGCCGCCTTCTACCCGCTGGTCGTCGACGACGTGCTGGGACTCGGCTGCAGCGTCCAGATCAGCGGTGGCGAAGTGTTCCAGGGGGCAATCTCGGCGACCGGGAACGTCCCGCTGCACATGCGTGCCTGGGACAATTGCGGCCCGGGGCTGACCGGCGCGGTCGGGGTAAGCGAGCTTCCGGTCGATATCGGCGGCGGCTTCTCCTACACCTTCGAGATGGCCCGGTTGAGCTGACGCCGCGGGCGCCTGCTACCCCCCATAGGTCTCGTCGATGGCGTAGCCGGTCGAGCGGACCGTGCGGATCGGGTCGCGTTCGCCGCGGCGGTTGAGGGCCTTGCGCAGGCGGCCGATGTGGACGTCGACGGTGCGGACCTCGACGTAGACGTCCTGGCCCCAGACGCGGTCGAGGAGTTGCTCGCGCGAATAGACGCGGCCGGGGCGCTGCAGCAGGGCTTCGAGCAGGCGGAACTCGGTCGGGCCGAGGCGGATCTCGCGCTTGCCGCGGTGGACGCGGCAGGCCTGGCGGTCGAGGACGAGGTCGGCGAAGACGGCGACGTCGCCGGCGAGGGCAGGGGCTGTGCGGCGGAGGACGGCGCGCATGCGGGCGACGAGCTCGGACATGGAGAAGGGTTTCGTCACGTAGTCGTCGGCGCCGACGTCGAGGCCGCGGACGCGGTCCTCCTCCTCGCCGCGGGCTGTCAGCATAATGACGGGGATCTCGCGGGTCGCCTGGCGGGCGCGGAGCTGGCGGCAGAGCTCGATGCCGGACGTCCCGGGCAGCATCCAGTCGAGGATGGCGAGGTCGGGCTTCGATTCCCCGATCGCGACCAGCGCCTCGTCCGCGTCGCGGGCGACGGCGACCGCGAAGCCTTCCTTCTCGAGGTTGTAGGTCAGGAGGTGGCCGATCGCCTCCTCGTCCTCGACCACCAGTATCCGGGCCGCCATGCGGTCTCCTATTCCTGTGCGAAGTCGATGCCCGAGGGCTCGCCCTTGGGCCGGTCGTCGCCGAGGCTGTCGCCGGTCGCGACGTAGTGCACCATCTCGGCGATGTGCGTGGTGTGGTCGCCGATGCGCTCGAGGTTCTTGGCGATGAACATCAGCTGCGCGCCGACGCCGATCAGCCGGCTGTCCTCGACCATGTAGGTGACGACCTCGCGGAAGACGGCGTTGTACATCTCGTCGATCTCGTAGTCCTGGTTCCAGATCCGGACCGCGAGGTCGACGTCGCGGGCGGCGTGCGCGTTGAGGACGTCGGAGAGCTGGGTCAGCGACTGCCGGCCCATGCGCACGATCGAGCCCGTGACGCGCACCGGGCGGGCCGAGCTCAGCTGGATCGCGCGCTTGGCGATGTTCTTGGCGAGGTCGCCGATCCGCTCGAGGGTCGAGGCGATCTTCATCGCCGCGATCAGCGCGCGCAGGTCGGCGGCGCCCGGCTGGCGCAGGGCGATGACGCGGACGATCTGCTCCTCGAGCCGCATGTCCATGGCGTCGAGGGTGCGGTCGCGGTCGATGACCTGGCGGGCGAGGGCGGCGTCGCGGGTCTGCACCGACTGCAGCGCCTTGGCGAGCAGGTCCTCGCCGATCCCGCCCATCTCGGAGATGCGTGCCTGGACCTGGACCAGCTCCTCGTCGAGCATCGATACGACCTGCGCCATGCCGCGCGTCCTTCCCGTGCCGCGCCCCGCGGGGCTGATCCGGCCAATATGGCCCGCCGGATTCGGTTAGACGACGGTTTCGCGACAGTTTTGCGACACCGCCGGACCGGACCCCTGGGGGTGCTGGGTCAGGAGGCGCGGGCGGCGAGGCGGTCAGCCTCGGGCTCGGCGCCGGTCTCGGTGTCGCCGCCGGCGCGCGGCAGCCAGACGGTGAAGGCGCTGCCCTTGCCGGGTGTCGAGGCGATCTCGAGGCGGCCCTCGTGGCGGTTCAGGATGTGCTTGACGATGGCGAGGCCGAGGCCCGTGCCGCCCTTGTTGCGGCTGGCGGCGGCGCTGACGCGGTAGAAGCGCTCGGTCAGCCGGTGGACGTGCTCGCGCTCTATCCCGGGGCCGTCGTCCTCGATGGTGATGCCGTGCTGGTTCGGGTGCGCCTTGCCGGGGGGCGCGGCGCGGACGCGGACGGTCGAGTGCTCGCCGCCGTACTTCATGGCGTTGTCGATCAGGTTGGTGAAGACCTGCGCGAGCTGGTCGCGGTCGCCGAGGACGCGGGCGCCGTCGGGCTCGAGGTCGATCGCGAGGGTGATGCCGAGCTGGCAGGCGAGCGGCTGGAGCGCGGTGGCGCTCTCGACGGCGATGCGGTTCAGCAACCATTCCTCGACCGGACGGACGTGCTCGGTCATCTCGATGCGGCTCAGCGACATCAGGTCCTCGACCAGCCGCTGCATGCGGCCGGCCTCGCGGCCCATGATGCCGAGGAAGCGCTCGCGCGCCGCGGCGTCGTCGCGGGCATGGTGCTGCAGGGTCTCGATGTAGCCGATGATCGAGGCGAGCGGGGTCCGGAGCTCATGGCTGGCGTTGGCGATGAAGTCGGAACGGAGCTGCTCGGCGCGGCGGGTCTCGGTGCGGTCCTCGATCTGCACGATGACGCGGGCGTCCGGGCCGAGGGCGATGTCGGGGGGCAGCAGGCCGATCCGCGCCTCGAAGAAGCGTTCGCGGCCCGGGTGGGCGGTGAAGCGGACGGTGCGCTCGGCGCCGTCGGCGAGGGTGGCGCCGATCGCCTCGACGAAATCGGGGGCGCGGATCAGGTGGGCGAAATGCGCGCCCTGCTCGATGCGCGGCAGGGCCTCGTGGGCGGCGGGGTTGGCGTAGGTGATGCGGCCGGTCGGGGAGACGAGGAGGAGGGGCGTCGGCAGCTTCTCGATCAGCGCGCGGCCGAAGCCCGTCGGCATCGCGTTCGGGGCGGCGCGGGCCGGTGCGGGCTCCGGAAGCGGTGCCGGCGCCGGCGGACGGGGCGCGAGGGCGCGGGCGGCGAGCCAGGCGGCGATCGCGACGGCGACGAAGGACGCGATCGAGGACCATAGCGCCGCCGCGGCGGCGGTGGCGCCGATGGCGAGCGCCGCGAGCGCCCGCGTCCAAGCTCCGTCGGGGCGTTCGCCCACGCGCTTCTCCCGTTGCCGCCGGATCGAGCCCGGCCGGCAACATTGTATTCACCGCAGGCCCATATATCTATCGGGTTACCGATCCGTGACGCGAGAGGCCGAATGATCCGCTATGCGCTGCGCTGCGACCGTGCGCACCGTTTCGACTCGTGGTTCGGGTCGAGCGCGGACTTCGACCGGCTGCTCGAAGCGCGGATGCTCGCTTGCGCAGTCTGCGGGTCGCAGGAGGTCAGCAAGGAGCTGATGGCACCGGCGGTCGCGGCGTCGGCCGGGGCGGCACCTGCGCCTTCTCCGGAGCGGCCGCTGTCGGCGCCGGCCTCGCCGGCCGAGCAGGCGCTCGCCGAGCTGCGGCGGCGGATCGAGGCCGAGTCGGACGACGTGGGCCGGAACTTCGCCGCCGAGGCGCGGCGGATCCACGAGGGCGCGGCGCCCGAGCGGGCGATCATCGGCGAGGCGCGGCCGGCCGATGCGCGGGCGCTGATCGAGGACGGGATCCCGGTCGCGCCGCTGCCCTGGGGACGGCGGCAGACCAGCTGAGCTCAGCCGGCGCGCGGCATCCGCGCCAGCCAGGCGCCGATGATGCGCGGATCTCCCGGGCATTCGGCGAGCCAGCCGGCGAGGCTCGCGCCGAGGGCGGGCTCGGCCGGGATGGCTTCGGGCGGGGTTTCTTCGGGAGCGGCTTCCGGTTCCCAGCCGCCGCCGGCCTCGATCGCGGCGAGGAAGGCGGCGTAGTAGCCGGCGATAGCGTCCCAGCGGTCGGTGCCGTTGACGGTCCGGCGGGCGTCCTTGAGGTTGTCCTCGTCGGCGTCGGGCAGGTAGTGCGCGAGGCCGCGGCCGGCGCCGTTCCAGCGGCCGTCGACCAACCCCTTGATCAGGATCCGCGCCGAGACGACCGGTTCGAGCATGGCGTCGGGGTCGCGCTCGAGGTCGGTGCCGGCGTCCGCGCTCGAGCGGACGTAGTTCTCGCGCCAGGTCAGCTGCACGTGGCCGCGGCCATAGTAGGCCTTGGCGTAGGGGCCGGTCGGCTTGCCGTAGCGGGCGGGGGCGCTGTCGGCGCCGCGCTTGCGGGCGAGGGCCGCCACGGCACGGATGGCGGCCTCGTCGGAGGAGGCGAAGCCCTCGCGGACGGGGACCATCTTGCGGCCGGTCTCGTGGTAGGCGGTGGCGAGCGCGTAGGCCAGGGTCTTGGCGCGATTGTCGCCGACCGCGCGCATGGCGTCGAGGATGCCTTCGATGCCGGCGACCTGCTCGCGGGAGAGCGAGCCGGCGAAGACCCCGGCCCCCGGGCGGCGCAGGGCGGCGTAGAAGTCGGATCGTCGCATGCTTCGGCTCCTTGCAAGCGGGGCGAGGGGACACGAGAAGGCTTGACGGAACTTTAACCGTGCCGGGCGTAACCCAGGGGCATGGAGAAGGCGATCGCCAGCGACAGCCCGGCCCCGGTCCGTCTGGAACGGACCCGCGCGGCCGACACGCCCCGGGACGAGCCGCCCAGCGGCAACGGCGCCGACCCGCGGCAACTCGTGCGGCTCGAGAAGACGGCGGAGCTGCTCAGGGCCGAGCTCGTCGAGGAGATCCTCGCGATGATCCACTACGGGTCTTCGAACGGGCTCGCGTCCTCGATCGACCCGGCCGCAAGCGCGGTCTTCGACCGGCTGGCCGACGGCGGCTCGATGCCGCCGATGGTGGAGCTGATCGGGGCGCATCACGCGCTGAAGCAGCTCGTGGCGCCGGCGACGCCGGCCGGGGTGCGGATCTACTGCCAGATGCGCACCGGGCGGGCGCGGCTGCTCGGGCCGCACGCGACGATCCGCCGGCTGTCGATCGCGAACATCCTGTTCATGCTGATGTTCTTCGCGACCAGCGCCTCGACGCTGATCAACGCCGACACGATCCGGCTCAGCGTCTACGAGCAGAGCGGCGCGCCGTTGATGTTCAAGCTCCTGTTCATCACGGCGGTCTCGGGGATCGGCGCGAGCTTCGCGGTGCTGTTCGAGGCCTGGGAGGACATCCGCCGGCGGCGCTTCGACCCGGTCATGGAGAGCTCCTACTGGCTGCAGATCGGCCTCGGCGTCGTCGCGGGACTCATCCTGACCGAGATCGTGCAGACCGGGGCGGAGGGGGCGGCGGACGGCACCTTCAAGGGACCGTTGGTGGCGCTGGCCGGCGGCTTCTCCGCCGGGCTGCTGCACGTGGTGCTGTCGCGTGTCGTCAAGGCGATCCGCAACATCTTCGAGCCGGCCGAGCCGAAGTAGCGAGGCGTCGCAGGCTGTCTCGGCACTATGGTTAACGCGATAGCACCCCCGATCTCGATGCTACCACGGCGGCCCTCCCCGGCGCAGCGGCCTGTCTCGACACGGTGAATTGCGTGAACGAGGCAGGTCGCCGCGCTCGCCGCCGCGCCGGTCTGGCGGGGCGTTGCGGACCGGCCGGGCGCACCGCATAGACGTAGCGGGGCGGAGCGCAGCGCCGCGGCGTCGCGTGCGGCGCCGTCGGTGCCTCCGGCGGCGGGAGTTTTTCAGGCAAGAGGAAGCGGATTTGCTGCCCTGTTCTCGGGGTTTTTCGGCCGCCGCCCTAGTCTTACTGAGTCACAAAGTCGCATTATGTGGTGGTTCGCAGGCTTGGCGGTTCAGGATAGTGTGTTTACGAGGAGCTTCCTGACGTCAAGGCGAGGTTAGCATGGACGATGCGTGTGAGGCGAGCGAGGCACGGTTTGCGGACTATGTGGCGGGTCTGGTGGATGTGATTGGCCACGCCGACCGGGCAGTTCCGTTGCGGGATTACTGCCTTGGACTGCTGATGCCGGTCGAGCGCAAGAGCGTGGAGCCGCTGGCGGCGATGACGGCGCCGGCGCGGGTGGCGGCGCAGCACCAGTCGCTGCTGCACTTCGTCTCGAACGCGCCGTGGTCGGACGATCGGGTGCTGGCGAAGGTGCGTGGGCTTGTTCTGCCGTCGATCGAGCGCCGCGGTCCGATCGAGGCGTGGATCATCGACGACACCGGGTTTCCCAAGAAGGGGCAGCATTCGGTGGGCGTGACGCGGCAGTACTGCGGCCAGCTTGGCAAACAGGACAATTGCCAGGTGGCGGTGACGCTGTCGGTGGCCAACCGGGCCGCCAGCTTGCCGGTGGCCTATCGGCTGTATCTGCCTGAGGTGTGGGCGGCGGATCCGGTGCGGCGCCGCAAGGCCGGGGTGCCGGCGGATGTCGGCTTCGCGACCAAGCCAGAGATCGCACTGGCGCAGATCCGCGCCGCGGTGGCGGCCGGCCTGCCGCCGGGCGTGGTGCTGATGGACGCCGGCTACGGCGCCGACACCGGGCTGCGTACGTCGGTCACCCAGCTGGGCCTGCGCTACGTCGCCGGCATCCAGCCGACCGCGACGGTCTGGCCCCAGAGCACCGGACCGCTGCCGCCGAAGGCCTGGTCCGGGCGCGGCCGGCCGCCGAGCCGGTCGCGGCGTGACGGCGAGCACCGGCCGATCCAGGTCAAGGCACTCGCCCTCGCCCTGCCGGATGCGGCCTGGCAGACGGTCACTTGGCGCGAGGGCTCGGCCGACTGGCTGAGCTCGCGCTACGCCCGGCTGCGGGTGCGCGCCGCCCACCGGGACGAGCGGCTGAGGGAGCTGCGCAACGAGGAATGGCTGCTGGTCGAGTGGCCCGAGGACGCGGACGAGCCGACCAAGTACTGGCTCTCGACCCTGCCCGCCGACATCGCCTTCGAGCGGATGGTCGACCTCGCCAAGCTGCGCTGGCGGATCGAGCGGGACTATCAGGAACTGAAGCAGGAACTCGGTCTCGGCCACTACGAGGGGCGCGGTTGGCGGGGCTTCCATCACCACGCAACCCTCTGCATCGCCGCCTACGGCTTCCTGGTCTCCGAGCGGGAGACGATTCCCCCCTCGGGACCGGGCCGCCCCCCGGTCTTCGCGAAACCTGCCGTTCCCGAAGGTTACAGATCCCGAGGCTCCGCCGATCCGGCCCGAACGCCACATCCCCGACTCGATCGCCACCCTGCGCCGCCGCCTCACCGTCGCACTCGCCAGGACCCTCGACCGATGTCCGTGCTGCAACGCTCCGCGCAGGCCGAAGAGCATCTATCAGCGTTTGTGACACAGTAAGACTAGGCGCGTCTGCTTGAGGCCGGAGCAGGTCCGCGCCGCCCGCACGGGGAGCTGCTCGCGCAGGGCCTTGACCAAATCTTTACCAAGGCCGCCGACGGTGCGGGCGAGCGCGGAGTGTGGCGCGGGTAACGCGAGAATCGCGGGAGCGTGAGATGGACCTTGCCGGCTACGTGGCGCTGACGCGCGCGTCGGGGCTCGCCAAGGAGCTCCAGTCGGTCGCCAACAACATCGCCAACCTCTCGACCACCGGCTACCGCCGCGAGGGGGTGATGTTCGCCGAGGAGGTCCGGGCGCTGCCGGTCGAGGGCGGCAGCGTCGCGATGACCGCGGCGCGGGCGCGCTATACCGACAAGCTGCAGGGATCGCTGGAGCAGACCGGCGGCACGCTCGACCTCGCGATCGAGGGCGACGGTTATTTCACGGTGATGACGCCGCAGGGCGAGCGGCTGACCCGCGCCGGCGCCTTCACCCGCAACGCCGACGGGGTCGTCGTCAACATGGACGGGCACCCGCTGCTCGACGAGGGCGGCGGAGAAATCGTGATCCGTTCGAGGCGAAGGCGATCAACGTCTCGGCGGACGGCAGGATCTCGGTCGACGGCGCGCCGGCGGGCAGGCTCGGGCTGGTCGACGTCGAGGACGAGTCGAAGCTCAGCCGCGAGGCGGGCGTCCTGTTCAAGGCCGAGGGCGGCACGGTGCCGGTCGAGAACGGCAAGGTCGTCCAGGGTTTCCTCGAGCAGTCGAACGTGAACCCGGTCAGCGAGATGGCGCGGATGGTCGAGGTGCAGCGCGCCTACGAGTACGGCCAGAAGCTGATGGACCAGGAAGACGAACGGATCCGGCTGGTGGTGAAGACGCTCGGCCAGGCTGGCTGAAGCGTGGGAGTAGGAGAGTAAGATGCGTGCCCTGAACATCGCGGCCACCGGCATGGCGGCGCAGAACATGCGGGTCGAGGTGATCTCGCACAACCTCGCCAACATGAACACCACCGCCTACAGCCCGCGGCGGGCGGAGTTCTCCGACCTGCATTACCAGCAGGTCGAGCGGCCCGGGACGATCAACTCGGCCGACGGCACGGTGCTGCCCGCGGGCGTGCAGCTCGGGCTCGGCGTGCGGGCGGCGGCGGTCTCGGTGCAGGTGGCGCAGGGGGCGGTCACCGAGACCGGCGGGTCGCTCGACCTCGCGATCGAGGGGCAGGGGTATCTCGAGGTCACGCTGCCGTCGGGCGACGCCGCCTTTACCCGCGACGGGGCGCTGAAGCGCAACGGCGACGGGCAGGTCGTGACATCGGACGGCTATCCGGTCGTGCCCGACATCACCATCCCCGAGGACGCGCGGCAGATCACCATCAACGCCGACGGCGAGGTCTATGCCTATTTCGACGGGCAGACCCAGGCGCAGCTGCTCGGGCAGCTCGAGCTGACGAGCTTCTCGAACGAGGAGGGGCTCGAGGCGCTGGGGTCCAACCTCTACAAGGAGACCGAGGCTTCGGGCGCCGCCAACACCGGCGGCGCCGGCGAGGACGGGCGCGGGACGTTCCGCCAGGGGTACCTGGAGAATTCGAGCGTCGACGCGGTGCACGAGATCACCGGGCTGATCGAGGCGCAGCGCGGCTACGAGCTCAACGCCAAGGTCATCACCGCCGCCGACCAGATGCTGGCGGCGACCGTGCAGATCCGCTGACATGGGACGGGCGACCGCGATCTTCGTCCTCTTCGTCGCGGCGCTGGCCGCCGGCGCGGTCTTCGCCCAGTCGGTGACGCCGGTGCACGCGATCCGCAGCCAGGCGGTGCTGGCCGCCGACGACCTCGCGCTGTCCGAGGAAGACGTGGCGGGCGGCGTGACCTCGATCGAAGAGGCGGTCGGCCGGGAGTCCAAGGTCGCGCTCTATCCGGGTCGGCCGATCCTTCTTTCCCAGCTGCGGGCGCCGGCGCTCGTCGAGCGCAATGCGCTGGTCAAGATGTCGTACGCCAGCGGCCCCTTGAAGATCGTGACCGAGGGCCGGGTGCTCGACCGCGCCGCGGTGGGCGAGACCGTCCGGGTGATGAATCTGGCCTCGAAGCAGACGGTCATGGGCACCGTCACGAGCGACGGCAGCGTGGAGGTCGGGAGCCAATGAGACGGATCGCGCTCGCAGGGCTGATGGCGCTCGCCGGCTGCGGGCTTTCGCAGGTCGGCCGGGAACCCGAGATGACCTCGATCGGCCGCGCCGAGGACAACGCGCCGCCGATCCTGACCGCCGAGCGGGCGGCGCTCGCGGTGCCGCCGCCGCAGCCGGCGAAGTACGCCTACCAGCAGGGCTCGCTCTGGAGCACGACCCCGACCGGGCTCTGGGGCGACAAGCGGGCGAAGAACCTCGGCGACATCCTGACCGTCACGATCGAGATCGACGACGAGGCCGAGATGAAGAACACCACGACGCGCTCGCGCGACGGCAAGGAGAGCGCCGAGGTCGGCGGCTTCTTCGGCGCCGGCAACGTGCTGCCGCCCGGGCTGATGAAGCTGAACCCGAACGTCGAGATGGGCTCGCAGTCGGACTACGAGGGCGAGGGCTCGGTCAAGCGCAACGAGAAGCTGACACTGCGGATCGCGGCGACCGTCGTCCAGGTGCTGCCGAACGGCCACCTGGTCATCCAGGGCGACCAGGAGGTGCGGGTCAACTACGAGCTCCGGGACCTGCAGATCACCGGCATCGTCCGGCCCGAGGACATCTCGCGCTACAACGAGATCCCCTACGACCGCATCGCCGGCGCGCGCATCTCCTATGGCGGCCGCGGGCAGATCTCGAGCGCGCAGCAGCCGCGCTACGGCCAGCAGATCGTCGACCAGGTCATGCCCTACTGAGGAGGCCCGCGCGTGAAGAAGCTCCTGCCGGTGCTGATCGGGCTTCTCGGCCTCGCGGCCGGCGTCGGCGCCGGGCTGGCGCTGAAGCCGACGCCGCCGGCGGCCATGGCCGAGGCATGCCCCGCCGCGCCGGCGGCCGAGGGTGCCGCGGCCGCCGGGGGCGAGGCCTCCCCCTGTGCCGCGGATCCCTTCTCGCCCGGGAAGCCGGCGGAGAAGAAGAAGTCGGCCGAGCTCGCGTACGTGACGATGGACAAGCCGTTCGTCGTGCCGGTCTTCGCCGGCGAGAAGGTGGCGGCGATGGTCGTCGTCTCGCTTTCGGTCGAGACCGAGACCGAGTCGGCGCATGCGATCGAGGACGTGAAGCCGCAGCTGCGCGACGGCTTCCTCAAGGTGATGTTCCGGCACGCGAACTCCGGCGGCTTCGACGGCAGCTTCACCACCGGGCGCAAGATCGAGGACCTGAAGTCGGCGCTGCTGGCCTCGGCGCACGAAGTGGTGCCCGACATCCCCGTCGACGAAGTCCTGATCACCGAGATCGCCCGTCAGGACAGCTGATCCCAGACGCTTGCCGATCCCGGGTGCTGGCAGCATCCTGGCCCGGGGGCAGGGCAGGGGAAGCCGATGGACGACGGTCGGGTGGCGGATGAGCTGCTGGCGCTCTGGGGTACCGGCCGGCAGATCCCTGCCGGACAATGGCCCGGTCTCGACTTCGCGCAGGCCTACCGCGTGACCGCCGCCGTCGCGGCGGCGCGGCGGGCGCGCGGCGAGCGGCCGGTCGGACGCAAGATCGGCTTCACCAACACCTCGATCTGGCCGAACTACGGCGTCGACAGCCCGATGTGGAATTACGTCTACGACAGCACGCTGCGCGAGCTCGGGTCTGGCGCCACGCTCGACCCGGCGGGGATGCCCGAGCCGCGCATCGAACCGGAGATCGTCCTCCGCCTCGCATCGGCCCCAGATCCGGCGATGGACGAGGCGGCCTTGCTCGACTGCATCGAGTGGGTGGCGCACGGCTTCGAGATCGTCCAGTCGGTCTGGCCGGGCTGGCGGTTCTCCGGCCCCGAGGCGGCGGTCGCCTTCGGGCTGCACGGCCGCCTCTTCGTCGGCCCGCGGCGGCCGATCGCCGCCGACCGCGCGGCCTGGGGCGAGGCGCTGCGGCGCTTCCGGGTCACGCTTCTGCGCGACGGCGCGCCGGCGGCCGAGGGGCAAGGGTCGGACGTGCTGGGCGGGCCGGTCAGCGCGCTGCGTTTCCTCGTCGCCGAGATCGCGCGCCATCCGGCGAACCCGCCGCTCGCCGCCGGCGAGATCGTCACCACCGGCACGCTGACCGACGCCCAGCCGGTGGCGCCCGGCGAAAGCTGGTCGACGCGTCTCGACGGCATCCCGCTTGACGGAATCGCCCTGCAGGTCGCGCCGCGATGATCGAGCTGCCGCAAGTGCTCGGGCCGAGCGAATTGTCGAACGGCTTCCTCGGCAACCTGATCCAGGTCTGCATCGTCACGCGCGACCATCGGCGGACCATCGAGGGATTCGTGAACCTCGGAATCGGTCCCTGGGCGATCCGCACGGTCGACGGCTCGAACATGTGCGCCTCCTATCGCGGCGAGCCGGCCGATTTCGCGGCGCGGCTCTGCCTCGCCAACAGCGGGAACATGAACTGGGAGGTGATCGAGCCGCTGCGCGGCGGCTCGATCTACGCCGACTTCCTCGAGCGTCGCGGCGAGGGCATCCAGCACCTGGCCTTCGGCGGCGACGGCATGGAGTACGCCGCGCGCGTGCGCGAATTCGAGGCGCGCGGCTACCGGGCAGTGCAGCACGGCGAGATCTTCGGCGGCATCGCCTTCCACTATTTCGCCGCCGACGAAGGCCTGAAGACCACCGTCGAGATCTACCGGGTCCCGCCCGGCCACGTCTTCCCGCCTCCCGACGCCTGGTACCCGGCGCCGCCGCCTTGAAGCCGCCTACTCGGCCGCTTCGAGGCTCAGGAAGCCGCCCGACTGTCGGTCCCAGAGGCCGGCGTAGATGCCGTCCCGCGCGAGGAGCTCGGCGTGGGTGCCTTCCTCGACGATCCGGCCGGCGTCGAGCACGACGATCCGGTCCATGCGCGCGATCGTCGACAGCCGGTGCGCGATGGCGATCACGGTCTTGCCCTGCATCACGCCGTAGAGGGTGTCCTGGATCGCCGCCTCGACCTCGGAGTCTAGGGCGCTCGTCGCCTCGTCGAGGACCAGGATCGGCGCGTCCTTCAGGATCACCCGTGCGAGCGCCACCCGCTGCCGCTGGCCGCCGGAGAGCTTGACGCCGCGCTCGCCGACCTGGGCGTCGTAGCCGGTGCGTCCCTCGGGATCGACCAGCGCCATGATGACGTCGTGGACGCTGGCGCGCTCGGCGGCCGCGATCATCTCGGCGTCGGTCGCGGACGGGCGGCCGTACTTGATGTTCTCGCGCACCGAGCGGTGCAGGAGCGAGGTCTCCTGCCCGACGACGCCGATGGCGCGGCGCAGGCTCTCCTGGGTCGCGTCGCGGATGTCCTGCCCGTCGATGCGGATCGCGCCCGTCGCGACGTCGAACATCCGCAGCGTCAGGTTGACGAGCGTCGACTTGCCGGCGCCGGAGCGGCCGACAAGCCCGATCCGCTCGCCCGGCCGCACCGTCAGGCTGAAATCCTTTACCACCGACCCCGCGTCGCCGCGCCAGTAGTCGAAGCCGATCCGGTCGTAGACGATCTCGCCGCGCGTCACGGCGAGCGGCTTCGCGCCGGGGGCGTCGACCAGCGTCAGCGGCTTCGCGATCGTCCGCATCGAGTCGCGGGCGACGCCGACCTGGCGGAAGACGTTGGAGCTGATCTCGAGGATCCAGCCGGAGATGCTCATGATCTGCAGCACGAAGGGGATGGCGGTCGCGACCATGGCCGCGTCCATCCGGCCGACGTTCCAGCCGTGGAGGGCGATCGCGGTAACGGCCGCCACCAGCATCCCGTTCAGGAGGAAGAGCAGCGACCAGCTGGCGGTGAAGATGCGCATGAGCGCGCGGAAGCCGTCCGCGTGCGCCCGCACCGAGGCCGCGACGTAGGCGTCCTCCTCGTCGTCGACGGCGAAGGTCTTCAAGGTCTGGATGTTGGTGTAGCTGTCGACCATGCGGCCGTTCATCACCGAGGAGCGGTCCGAAACGATCTCGGAGGCCCGGTCGATGCGCGGCATCGAGCGGGCCAGCAGCACGGCGTAGAGCGCGAGCCAGAGGACGATCGGGACCAGCAGCATCGGGTCCATGCCGGCGAGCGCGATCATCGCGACGGCGACGAAGACCGCGGCGTACCAGACCGCGTCGATCGTCAGGTTCGCGGTCAGCTCGATCGCGTCGCCGGCCTGCATCACCTTGGTGCCGATCCGGCCGGCGAAGTCGTTCTGGAAGAAGCTCCAGGACTGGCGGATCAGGTGCCAGTGGCTCTGCCAGCGAACGAGGTCGATCAGGTTGGGGACGATCGCGTGGTTGCGGACCAGCGCGTCGCAGGCGAAGACCAGCGGCCGGAGCAGCACGATCGCGAGCATCAGCCCGAGCGTCGGCCCGTGCGTCGCCCAGAGTTCGCCGCGCGGCGTGGTCGACAGCATGCCGACGATCCAGCCGACGAAGATCGGCAGCATGGCGTCCGCGACCGAGCCCAGGGCGACGAAGACGACGCGGGCCGCGAAGGCGCCGCGGAACTGGGTCAGGAAATAGGCGAAGAACCGGCTGGTGCCGGCCGGCGGCTGCCGGTCGGCCGCGAGCGCGGTCGGCGAATACAGCCGGTCGAAACCGGAGAAGACGCGGTCGAGCATGGCCTACTCATCGGAGAGGGCCCGCCTCGGGGGTCGGGCCGGAAATCAGGGCCGGGTCCGTCGCAGCGAACGGCCGGCGGCGAAAAGGGCGTGCGACGCGATCGGGTTATCCATCGGAATCTCCTGGGCTGGAAATTGGCACGACGCCGGAGGGGCGATCGGCGGACGGCTGGGGAAGGCGGAGCATCGAAGGCACCTGTGGCGATGGAGTCAGCGGGCCGGGCGGCCCGATCCGGACCGGTCAGCGGCGAACGGGAATCCGGACTCTCTCCATGCAAGTGCTCCTCGGTGTCGGCGGAGCTTCCTTACTCCATTCCGGGCCCGATGTCACCCCTCGACGGTAACCGGCCAGCTACTGGCCCGACCGGACCGCGGCGGCGAAGCCGGCGTGGTCGCGCTCGACCACGACAGCCCCGCCGAAAACCGGGTCTACTCGGCCGCGTCCATCGCCGGGGTCACGTCGATGAAGCCGCCCGACTGCCGGCTCCAGAAGCGGGCGTAGAGCCCGCCGCGCGCCAGCAGCTCGACATGCGTTCCCTCCTCGGCGATCATTCCGTCGTCGAGCACGACGATCCGGTCCATTCGCGCGATCGTCGACAGCCGGTGGGCGATCGCGATCACCGTCTTGCCCTGCATCACGCCGTAGAGCGTCTCCTGGATCGCCGCCTCGACCTCGGAATCGAGCGCCGACGTCGCCTCGTCGAGGACGAGAATCGGCGCGTCCTTCAGGATGACCCGCGCCAGTGCGATCCGCTGCCGCTGCCCGCCCGAGAGCTTCACCCCGCGCTCGCCCACGTGGGCGTCGTAGCCGGCGCGGCCGTTCATGTCCGCGAGCCCGAGGATGAAGTCGTGCGCCTCGGCCCGCCGCGCCGCCGCCACCATCTCGGCCTCCGACGCGTCGGGCCGCCCGTAGAGGATGTTCGCGCGCACCGACCGGTGCAGCAGCGACGGGTCCTGCGTGACCATGCCGATCTGCCGCCGGAGCGAGTCCTGCGTCACGGCCCGCACGTCCTGGCCGTCGATGCGGATGGCACCCCGCTCGGTGTCGAAGAAGCGCAGCAGCAGGTTCACGAGCGTCGACTTGCCCGCGCCCGACCGCCCGACCAGCCCGACCTTCTCGCCGGGCCGGATGACCAGCGTGAGGTCGCGGATGCCGCCCGAGCCGCGGCCGTAGTGGTGGCTGACCCGGTCGAAGGCGATCTCGCCTTGCGTCACCGCCAGCTCCTTCGCGCCCGCGGCGTCCTCGAGTGCAATCGGCTGGGCGATCGTCTCCATCCCCTCGCGGATCACGCCGAGGTTCTGGAACAGCGACGACAGCGACCACATGATCCAGCCGGTCATCGCGTTCAGCCGCAGCACCAGTGCCGAGGCGGCGGCGACCGTGCCGATCGTCGCGTGCCCCTCGCTCCAGAGCAGCAGCGCCAGTCCGATCACGGCGACGATCAGGAAGCCGTTGATCACGGTCAGGCCCAGATCCATCAGCGTGATGACCCGCATCTGCGCCATGAAGGTCTTGCGCGCGTGCTCGATCGCCTCGCCGGCGTAGTCCTCCTCGGAGTGGGTGTGGGCGAAGAGCTTCACCGACTGGATGTTGGTATAGCTGTCGACGATCCGCCCGGTGATCGCCGAGCGGGCGTCGGAGAAGTCCTTCGACGCCTTGCCGACGCGCGGGATCGTCCAGCCGACCAGCCAGACGTAGAGCCCCAGCCATACCAGCAGCGGCACCGCCAGCCGCCAGTCGGTGCCCGAGAGGAGCCACAGCGCGCCCGCGAGATAGATGACCGCATAGACCATCGCGTCGAAGGTCTGGAACGTCGCCTCGCCGACCGCCGGGGCGGTCTGCATCATCCGGTTCGCGATCCGCCCGGCGAAGTCGTTCTGGAACCAGCCCACCGACTGCCCGAGCACGTGCCGGTGCGAGCGCCAGCGCACGATGGTGCCGACGTTGGGCATCAGCGACTGGTTGATCAGCGCCGCCTGCAGCGTCTGGATCAGCGGCCGCGCCAGCAGGATGAAGACCGCGACCGCCACGAGCTCGAGCCCGTGCCGCGCCCAGACCTCGGACGGCGGCGTGGCACCGAGCACGTCTACGATGCGGCCGGCGTACCAGATCAGCCAGATCTCGACCACGGCGACCAGGAAGACCGCGGCGATCGTCCCGGCCATGACGCGCCGCGCCGGCCTCAGGTAGTCGACGAGGAACGGCCACAGCCGGTCGGGCGGCGTCGCCTTCGTCGCATAGGGCGCATAGGGGTCGACGAGCGACTCGAAGAAGCGGAACATCGGGAAAGCCTCGGGAAGCTGCGAAGGAAGGGCGGGCCTCTCGGCCCACGTCCGGGCCGATCAGGTCAGGTCGGCGAAACGGACGTTCTCCATGCAGGTGCTCCTCGCGGTTGAGCCGGCTCCATAGCGCATATCGGCCGCGGTGTCACCCCGTTCCGGACCGTCAGGTCCGCCGCGACCATGGCAGGCGTCACGTCCGTGCGGCGCCCCTGTAGGCGTTGACAAGGCCGGTGCGAAGCCGTTCCTGCGCGCACGGACAATGGGAGGGTTCGATGGCCGGGAGCGAACTGACGCAGCTCGGGCATGCGGCGCGGCCGGCGGCGTCGCCGGACGAGGCGGTGATCGAGCGCGTGCCGAACCCGCATCCGGACGCGGCCTATGCGGTCCGCTTCGCGGCGCCCGAGTTCACCACCCTCTGTCCGGTCACCGGGCAGCCCGACTTCGCGCACCTGGTCATCGACTACGTCCCTGGCGACTGGCTGGTGGAATCGAAGTCGCTGAAGCTGTTCCTGACCTCGTTCCGCAACCACCCGGGCTTCCACGAGGCGTGCACGGTCGGGATCGGCAAGCGGCTGCGCGACTCGATCCTGCCGCGCTGGCTCAGGATCGGCGGCTACTGGTACCCGCGCGGCGGGATGCCGATCGACGTCTTCTGGCAATGCGGCACCTTGCCCGACGGGGTCTGGATCCCCGACCAGGGGGTCGCGCCCTACCGGGGGCGCGGCTGATGGTCGGCGACGCGGATAAGGCGCGGGCCGCGGCCTGGTTCGAGACGCTGCGCGACCGGATCTGCGCCGCCTTCGAGGGGCTGGAGGACGCGCAGGACAGCGGGCCCTTCGCGGCGCTGCCGGCGGGCCGCTTCGCGCGCACCGTGACGCGACGCGACCCGGGCGACGGCGGCGACGCCGGCGGTGGGGTCATGGCGGCGATGCGCGCGGGCCGGGTGTTCGAGAAGGTGGGCGTGAACGTCTCGACCGTGCACGGGATGCTCGGGGCGGCGGCGCAGGCGAGCCTGACCGCCCGCCGTGAGGTGCCGGGACTCGCCGAGGATCCGCGCTTCTGGGCCTCGGGCATCAGCCTCGTCGCGCACATGCGCTCGCCGCGGACGCCGGCCGTGCACATGAACACCCGCATGTTCTGGACCCCTGGCGCCTGCTGGTTCGGCGGCGGCGCCGACCTCAACCCGGCGATCGAGCTCGCCGAGGACACTGCCGCCTTCCATGCCGCGCTGCGCGCCGCCTGCGACCGCCACGACCCCGGCTACTATCCGCGCTTCAAGGCGTGGGCGGACGAGTATTTCCTGATCCGTCACCGCGGCGAGGCGCGCGGGGTGGGCGGCATCTTCTTCGACGACCATGCGACCGGCGACTGGGAGGCCGACTTCGCCTTCACCCGCGCGGTCGGCGAGGCCTTCCTCGACGCCTTCGTCCCGATCGTCCGCCGCCGCATGCGCGAGCCGTGGACCGAGGCCGAGCGCGATACCCAGCTGGTCAAGCGCGGCCGCTACGCCGAGTTCAACCTGATCTACGACCGCGGGACGCGCTTCGGCCTCGAGACGGGCCACAACGTCGACGCCGTGCTGATGTCGCTGCCGCCGGTCGTCAAATGGCCGTGACGGCTGCCAGCCCGCGGGGCGACGAGCCTGTCCAGGCGGTCGGAGCGCCTTTACGCTCCGGAGTCGTTCTCCCCACGCGCGCAAGCGCGCGCGGGGCCCCTGCGCGCCTTTGCGCGCGCCAACCCACCCCCCTTCCCCCCCGCCCAAGCTTGGGCGGGGGGAACCTGCCCGATAGGGAAGAAGGAGAGGAGGAGAGGGCGGGTCGACAAAGTGCTGACCCGGACGGCGCAGGCCGCGCCTTCGCTTGGCGGCGCATAAGGGACGAGCGTGCGCGGAGCGATCGGCGATCGGCCTACTCTTGCGCGAGGGCGCGCAGCTCCTCGGCGGTGAGCGCGAAGTCGGAGGCGATCCAGGCCGCCTCGAGCCGGCGTAGGGTCGCTCCGAGCGCCGGTCCGGGTGCGCCGAGTTCCGTCGCCGGGAGCGGAAAGCGCGCCGCCGCGCCGCGGGCGAGCTCGGGCTCGAGGTCGGGCGGCAGCGGGGTGGCGTGGCTCGCTGCCCGGACGAGTGCCGCGTCGCGGGCGGCCTCGTCTCCGTGCCGGTAGGCGGCGGCGGCCGGGGGCTCATCCTCCGCCAGCGCCGCCGCGGCTGCGGCGAGCGCGCGGGCGTCGGCGCGCGAGAGCCGCAGCGCCGGCGCCCACTCCGGGCGCCAGCCGAGGCCCGCGAGCCGCCGCTGCCAGCGCGGCGCGATCCCCGCCTCGCGCTCCAGGTGGACGAGCGGGGCCAGCGGCCGCGGGTCGGCGCCGGGGAGCAGGCGGGCGAGGATGCCGGTCACGGCCATCGCCGCGACCGCGGGGGCGGGGTCGGCGGCGGCCAGCAGCTTGGCGAGCTCGGCGCCGACCCGCTCGCGCGACAGCCCGGCGAGGCCGTCCTGGGCGGCGGCGCAGGCGGCGAGGCCCTCGGGGTCGAGGCCGCCGGCGGGGTCGCCGTACCAGGCGTGGATGCGGAAGAAGCGCAGGATGCGCAGGTAGTCCTCGGCGATGCGCCGGGCCGGGTCGCCGACGAAGCGCACGCGGCCCGCGACGAGGTCCGGCAGGCAGCCGAGCGGATCGACCACCTCGCCGTCGGGCCGGGCGTAGAGCGCGTTCATGGTGAAGTCGCGCCGCGCCGCGTCTTCCGCGAGGGCCGTGGTGAAGGCGACGCGCGCGCGGCGGCCGAAGGTCTCGACGTCGCGGCGAAAGGTCGTGACCTCGAACGGCCGGCCCTCGGCGACCACCGTGACGGTCCCGTGGTCGATCCCGGTCGGCACCGGGTTCAGCCCCGCCGCCGCCGCGAGCGACGTCACCTTTTCCGGCAGCGCGTCGGTCGCTATGTCGATGTCGGCGACCGGCCGGCCGAGCAGCGCGTTCCGCACGCAGCCGCCGACGAAAAGCGCCAGGTGCCCCTCGGCGGTCAGCGCCGCCATCACCGCGCGCGTCGCCGGGGCGTCGAGCCAGTCGCCGGCGACGCGGGTCACGGGTCGCGCATCCGGTCGGAAAAGTTGCGCAGCATTCGCGCGGTCGCGCCCCAGATGTAGTGCGGCCCGTAGGGGATCACGTAATAGTGCCGCATTCGCCCCTGCCAGCGGCGGCCGTGCACCTGCAGGTTGGCGGGGTCGAGCACGAAGGCGAGCGGCACCTCGAAGACCTCGTCGACCTCGCCCCGCTCGGGCACAGGGCGGAAATCGTGCGGCACCAGCGCCACGAACGGCGTCACCAGGAAGTCGGTGACGGTCTCGTGCGGATCGAGGGTGCCGAGGATCTCGACCGTCGCGGGATCGAGGCCGATCTCCTCCCGGGCCTCGCGCAGCGCCGCGGCGAGCGGCGTCGGGTCGGCCGGGTCCTGCTTGCCGCCGGGAAAGGCCACCTGCCCCGGGTGGTGCTTGAGCAGCGCGGCGCGGCGGGTCAGCACGAGGTCGAGCCGCGGGCCGCGCTCGACCAGCGGCACCAGCACCGAGGCCGGGCGCAGCCGGCGGCCCTCGGCCCGCGGCACATCGGGGTTCAGGTCGTAGTCGGACGAGGCGCCGGCCGGCGTCGCGAGCGCGCGGCGGATGCGCGGGAGGCTTACGCCGGCGATGTCCATCCCCGCTACATGGCCGGGGGCCGGCACGGAGGCAAGGGGCGAGGCCGCCCGGCGCCCGCCGGCCGTGCCCGCGAGGCATCGCCGGGCGCTGAAGGGGCCGCATCGCCGGCCACGGTCACTTCACGGGAACGTTAGTCCTTGTTAGATGTTGCTCCCGTCGAGCTTGGCTGGAAGCGACCATGGAAGCGCTGAGCACCTCGGCGGGCGTCTTCGTCGCCGCCTTTGTCGCGGCCCTCGCGGGACTGGGTTTGGGGCGACGCCTCCCAAGCCGCCACCTCGACTCGGACACGCGCGACATGGTGCGTCAGGTCGCAGGCTTCCTCGGGGCGCTGGTCGCGCTCGTGCTCGGCCTGCTGGTCGCTTCCGCCAAGGCCAGCTACGATCAGCACCGCCAGCAGCTGCAGGACATAGCGGCGGACATCGTCGCGCTCGACACCGCGCTGGCGCATTTCGGAGAAGGCGCTGGGGGGGCGCGCGCCGCGTTGCGCGCGGCGGTCGTCGAGGAGCTGGATCGGTTCTCGACCGGCGGCAAGATCAGCGGCGCCGGGCTGGACCGGCCGGTTCGCGACGCCCGCGTCCTCGGCTTCTACGATGTTGTCGCGGCCCTGACGCCGCAGACGGATGCCCAGCGCCTCGCCCGGACGCGGGCGCTCCAGCTCGTCGACAGCATCGCCGCCACCCGCGTGCTCATGACCGAGGATCCGAGCGGATCGATCCCGTCGCCGTTCCTCGTCGTGCTGGTATTCTGGGTTGCGGCGATGCTGGTTGGCTTCGGCCTCTTCGCGCTCCCGAACCCGACGGTGATCGTCGCGCTGATGGTCGGAGCGATATCGGCCGCCGGGGCGGTCTACCTGATCCTCGAGCTCGACCGGCCACTGGACGGCACCATGCGACTTTCCACGGAGCCGCTGCGCTATGCCGTCGAGTCCCTCGGCCGATGACGGCCGGGCATCACCCACCAGGAGCGTGCCGCGGTGCCGGCCGACTCCGGCTGCAGAGGAGGAGCGCCGCCATGAACACGAGCCAACCCGGGCCTGCGTCCGCGGCGACGGCCTGGCCCCGCCCCTGGTCCGCGGTCGGACCGGCCGTACTCCTCGTCGCCCTGCTGGCGTCGGCGCTCGGCCTCGCCGCAGGGCCGGCCCGTGCCGATCCGATCAAGGATTTCCTGGCGCGGTTCAAGCCGGTGATCTGCTCGGACCAGACCTACGGCCTCTGCGCCGGTGCCAGCGGCTTCGTCTTCAACGACATCGCCTACGCGCGTTGCGACGTGAAGCACGGCAGGAGCATCAGTTCGCCCTTCCCCTACGACGACGGCAAGGACATCTGCTCGCTCAACGCCGAGGGAGCCGGCAACGGGTACATGGCGAGCACGTTCAGCTTGCCCGACTCGGTTCGAGCCCCGCGCGGCACCCAGGCGGTCTACGTCTGTCCGCGCACGTCGAGGGCCGCATATGCCAAGTGCGATGGGGCCGTCTGCTTCACGAGCACGTCGGGCCACAGCTTCCCGGGCTCCGACACGCCGCTCGGCCAGGACGAGATCATCTGCTCCTGCCCGATCGAGAAGGCGACTGCGCGGCAGGGTCTCGAGATCATCGGGCCCTATCCCTGCCAGAAGGACTTCTTCAGCGTGTGCGACAGCGCCGTCGCCACCGGGGCGAACGGGTCGACTCTCTACGACGGGACGTCGATCGGCTCGACGTTCATCGGCGCAACGATCCTCGACGGCAGAATTCCGCACTTGAACATTTGCCGCTGAGAGGCCTGTCGGCGGCGTTCCTCCGTCGGGACGCCTGTCGTCGAGGCATCGGCAGGAGGTTCCTAGCCGCCCGGAGCCGGCTCCGGGCGTTCGAGCGGCAGGCGCAGGACCAGCGGGACGCCGGCGAGATAGACCGCGACGACCGAGAGCCAGATCGCACCGGGCCATTGGTCGCGGACGAGGAAGTAGATGGCGGAGAAGCCGAGGGGCGCCGCGATCGAGGCGAGGCTGACGGCGGACGCCAGCACGCCCTGGAACTGGCCCTGCATGTCGCGATCGACCTGGCGGGTCGCCAGCGACTGCAGCGCCGGGACGCCGATGCCGCCGAGGGTGAAGACCGGCATGACCGCGAAGACCAGCCAGCCGCGCGTGGCGAAGGCGAGGACGAGGAGCGCGGCAGAGGTTCCCGCAACGCCGGTCAGGATCGCGGCGCGCTCGCCGAGAAGCTTGACTGCCGGCCCGGGGAGGAAGGCCTGGGCGAGGGTCTGGCAGACGCCGAAGGCGCCGAGCGACAGGCCGATCCGGAGCGCGTCCCAGCCGAAGGCGTCGCGGCCCCAGAGCGCCCAACAGACGCCGTAGGCCTCGCCGGTGGCGCTGAACAGGAAGAAGATCGCGATGATGGGCGCGAGCCGCTTCGCCGAGAGAGCCCAGCGCAGCGGGGCGAGCGGGTTCAGCCCCGCGAGGGCGAGCCCGTCGCGGACCGGCGGTCGCGACTCGGGCAGCATCAGCGCCGCGAGGTTGAGTGCGTTGAGCGCGGCCGCCGCGACGAAGGGCAGCCGCAGCCAGTGGTTGCCGAGGAGGCCGCCGAGGACGGGGCCGAGGATGAAGCCCGCGCCGAACATGGCGTTGAGCAGGCCGAACCGGCGCGGACGCTGATCCTCGCCGGAGATGTCGGTGAGGTAGGCGGTCGCCACCGAGACGTTGGCGCTGGTCAGGCCGGCGATAGCGCGGCCGAGGAAGAGCATGCCGAGGCTCGAGGCGAAGGTCAGGACCAGGTAGCTGACCGCGGCGCCGGCGAGCGAGGTCAGCAGCACCGGCCGGCGGCCGAGGCGGTCGCTGAGGGCGCCCAGCACCGGGGCGCAGACGAACTGCATGACGGCGTAGATCGCGGTCATCGTGCCGATGTAGGGCGCGACGTTGGCCGAGTGCGTCACGTCCTGCAGCAGCGACGGAAGGATCGGGAAGACCAGCCCGATGCCCATGGCGTCGAGCAGGATGGCGGTGAAGATGACGACGAGGGGTCGGTTCATTGGCGTTCCGCGCGGGCGCACGGCAGCGCTTGCCGTGGGCTCACGACTAGGCCCGAGGCTCGGGCGATTGCGGTTTCGGAAACGCTGGCCCTGCGGCGCCGGGGCGCGGGCGGGGCCTGTGCTCGATCGCGCGGCACGGGCTGCGCGGTCGCTTTTCGCGATGGGCGGCGCCTACACCCGACCGGCCGCGGGGGCAAGCCAGTCGTGGACGACGGGTCGGCGGGTGTTGCGCGGCGGCCTCAGCCGGCGGCGATCAGCTCGGCCATCTCGACGATGACTCGGGCCTGGCGGGCCGAGGCGATGTCGATCAGCCGGCCCTTGTAGGTGACCGCGCCCTGGCCGCTGGCCTCGGCCTCGCCCATGGCGGCGAGGATTTCGCGCGCCTCGGCGACCTTGGCCTCGGGCGGGGTGAAGACGGCGTTGGCGAGCGCGACCTGGTTCGGGTGGATAGCCCACTTGCCGACCATGCCGAGGGTCGCCGCGCGGCGCGCCTGCGCGGTGAAGCCGTCGGGGTCGGAGAAGTCGCCGAAGGGGCCGTCGACCGGCAGGACGCCGTTGGCGCGGCAGGCGGCGACGATCGCCGCGGTCACGCCGTGCCAGGGGTCGGCGTAGGAGGGCGGCCGCGGGGCGTCGCCGTCCCGGGGCGGCAGCATGTAGTAGCCGTCCTGGGTGCCGCCGATGCCGGTCGTCTGCATCCCCATGGACGCCGCGAAGTCGGCGGCGCCGATGCTCATCGCCTGCAGCCGCGGCGAGGCGGCGGCGATCTCGCGCACGTTGGCGAAGCCGAGGGCGGTCTCGATGATGACCTCGAAGCCGAGGCGTTTCGTGCGGCCGGTGGCGGCCTCGACGGCGGTCACGAGGGCGTCGACGGCGTAGAGGTCGCCGGCGGTCCCGACCTTGGGGATCATGATCCGGTCGATCCGCTCGCCCGCATGCTCGAGGATGTCGACGACGTCGCGGTACCAGAAGGGCGTGTCGAGGCCGTTGATGCGGACCGACAGCGTCTTGGTGCCCCAGTCGACAGCGCCGACCGCCTCGATGACGTTGGCGCGGGCGGCGGGCTTGTCGGCCGGGGGCACGCTGTCCTCGAGGTCGAGGTTGATCACGTCCGCCGCCGACGCCGCCATCTTCGGGAAGAGCGCCGGGCGCGAGCCGGGGCCGAAGAGCTGGCAGCGGTTGGGCACGGCCGGCGGGCTCGGGGGGATGGTGAAGCTCAACGGTCGGTCCTTTCGGATGGGCGTTTCCGGTGCCGCTTCCGGTGATAGGATGGTGGCCGGCGCCGCGTCAACGCGGCTTTTTGCGATGCAGCAAAGGGGATGGCCGTGAAGCGGCGCGAATTTCTCGTGGCGGGCCCGACCTTGCTTGCGGGCGCGAGCCTGGCGCCGGGCGCGCGCGCACAGCCCGCGGGGGACACCTGGCCGGTGGGGGCGTTCATCCTGCAGCGCCGGGGCCAGGTGCTGGCGGTGGCTCACGCGAGCGATCCGGACCGGGTGATCTGGGACACCGATCCCGAGGGGAACTTCCTCGCGGCGGAGCGGGCGACGTTGCGGAACCGGGTCAGCGGGATCCCCGAGGGGTCGTTCGAGATCAGCGACGACGTGGCGGCGCGCTGGGAGCGGCCGACGATCGGAGCCGTCACCGCCACGGCGGACGGCGTGACCGTGACCGGCGAGCTGAGCGGGCCGGAGGGGGTCATCGGCTACCGGCTGGGGTTTGCGGCGGTGGACGACGGGCAGCTGCGGTTCACCGCCGGGGTCGAGGATGCGGCGGCCGGGGTCAACCGGATCGCGGTGCGGCTCGGGTCGGCGCCGGAGGAGGGCTTCTTCGGCTTCGGGCTGCAGCTCACGTTCTTCAACCAGAAGGGCAACCTCCTGCCGATCCTCGTGCAGGAGCACGGGATCGGGCGCGGGCGGCGGGTCGTCACCCGGGCGGTCGACCTCTTCGCCAGCGACGGCGGCGGCAACCCCTATGTGACGGAGTGTCCGGCACCGCAGTTCATCACCACCCGGCTGCGCTCGATGTGCTTGGAGAATCTGGAGTATTCGACCTTCGACCTGCGGCAGAGCGACCAGTTCGACGTCAAGGTCTGGTCCGGGGTCATGACCGGGCGGATCTTCCACGGGCGGACGCCGCTCGAGCTGATCGAGGCCTATACCGAATATGCCGGGCGGATGCGGCCGCTGCCCGACTGGGTGCACCAGGGGCTGATCGCGGGGCTGCAGGGCGGCACCGAGGTGGTGCGGGGCAAGCTCGCCACGCTGACGAAAGCCGGGGTGCCGCTGGCGGGGCTGTGGCTGCAGGACTGGTGCGGCGTGCGCGTCACCGACGCCGGCTCGCAGCTCTGGTGGGACTGGAAGCTCGACACCGGCTACTATCCCGACTGGCAGGGGCTGTCGGCGGAGGTGGCGGCGGCGGGCGGGCGGATGCTCGTCTACATCAACCCCTACCTCAGCCGGCAGCCGGGGCACGACGGACTCTACCAGCAGGCGCTGGCGCAGGGGTATCTGGTCGAGGCCGAGGACGGGACGCCGTTCCTGCTCCGCAACACCGACTTCGATGCGGCGGTGATCGACCTGAGCAACCCCGACGCGCGGACCTGGATCAAGGGCGTGATCAAGTCGGCGCTGATCGGCGAGGCGGGCGCCTCGGGCTGGATGAACGACTTCGGCGAGGGGCTGACGTTCGACACCCGGCTCTACGACGGCGGCGATCCGGTGGTCTGGCACAACCGCTACCCGGAGGAATGGGCGCGGATAAGCCGCGAGGCGATCGAGGAGGCGGGGCGCGGCGACGACATCACCTTCTTCGACCGCTCTGGCTTCACCATGAGTCCGGGCACCGCGACGCTGTTCTGGCTCGGCGACCAGATGCAGACCTGGGACGAGTACGACGGGATCAGGACCGCGGTCGTCGGTCTCCTGTCGGGCGGCTTCTCGGGCTTCAGCCTCGTCCACAGCGACACCGGCGGCTACGTGTCCGCGAAGGTGACGGTGGATGGGCGGCCGATCCCGATCATCGCGCGGACGCCGGAGCTCTTGATGCGCTGGATGGAGCTCAACGCCTTCACCGCGGTCTTCCGCTCGCACGAGGGGCTCGAACCGGCGATCGCGGCGCAGCTCGACACCACCGCGGCGACGCTGGCGCACGCGAAGCGGTTCGCCTCGGTCTACCGGGGGCTCGGAGCCTACCGCAAGGCGCTGGTCGCCGAGGCGGCGGCGACCGGGCACCCGGTGGTCCGGCACCTCTTCCTGCACTATCCGGCCGACGCCAACGTCAAGGGGCTGCGCTACCAGTTCCTGCTCGGTCCCGACTTGCTGGTGGCGCCGGTGGTGACGCGCGGCGCGAAGACGGTAGAGGTCTACTTCCCCGAGGGCGACGCCTGGACCGACCTCTGGACCGGCACCGCGGCCGGCGCTGCCGGCGAGTGGCGGCGGATGCCGGCCGAACTCGGGACGCCGGCGGTCTTCCTGCGCAAGGGCGCCCCGTCGGCCGAGGCGATCCGCGCCGGGCTCCGCGACGCGGGCGTGCTGGGATAGGCATGCCGGAGAAGGGCGCCCCGCGCCGCGCCCAACCGGCGACGCCGCCCTCCCACGGGCTGCGACGAAGGGGGGGCGAGGCGCTCGGAGACAGCCGCTCGATCGGGGTGTAAGCTGCGCTCAAAACGTAAGCAGCTGAAATCGACGCACTTTATCTGTCGCTTTAGCCGGTTGTTCATCACTGGCGCTCATTCGACAGCCGTCGCGCTCGATTTTGCAGAGGTCCTTCAGAGGGCGCGCCGCGCGACGAGCGCCGCGCCGATGGTGCCGTCGTCGAGGTAGTCGAGCTCGCCGCCCACCGGCACGCCCTTGGCGAGCGAGGTCACCGTGATACCGAGCGGCGCCAGCTCGGCCGCGATGTAGTGCGCCGTCGTCTGCCCGTCGATCGTGGCGTTGAGCGCCAGGATCACCTCGCGTGTCCCCTCCTCGGCGACGCGGCCGACCAGCGCGGGGATGCGCAGCTCGTCGGGTCCCACCTGGTCGAGCGCCGAGAGCACGCCGCCGAGCACGTGGTAGCGGCCGCGGAAGGCGCCGCCGCGCTCCATCGCCCAGAGGTCGGCCACGGTCTCGACGACGCAGATCTCGCCGGTCGCCCGCCGCTCATCGGCGCAGATCGCGCAGAACTCGCCGGTCGCGATGTTGCCGCAGCGCGCGCATTCGCGCACCGTCGCGGCGACCTCGGCCAGCGCCGCCGCACCATCGCCAGCACCGCCCGCCGCGCCGAACGCGGCCCGAGTCCCGGCAGCCGCGCCATCAGCGCGATCAGCCGGTCGATCGCGGCGTCGCCTGCCTCGGGCATCTCAGAACGGCAGCTTCAGTCCCGGCGGCAGGTCGAGCTCCTCGGTCACCTTGGCCATCTCGGCCTGCGCCGCCGCCATCGCCCGCGCCTGCGCGTCGCGCACCGCGGCGACGATCAGATCCTCGACGACTTCGCGCTCCTCGGGGACGAAGAGCGAGGGGTCGATCGAGAGCCGCCTGACTTCGCCCTTGGCGGTCGCCGTCACCTTGACCAGCCCGGCGCCGGCCTCGCCCTCGACCTCGATGTCGTCGAGCCGGCCCTGGGCGTCGGACATGCGGGACTGCATCTCCTGCGCCTGCTTCATGATCTTGGCCATGTCGCCAAGCTGGCCTAGTCCCTTCAGCATCAATTCTCCTCCTGGAAGGGATCGAACGGATCCCAGTCGTCCGGTATTTCCTCGGCCTCCCCGGCGGGCGCCGGCACCAGCGCGTCGGCCGGCCGCACCTCGCGGATCTCGGCGCCCGGGAAGGCCGCGAGCACCGCCTGCACCATCGGGTGCTCGAGCGAGCGGGCCTTGAGGTCGCCCTTCTCCTTGGCCCGCACCTCGGCGATCGTGGCCGCACCGCCCGAGCCCACGATCGCCACGCCCCAGCGCGCGCCGGTCCAGAGCTGCAGCCGCTGCGCCAGCCGCGACGCGAGGTCGGGCGGCGCCCCGTCGGCGGGCTCGAACTCGATCCGCCCCGGCGCGTAGCGCACCAGCCGCACGCCGGCTTCGACCTCGACCAGGAGGCCGACGTCCCGCCGGGCGCGGATCAGCGCCACCACGTCCTCGAACCCCTGGTAGCGGGCCAGCGCCTCGGATGCGGGCGCCGGCGCCGGCTGCGGGATCGGCACCGGGGCCGGCATCGCCGCAGGCGCTGCGCTCGCCACCGGACCGCGCGCGGCCCGCGCCCCGCCGCCGCCCGGCGGCAGGGCCGCCGGCGGGGCAGGGGCGTCGCCCAGGCGTCGCACCAGCTCCTCGGGCGTCGGCAGGTCGGCGACATGGGTCAGCCGGATGATCGCCATCTCGGCGGCCATCATCGCGCTCGGCGCGGCAGCGACCTCCTCGAGCGCCTTCAGCAGCATCTGCCAGGCCCGGGTCAGCACCCGCATCCCGAGCCGCGCCGCCAGGTCGAGCCCGCGCGCGCGCTCGTCCGGCCCGACCGTCGGGTCGTCGGCGGCCTCGGGCGCGAGCTTCACCATCGAGACCCAATGCGTGACCTCGGCGAGGTCGCGGATCACCGCCATCGGGTCGGCCCCGGCCGCGTACTGCGCCGCGAGCTCGGCCAGCGCGCCCTTCGCGTCGCCGCGCATCACCGCCTCGAAGAGGTCGAGCACGCGGCCGCGATCGGCGAGTCCGAGCATCGCCCGCACTTCGGCCGCGGTCGCTTCGCCCGCACCGTGCGCGATCGCCTGGTCGAGCAGCGACAGCGCGTCGCGCATCGAGCCCTCGGAGGCGCGCACGATCAGCGCCAGCGCGTCCGGCGCCACCGCGACGCCCTCCTTGCCGACGATGCCGCCGAGGTACCCGAGCATCGCCTCGGGCTCGATCCGGCGCAGGTCGAAGCGCTGGCAGCGCGACAGCACCGTCACCGGCACCTTGCGGATCTCGGTGGTCGCGAAGATGAACTTCACGTGCGGCGGCGGCTCCTCGAGGGTCTTGAGGAGCGCGTTGAAGGCCGAGGTGCTCAGCATGTGCACTTCGTCGATGATGTAGACCTTGTAGCGCGCACTCGCCGCCCGGTAGGCGACCCCGTCGATGATCTCGCGGATGTCGGCGACGCCGGTGCGCGAGGCGGCGTCCATCTCCAGGACGTCGACGTGCCGGCCCTCGGCGATCGCCCGGCAGGCCTCGCAGGCGCCGCAGGGCTCGATCGTCGGGCCGCCGGTGCCGTCGGCGCCGATACAGTTGAGTCCCTTGGCGACGATCCGCGCCGTCGTGGTCTTGCCGACGCCGCGCACGCCGGTCAGCACGAAGGCATGCGCGATCCGGTCCGCCGCGAAGGCGTTCCGGAGCGTCCGCACCATCGCCTCCTGCCCGATCAGGTCGGCGAAGGTGGCCGGGCGGTACTTGCGCGCCAGCACGCGGTATTCGGTGTCGCTCAAGCGGGCATTCCGTGGCGGATGTCGATGCCCCAACCTAAGCAGCCCCTCCGGCGGGGACAAGCCGCGCCGCCGGCTTGCGCGACGCCGCGGACGCCCCTATGGGAACGCGATGACGCCACCCGAGCACCAGCGCCTCCTGATCGTCGACTTCGGCAGCCAGGTCACCCAGCTGATCGCCCGCCGCCTGCGCGAAGCCCGCATCTTCTGCGAGATCCACCCCTACAACCGCGTTGACGCGGCCTTCCTCGCCGACTTCGCGCCGCAGGCGGTGATCCTCTCCGGGGGGCCGGCCAGCGTCACCGACGAAAGCAGCCCGCGCGCGGCGGCGGAGATCTTCGGGCTCGGCGTCCCGGTCCTCGGCATCTGCTACGGCCAGCAGGCGATGATGGTGCAGCTCGGCGGCCGCGTTGAAGGCGAGCATGCCGCCGAGTTCGGCCGCGCCTTCGTGACGCCGGAAGGCCACGCCGACGACCCGCTCTTCCGCGGCCTGTTCCTGACCGGCCGCGAGGAGGTCTGGATGAGCCACGGCGACCGCGTCACCGAGCTAGCGCCGGGGTTCGAGGTGTACGGGACGTCGCCGAACGCGCCGTTCGCGATCCTCGGGGATCCTTCGCGGCGCTTCTACGGACTGATGTTCCACCCGGAGGTGCATCACACCGTCCACGGCGCGAAGCTCCTGCAGAACTTCACCGACATCGCCGGCTTCACCGGCGACTGGACCATGTCCGCCTACAAGGACCAGGCGATCGCCCGCATCCGCGACGAGGTCGGCGACGCCAGCGTGGTCTGCGGCCTCTCGGGTGGCGTCGATTCCTCCGTCGCCGCCGTCCTGATCCACGAGGCGATCGGCGAGCAGCTCACCTGCGTCTTCGTCGACACCGGCCTGATGCGGCTCGGCGAGGCCGACGAGGTCGTGCGGCTCTTCCGCGACCACTACAATATCCCGCTGATCCACGCCGACGAGGGCGACCGCTTCCTTGCCGCCCTCGACGGCGTCGAGGACCCGGAAGAGAAGCGCAAGACGATCGGGCGGCTGTTCATCGAGGTGTTCGAGAAACACGCCAAGGACGTCGGCGACGCTCGGTTCCTGGCCCAGGGCACCCTCTATCCCGACGTCATCGAGAGCGTCAGCTTCTCCGGCGGCCCCTCGGTTACGATCAAGAGCCACCACAACGTCGGCGGCCTTCCCGATCGGATGCACCTGAAGCTCGTCGAGCCGCTCCGCGAGCTCTTCAAGGACGAGGTCCGCGCCCTCGGCCGCGAACTCGGCCTCCCCGACAGCTTCGTCGGCCGCCATCCCTTTCCCGGCCCCGGCCTCGCCATCCGCTGCCCCGGGGCGATCACCCGCGAAAAGCTCGCGATCCTGCGCCAGGCCGACGCCGTCTACCTCGACCAGATCCGCCGCCACGGCCTCTACGACGCCATCTGGCAGGCCTTCGCCGTCCTCCTGCCGGTCCGCACCGTCGGCGTCATGGGCGACGGCCGCACCTACGACCACGTCTGCGCCCTGCGCGCCGTGACGAGCGTCGACGGGATGACCGCCGACTACTACCCCTTCACCCACGAGTTCCTCGGCGAGACCGCCACCCGGATCATCAACGAGGTCAAGGGCATCAACCGCGTGACCTACGACATCACCTCGAAGCCGCCGGGCACCATCGAGTGGGAGTGAAGAGGGTCCTTATCCGGATGGAAAGCGACGAGTGAGCACCCCGACGTTTCTGGACGGAGTTCCAGCCAGCCACGTGATCGACCGCTTTGCGAAAGCCGGCGGAAACGAGATTAAGTCCGGCAAGCTTTCAAGCCCGGAGAGTTCCGCGGCTCTCGCTGTCAACTGCTTTGGCTGGTTCATTGAGCGCCCGGAAGAGCTTCCGCCCTTTATGGGCCTTGAGGCCACGGGTGTTCCCGAACTGGTCGACGTCGAGTTTTGCGCCCGTTTCCCCTGGAGGGGCGGACGCCATCCTTGGCTCGATGCCGTAGTGCAGACGCCAACGGCATTGATTGGGATAGAGAGCAAGCGGTTCGAGCCATTCCAAGACGTGAAGACAGTTCGCCTGTCCGAAGCCTATAACCGGCCTGTATGGGGCGACAACATGCAGGGCTACGAGCGAATGCGAGATCGCCTTCGCTCGAGGGGGAGCGGTTCGTTCACCTCGATGCCGCGCAACTTGTCAAACATGCGTTCGGTCTGGTGACCGAAGGTCGCGGTCGGAAGCGGATACCGTCTCTCGTCTATATCTTCGCCGAACCCACCGAGAGGAACGGTCACGCCATTCCGCCGGATGACTTCGCGCGGCACCGTGCCGAGTTGGCTCGCTTTGCCAAAGCGGTCGCCGGGGACGAAGTCGTCTTCCATTTCGCAAGCTATCGGGATTGGCTCGGGACCTGGCCCACGCTGGACATCGGGATTGCTGCGCATGGACGAGCCGTGATCGAAGCGTTCGCTCCGTGAGTGAGACGAACGCTCTCGTCCGCGCGCTGACCGTCCTCGAGGCGCGCCTGCCCGCCGCCGAGTCGACGGCCGAGCGCCTCGCCCGCGCGAGCGAGGCGTCGCATCCCCGCCAAGCGCTCGCGGTGTATCTCAAGCGCGTCGACGACTTGGTCGAACGGGGCGATTACCCGGCCGCCGTCGATCTGACCGATCGGATGGCCGGTCTCCGACCTGTCGCCGAGCAGGCCGCCTACCTGGCCGATCTGCGCCGGCGCCACGCCCGCAAGCGCAGTCTCCTCAAGCTCCTCGCCTGACGCCGCTTGCCGATCGGCCGCCCGACGCCTACTGCTCGCACCCACCGACCGCGAGGCCGCCCATGGGTAACGTGACCCTGACCGGTTTCATCCACATCCCCCCGGCGGAGCGGGCGATGCTCCTGCCGCTCCTCGAGGCCCACGTCCGGCTGACCCGCGCCGAACCCGGCTGCCTTGCCTTCGACGTCACCGAAACCGCGCCCGGCTCGGGCCGCTTCGCGGTCGCCGAGCGCTTCCGCGACCGCGCCGCCTTCGATGCCCACCAGCGCCGCGCCGCCGCCTCCGCCTGGGGCGCCGCGAGCCGGCACCTCGCGCGCGACTACCGGACGGACGAAGGCTGACCGAGCCGCATCGCCGCGACGCCGCTTGATCGCGGTGCGAGCGGGGCATTGCCCCGCCCGCCGCGGTCGTGCGACGCTCGACTTCATGCGCCTCCTCGCCCGCCTCGCCGCCAACCTGTTGCTGCTCTACCTGCTGACCGCCGCCGCGGTGGTCGCCAGCGCCGTCTGGTTCGCGCTCCGGCCGCCGACGGAGTCCGCCGGGGTTCTGATCGTGCTCGGCGGCGCGATGACCGACGAATATACCCTTGCCTCGCAGACCCGGGGCCGGGTCGAGGCGGCAGTGGCGCTCTTCAACGCCGGCGCCGCACCGCGGATCCTCTTCACCGGCGGCGGCGCCGCCGAGGGCCAGGTGCCCGCCGGCGAGCAGATGCGCGCGCTCGCCGTGGCGCTGGGCGTTCCTGCCTCGGTCACCGCCGTCGAGACCGGCGCGCGCTCGACGCTGCAGAACGCGCTCTTCTCCCGCCCGGTCCTCGGGCCGCTCGCCGACGGTCCGGTCATGCTCGTCACCGACGGCTTTCACCTCGCCCGCGCCTGGGCGAGCTTCCGATGGGCCGGCTACCGCCAGATCCGGCTCGCCGCGGCCACCGCCTTCGGCGACGAACCGCTGCACCGGCAGCTGCGCTGGATCGGCCGCGAGGCGCTGGCCTGGTGGTTCAACCCCGCCCGCGTCGTCGCGTTCGAGCTGCTCGAACGGGTGCGCGGCCACGATCCCGAGCGCATCCGCATGCTCGACTGAGACGCCCGCCCTCCGGCCGCCACCGATCCCGGACCATGGACGTTTCGGGATGGCGGCGGGGAAGGCCTCAGTTCGACCAGGCGGTCAGCTGCGCGAGGATGTCGTCGACGACCGGCTTCACGCTGCTGGAGGCGGCGTCGATGTCGAGCACGCGGT
>JADMIO010690297.1_pt1 | contig 41885 bp, 37 predicted proteins | sample 8958161 | NCBI WGS metagenome assembly JADMIO01 (sample SAMN16585339, study PRJNA669376) | soil metagenome | isolation source: Crop rotation soil | place: USA: Cullars Rotation, Alabama | collected 2011 | reverse complement strand
GGCCGCGACTTCAAGTCACGTGAATTCCAAGCTTCGGATCCCACTGTGCTGGAAAGAACAAGTCCTGCTTGGTGGGAAAGAAATGATAGAGGCTGCCGCTGTTCGCGCCGGCGGCTTTGAGGATGTCCGACACGCTGGTGGACTCGTAGCCCTTCTCGGAAAACAGCCGCAGAGCCGTGAAGGTCAGTCGTTCGCGTGTGTCGTCGGCCATATCCAATACTTGATTGATCGTTCAACTAAGTCAAGAGCGACCCTCCCCTGGCTCTCCAATCCTTAAGATGGCCGGGCCTTGCGGGGTCCGCCCGATTCCCGTTAAGCCCGGCAGCCACGCCATTCTCGCCCGCACCACTTCCCATGATCGAAATAGAGGGACTGACCAAGCGGTTCGGGCCGATCACGGCCGTCGCCGGCATTGATCTGAAAGTCGGCAAAGGCGAAGTGCTCGGCTTCCTCGGTCCCAACGGCGCCGGCAAGTCCACCACCATGAAGATGGTGACGGGATATCTCGCGCCGACCTCGGGCCGCGCGCGCATCTGCGGACACGACATCGAAACCGACACGCTCGCGGCGCAAGCCATCATCGGCTACCTGCCGGAAGGCGCCCCGGCCTATGGCGATATGACCCCGCGCCAATTCCTCAACTTCATCGCTCAGGTGCGCGGCTATTCCCGCGCCGATGCGAAGACGCGCGTGCAGAGTGCTGTCGAGAAGACCGAACTTGATCCGGTGCTCGACCAGCCCATCGACACGCTCTCCAAAGGCTTCAAGCGGCGTGTGGGCCTGGCGCAAGCGATCCTGCACGACCCCGCGGTCCTCATCATGGACGAGCCAACCGATGGCCTCGATCCCAACCAGAAGCATGCGGTGCGTGCGCTGATCCGCGCGATGGCGCCTGAGAAGGCGATCATTGTCTCCACCCATCTGCTGGAAGAAGTGGAAGCGATCTGCACCCGCGCCGTGATCATCGACCGCGGCCGTGTCGTGGCCGACGGCACGCCGGCGCAATTGCTGGCGCGCTCGCGTCACCACAATGCCGTGACGCTGACGGTGCCGGCCGCGCAGGCCGGTGTCATAAAGGGCAAACTGAATGCCATCGGTGCTGTGGCCAAGGTCGAACAGACGACAATTGGCGAAACGGCCCAACTCACCGCCTTCCCCAAGGAAGGCGCGCTGCTGATCGAAGATGTGAGCCGGATGGCCGCATCCGAGAAGTGGGATGTGAAAGAACTCTACGCCGAAGCCGGTCGCCTGGACGACGTGTTCCGCGCCATTACCACCCACGACGCGACGCGCGCACGGGAGAGCCGTGCATGAAGTACGTGCTTCCGATTTTCCGCCGCGAATTCGCCGCCTATTTCGCGACACCGCTGGCTTACGTCTTTATCGTGATCTTCCTTTTCACGATGGGCGCTTTCACTTTTTTTATTGGTCGCTTCTACGACAACGGCATCGCCGATCTCTCGGCCTTCTTCACCTATCACCCCTGGCTCTATCTCTTTCTGGTGCCCGCGATCTCGATGCGGCTGTGGGCCGAGGAACGCCGCACAGGTACGATGGAGTTGCTGCTGACGCTGCCCATTCCGCTGTGGGCGACCGTGGCGGGAAAATATCTCGCGGCCTGGGCTTTCACCGGCGTCGCACTATTCCTGACTTTCCCTATCTGGATAACAGTGAATTATCTCGGGAGCCCCGACAACGGCGTCATCCTCGCCAGTTACATCGGCAGCTTCCTGATGGCTGGCGGTTATCTCGCGATCGGCGCCTGCATCTCGGCCGCCACCAACAACCAGGTGATCGCTTTCGTCGTCAGCGTGGTGGTGTGCTTCCTCTTCACGGTCTCCGGTGCGCCGCTGGTGATTGACTTTTTCCGCGGCTGGGCCCCGCTGGTCCTGATCAACGCGATTTCATCCTTCAGCTTCCTCACCCACTTCGCCGCCATCTCCAGCGGCGTGATCGATCTGCGCGATATCGTGTTCTTCTTCTCGCTGATCGCGCTGTTCCTCGCCGGCAACGTTGTCCTCGTCGACCTGAAGAGGGCGGGATAGATGACGCCGCTGTCGCGCCGCCTCTACGCTCTCGCCGCCATCACGCTCGCCGTGGTGATCTTCGTGACGCTCAACATCGGCGTCGACGCGACCTTCGTCGCGGCCAAGCTCGATTTGACGCAGAATAGCCTCTACACCCTTGCAACTGGTACAAAAAACACGATCGGCAAACTGCAGGAGCCGATCACGCTCAAGTTCTACTATTCCAAGAAAACCGCCGCCGACTACGCGCAGATCGATGCCTATGCCGGCCGGGTGCGCGACCTCCTCCAGCAGTACGCCGCGCGCAGCCACGGCAAAATCATTCTGCAGGAAATCGACCCCGAGCCCTTCACGCCGGAAGAAGACGAAGCCAGCACCGCGGGGCTGTCGGGTGCGCCGACCGACTCCGGCGACAATGTCTATTTCGGTCTGGTTGGCACCAATACCGTCGACGGCAAGGAAACGATCGCGTTCTTCTCGCAGAGCCGCGAGCCTTATCTCGAATACGATCTGACATCGCTGATCTACCGCCTCTCCGAAGCGAAGAAGCCGACCGTCGGTGTCATCTCCAGTCTGCCGCTCGACACCGGCGCCGGCGGCATGCAGGCGATGCTGCAAGGACAAACACAGCCCTTCGCGATCTATCAGGCGCTTGCCGCCAGCTACGACACCAAGATGATCGATCAGAGCTTCGTTGCCATTCCCAGTGGCATCGACGTGCTGCTGATCGCCCATTCCGGGGCGCTGGGTGAGCAACAACTCTACGCCATCGACCAGTTCGTGCTGGCCGGCGGACGCGCGCTCGTCTTCGTCGATCCCTATGCCGAGCTCGCCAATGCCGGCGGCGGCTTCGATCCGCAGAGCGCGGGTCCGCTCTCCTCCGATCTGCCCAAGCTGCTCGCAGCTTGGGGCGTCACCTACAATCCGCAGAAGATCCTTGGCGACCGCAAGTTGGCGCAGCGCGTCCAGTCCGGCGATCCGCGCAATCCGGTAGCGATCTATCCGGCTTGGCTCCATCTCGGCGCCGAACAGTTCGACAGCGGCGACCAGATCACCTCCAACATGCAGTCGCTGAACCTCGCCAGCGCCGGCACGCTCAGCCAGAGCAAGGGCGCGACGACGTCCTTCACGCCGCTCATCTTCTCGTCCGATCAGGCCGCGCTGCTGGATGCCATGCAAGTCCGGCTGAACCAGCGTCCGCAGGACCTGATGATGCAGGTAGAGCCGTCGGGCACGATCTACGACATCGCCGCGCGCATTTCCGGCCCCGCCAAGACCGCTTTCCCGAATGGCACTGCCAGCATAAAGGCCCCGCTGCTCAAAGAGTCCAAAGGCGCGATCAACGTCGTGGTGATGGCCGACGCGGACATTTTCGACGATCGCTTCTGGGTGCGCATGGACAATGTCTACGGCAAGCCGACGGCAACACCGTTCGCCGACAACGCCGCCTTTGTTCTGAACGCCGTGGAAAATCTCAGCGGTTCGGATGATCTGATTTCGCTGCGCACGCGTGCCACCAGCAGCCGCCCCTTCACCAAGGTCCAGGAAATCCAGGCCGACGCGCAGGCTAAATTCCAACAGGAAGCCGACGCGCTGCAGCAACGCCTGACCGACACGCAGACACGCCTGCAGGCATTGCAGCAGGGTAGCGGGCAGACCGGTGACAACATCTCCATGACACCGCAGCAGCAGGCCGAGGTCGACCGGTTCAAACGCGAATTGCTGGAAACCCGCATCGAGCTGCGTAACGTGCAGCACAATCTGCGCAAGGAAGTGGACGCGCTTGGCGGCGTGCTTGCTTTCCTCAATATCGCGCTCGTGCCCATGCTCGTCGCCGGCTTCGCCGTCGTGCTCGCCGTGCTGCGCCGCCGGCGCCGCGCGCGCGCCATTTCGCATTAGAGGCGCGCATGGCCGATACCGCATCCCTGATGAAAGACCCGCGCCGGCGCAATCTCGTAGCCCTGGGTGCCGTCGCACTTTTCAGCGTGGTGTTCGCCGTCGTCGCGCTCTGGCAGCAGGCCGAGAGCCTGGCGCCGAAATACACACCGGAACTCTTCTTTCCGAAGTTGAAGGATCAGGTGACGTCCATTCAGAGCATCCACATCGTCTCGAAGAAAACTGGAACGATCGATGTTGCGCTCACCGCAAGCGGCGACTGGGTCCTGCCGGGCCGCAACAGCTATCCGGCTTCGATGGAAGAGATCAAAAAGACGGTCGTGGCGCTGGCCTATCTCGAAAAGCTCGAACCCAAGACCAACCGCGCAGACTGGTTGCATCGTGTCGGGCTCGACGATCCCACCAAAGGCGGCGACGGTACGTTGTTCGCGTTCCTCGACGACAAAGGCAAGACGATTGCGTCGATCATCGTTGGCAAGAGCCAGGACATCGGCGATCCCAGTGGCGCCGTCGGTATCTTCGCGCGCGATCCCAACTCTACCCAGGTCTGGCTGACAAAGAGCGTCGTTGAGTTGAGCGGCGATCCATCGGCGTGGGTTGCGAAAGACGTCCTGAACATCGACCGTTCCCGCATCCAGGAAACGGACGTCACGCCCGAAAGCGGTCCGGCCTATGTCACCCGCCGCAACGCGCCGAGCGACGCGGAGTTCTCCCTGGTCCCGCTCCCCAAGGGGCGCGAGCTGGCAGATCCCAGCGCGGCCTCCGGCGTTGCCGCTGCCATCGTCGGCTTCACCTTCGATGACGTGAAAGCGGAAAGCGGCTTCGACTTCAGCAAGCCGGCGCGTGTCGTGACCAAGACCTTCGACGGTCTCGCGGTAACCACCTTGATCATCCAGGAAGGCCCGGATTTTTGGGCCGCGATTTCCGCCGAAGCCGCACCGGGCAAGGCCGATGCGGCAAAAGAAGCCGCGCAAATCAACGCGCGCACGCATGGCTGGGCGTATAAGCTGCCAGCTTACAAGGGTCAGCTCTTCACCACGGCGCTGGAACGCCTGCTGAAGCCGGTTGCCCCGACAGCGCCGAAGAAATGAGCATCGAGCCCAATCCGACGCAGGGCACCGACGCGGTGCCCATGTTCTTGCGCGACGTCTGGTACATGGCGGCGCTGGCGCGCGACTTCGCGCGCGGACAGATGCGCCGCGTGATCCTGCTGGGTGAGCCGGTTGTTATAGGCCGCATGCGCGACGGCAAGGTGTTCGCCTTGCGCGATATCTGTCCGCATCGCGGCGTGCCGCTGTCGGCCGGGAAGCTGATGACGGAGAACACCGTCGAATGCCCCTATCACGGCTGGCGTTTCCGCGGTGACGGCGTGTGCTCGCTCATTCCTTCCACGGTCGCCGGCCAGGAAGGACTCGATCCCTCGAAAATTCGGGTGCGGAATTATCCGGTGCGCGAGCAGGATGGCCTCATCTGGGTCTACATGGCCGCGAACATGGCCGCCGCGCCGAAAGGCGAGCCACCCAAAGTGCCGATCGCCGACGCGAAGCCGCGCTGGGTGGAAAGCCAGACCTTTCCCTGCGACATCGATCACGCCGTGATCGGCCTGATGGATCCGGCCCACGGTCCTTACGTGCATGCGCATTGGTGGTGGCACAAGGCGCCGCGCGACAAGGAAAAGCACTACGCACCGCTGCCGAACGGCTTCGTGATGACGCGCCACAAGCCGACCAAGCCGGTTTACGGCCTGCTTGGCGCGCAGGTCTCCACCGAGATCACGTTCGAACTGCCCTCCACACGCTTCGAGAATATCTCCGGCACTGTGTTCGGCAGAAGCTTCGACGTGAGCGGCTTGACGGTGTGCACACCCATCGACAGCGAAACCACGCAGGTGACGCAGATATTCTATTGGCCCGGCTGGATGCACTTCATCAAGCCGTTCTTCATGGCCATCGGCCCAACCTTTCTGTCCGACGACCGCAAGATCGTCGAGCTGCAGAAGGAAGGGCTGAAGTTCGATCCGCCGCTGATGCTCATCCAGGATTCCGACGTGCCGGCGATGTGGTACCACCGCCTCAAGAAGGCCTGGGCGGAGTCCGTCACCAACGGGACCGCTTTCGAGAACCCGGTCAAGGAACGCACACTGAGGTGGCGGAGCTAGGGTTTCATTGCGCAAGCAGGACGCTGATTATCTGCCAACTACGCGCTCGGTTCATAAGTCAGATCTCGGCTTGCCCTAGGCCCGACTCCTCGCTAAACGGTCCCCTTAACCTGCAATCCGGCTGGACAAATCACGCCTCAAGCGTGTGCCCGCCTGCGCGCGAGAATAGATGCCTAAACGCCAAGATATCCACACGGTTATGATCATCGGGGCCGGCCCCATTGTGATCGGACAAGCCTGTGAATTCGACTATTCCGGCGCCCAGGCGTGCAAGGCGCTCCGGGCCGAGGGCTATCGCGTCGTCCTCGTCAATTCCAATCCCGCCACCATCATGACCGATCCGCAATTGGCGGACGCGACATACATCGAACCGATCACGCCGGAATTCGTCGAGAAGATCATCGCCCGCGAAAAAGCGAACGTGCCCGAGGGCCGGGTGTTCGCGTTGCTGCCCACCATGGGCGGACAGACCGCACTCAACACCGCACTCTCGCTGCGCAAGCGCGGCGTGTTGGAGAAGTATGACATCGAACTGATCGGTGCGAGCGCGGAAGCCATCGACAAGGCTGAGGATCGCGAACTGTTCCGTCAGGCGATGGTGAAGATCGGTCTGGACGTACCGCGCGGCGTCACGCTCAAAGGCTATCTGCGTCACAAGAAGGATGAAGCCGGCAACTTCCTCTATGACGGACAGAACAATCCGATCATGGAGCTTTCGCCTGAAGCCTTCGCCCATGCCTTGCAGGCACTGGACGAAGTCGGCCTCCCTGCGGTTATCCGCCCGTCCTTCACGCTGGGCGGCACCGGTGGCGGCATTGCTTACAACCGCGAAGAATATTTCGAGATCGTGGAAGCCGGCCTTGACGCCTCACCGACCAACGAAGTTCTGATCGAGCAATCAGTGCTCGGCTGGAAGGAATATGAGATGGAAGTCGTGCGCGATCGCGCAGACAACGCCATCATCATTTGCTCTATCGAAAATATCGATCCGATGGGCATCCACACCGGCGACTCCATCACTGTCGCCCCTGCCCTGACCCTGACCGACAAGGAATATCAGCGCATGCGTTCGGCCTCGATCGCCGTGCTGCGCGAGATCGGCGTCGAGACAGGCGGCTCCAACGTGCAGTTCGCAGTGGATCCCGCGACTGGCCGCATGGTCATCATCGAGATGAACCCGCGTGTGTCGCGCTCGTCGGCACTGGCATCCAAGGCGACCGGCTTTCCCATCGCCAAAGTGGCCGCCAAACTTGCCATCGGCTACACGCTCGACGAACTGCAGAACGACATCACCAAGGTCACGCCTGCCTCGTTCGAGCCGACGATCGACTACGTGGTGACGAAGATCCCCCGGTTCGCGTTCGAGAAATTCCCCGGTGCCGAACCGTCACTCACGACTTCGATGAAGTCGGTGGGTGAAGCGATGTCTATCGGTCGCACTTTCGCGGAATCGCTGCAGAAGGCGCTGCGGTCGTTGGAAACCGGCCTGACGGGCCTCGATGAGATCGACCTTGCCGCCGACGCCAACACGATGCGCGCGGCGCTGGCGAAAACCTCGCCGGACCGGTTGCGGGTGGCGGCGCAGGCGATGCGCAACGGTTTCCCGCTGGAAGAAATCGCTGCCATCACAAAATATGACCCATGGTTCCTCGGCGAAATTCAGCACATCCTCTTTTGCGAGGACGAAATCCGGAAGAACGGCTTGCCTGCGGGCGCTGACGGATTGCGCCAGATCAAATCAATGGGCTTCTCCGATGCGCGCCTCGCCAAGCTGACGGGACAAAAAGAAAAGGACATTCGCGCGACCCGCGAGCGGCTCAACGTCCGGCCCGTGTTCAAGCGCATCGACAGCTGCGCTGCCGAATTCGCTGCCATCACGCCCTACATGTATTCGACCTACGAGACGCCCGTCGGCGGCAAAGTCGAATGCGAAAGTCAGCCGACCGACAAGAAGAAAGTCATCATCCTGGGTGGCGGACCGAACCGCATCGGCCAGGGCATCGAGTTCGATTATTGCTGCTGCCATGCTGCGTTTTCGCTCTCCGCGCGGGGCATTGAGACCATTATGGTCAATTGCAATCCGGAGACGGTGTCCACCGATTATGACACCTCCGATCGTCTCTATTTCGAACCGCTGACGGCAGAAGACGTCCTGGAAATCGTACGTGTTGAGCAGTCGAACGGCACGCTTGCCGGCGTCATCGTTCAGTATGGCGGTCAGACGCCTCTCAAGCTCGCCAACACGCTGGTCGAAGCCGGCGTGCCGCTGCTGGGCACGTCTGCCGATGCCATAGACCTCGCCGAAGACCGCAAGCGCTTCCAGGTCCTGATCAACGATCTCGGCCTGAAGCAACCGCGCAACGCTACGGCGATGACACCCGATGAGGCCATCGTCGCCGCCAATGAGATCGGCTATCCGATCATTCTGCGCCCCTCTTATGTGCTCGGCGGGCGCGGCATGGTCGTCATCTCCGACGAAGCACAGCTCAAATCCACCGTGCAGTCCGGCGACGTGTTCCGGATCTCCGGCGACAATCCCGTCCTGATCGACGCGTTCCTGCACCACGCGACCGAAATCGACGTCGATGCCATCTGCGACCATGCCGGTGACGTCTTCATTGCCGGCATCATGGAGCACATCGAGGAAGCCGGCGTGCATTCCGGCGACTCCGCCTGTGCCATCCCGCCCCACTCGCTGAGCAAAGAGACGATCGCGGAAGTCGAACGCCAGACCATCGCCATGGCCCGCGCGCTGAAAGTGCGCGGCCTGATGAACGTGCAATACGCCGTGCAGAACGGCGACATCTATGTGCTGGAGGTCAATCCGCGCGCCAGCCGCACCGTTCCCTTCGTCGCCAAAGCCATCGGCCTTCCGGTCGCGGCCATCGCCGCGCGCGTCATGGCCGGCGAAACCCTGGCGTCCTTCAACCTGAAAGCGCCGAAGCTGAGCCATATCGCAGTGAAGGAAGCCGTGATGCCCTTCAACCGGTTCCCCGGCGTCGACACGATCCTGGGCCCGGAGATGCGCTCCACCGGTGAAGTCATGGGCCTCGATGAAAATTTCGGCCGCGCCTTCGCCAAGAGCCAGGTCGGTGCAGGACTGAAGCTTCCGCTTGCCGGTACGGTCTTCATTTCCGTCAAAGAGACAGACAAGGCTTTCGCCATCGAGCCTGCCGGGCAATTGATCGCGATGGGCTTTCAAATCATCGCCACCCGCGGCACAGCCAAATTCCTGCGCGATGCCGGGCTTGAAGTGAAGAACGTCAACAAGGTGCTGGAAGGACGCCCGCACATCGTCGATGCGATCAAGAACGGCGAAGTGCAACTCGTCTTCAATACGACCGAAGGCACGCAGTCGCTGACGGACTCTTTTTCCATCCGCCGCACTGCGCTCCACCAGAAAGTTCCCTACTACACGACGATGGCCGGCGCGGCCGCAGCCACTCAGGCCATTGCCGCGCTCAGGGCCGGCTCTCTTGAAGTTGCCCCCCTGCAGTCTTACTCTTTCGGCAGCGATCGCCACTGAACCGACTTAATAGTTCAGGCGTAACAAGTACTTATGGCATCAACCGCGTTCAAATTCGGCTTGCGACTGTAAAGGTCCGGCCGGAGGGAGCGGTTTTGCCGCTTTTAGGATTTTGGATGATGGAACGCATTCCCATGACCGCCGCGGGCTACAAGGCCCTCGAGGACGAGGTCAATCACCTGAAGAACACCGAACGCCACCAGATCATCAAGCAGATCGCGGAAGCGCGCGCGCATGGTGATCTTTCGGAGAACGCGGAATATCACGCTGCCAAGGAACGCCAGTCTTTCGTCGAAGGCCGCGTGATGGAGCTGGAGGACAAGATCGGCCGCGCCGATGTGATCGACGTATCCAAGCTCTCAGGCACTACCGTGACGTTCGGCGCCACGGTCACCATCGTGGACGAAGACAGCAACGAGAAACGCAAGTTTCAGATCGTGGGTGACGTGGAATCGGACGCCAAGAAGGGCCGCATTTCGATTTCGTCGCCGATCTCGCGCGCGCTCATCGGCAAGTCGAAGGGCGACACCGTGGAAGTTGCGGCGCCTGGCGGTGCGCGGTCCTACGAGATCCTGAAAATCGAGTTCATCTAACCGCGCCTGTGCCAGCATGCCCGGTTCCGGGTCGATATGGTGACCCGTATCCCCGCCTGGCGTGATCGGTATGGTCAACAAACCGGTCGGTCGCTCAGGTTCATCCCCGAATCACCGCGGCGAAGCACGACAGTCTCCATCGCGCGTGCAATGGACCGGACAGCCAAGCCGGTAGCGCGGCCGTAGGCGGCTTTGCTTGCGCGGGCCCGGCACTATACTAGAGGCATTGATCTTTTCGGGCTGGGACAGGCATGGCGACGATTGCGCTGGTGGACGACGACAAGAACATCCTGACCTCGGTCTCGATGCTTCTGGAGCAGGAAGGCTATCACGTCCGCACATTCTCGGACGGTGCCTCGGCGCTGACCGCGCTGTCGGCAACGCCGCCAGACCTCGCCATCCTCGACATCAAGATGCCGCGCATGGACGGGCTCGAACTCCTGCGCCGGTTGCGCGGCAGCACCGAATTGCCGGTGATCTTCCTCACTTCGAAGGACGAAGAGATCGACGAGTTGATGGGTCTCAACGCCGGCGCCGACGACTACATCCGCAAACCCTTCTCGCAGCGCCTGCTGCTGGAACGCGTAAAGGCGGTGCTCCGGCGCGGCGAAGCCCGCAAGACGCCGGCAGGTTCGCCGGAAGCGAAAAAGGAAGCACTGGTGCGCGGCAAGCTGGCACTGGATCCGCAGCGCCACGAATGCACCTGGGACAACAAACCGGTTCGCCTTACTGTGACCGAATTCCTGATCCTTCAATGCCTGGCGCAGCGGCCCGGTTTTGTGAAGAGCCGCGACAATCTTATGGACGCGGCCTATGACGATCAGGTCTATGTCGACGATCGCACGATCGACAGCCACATCAAGAGGCTGCGCAAGAAGTTCAAGGTGGTCGATGATGACTTCGATGCCATCGAGACCCTCTACGGCGTGGGCTATCGCTATCGCGAGTAGTTCGCTCGCTCCCGCATGAGCACGAGTCAAGACGCGCGCGCAGAGGAATCCAGGCCGTTTCAGGCGCTGAGTTTCGGTGCCAGGATTCCGACTCCGGCTCGTTTCTCGGCGTTGACCCGTCGTGTCGTCTTCTTCAACGCCGTGGCACTCATCGTTCTCATCGGCGGCGTCATCACCGTGCAGTCGAGCAGTGTCGGCCTGATCGAAGAACGCATCGCCGGCATCCAGGACCAGGCGTCAATCGTGGCCAACACCCTGGCGGAGTACACCACCGAAGAAAGCACGCGTTCGATCAACTCGAACCAGGCCCGCCCCCTCCTGCGCCAGCTGATCGAACCAACGCGCCTGCGCGCACAGCTCTACAATCGCGGCGGCAACCTGCAGATCGATACCCGCAACCTGCTGTCGCGCAACATCGTGCAGACCTTCGACCTGCCGCCACTGGATTTCTGGAGCCGCACCAAGGAAGCCATCACCCGTTTCTACGACGGCGTGATGGGTGTGCGCCCGTTCACAAGGCTGGAGCCCTACTTCGAGGCCGGCAACAACGGACGGGTCTACACCGAAGTGACGCGCGCACTGGGCGGCGAGATCGGCAGCGCGGAGCGTGTCAACGAACGCAACAAGCTGGTGCTCTCCGTCGCCGTGCCGATCCAGCGTTTCAAAGCCATCTATGGCGTGCTGCTGGTATCGACCGAAGGCGGCGACATCGACGACATCCTGCGCCAGGAGCGCACCACCCTGCTGTGGGTCTTCCTCGTCGCGCTCGCGGTGATGGTGATTTCGTCCTTCTACCTTGCAGGCGCCATCGCTGAGCCGGTCAAGCGGCTGGCGGAAGCCGCCGATCGCGTGCGACGCGGCAGGCTGGGACGCGAAACCATTCCCGACATGTCGGAACGACACGACGAGATCGGCGATCTCTCCGTCAACCTCTCCGGCATGACACAGGCGCTATACGATCGGATCGACGCCATCGAGAGTTTCGCCGCCGACGTGGCGCATGAACTCAAGAATCCGCTCACCTCGCTGAAGAGCGCGGTGGAAATGTTCAGCAGGACGCGTGACGACACTTCGCGCGAGCGGCTGATGGTCGTGATCCGCAATGACGTCAAGCGTATCGACCGTCTCATCACCGATATCTCCGACGCCTCGCGACTCGACGCCGAACTCAGCCGCGAGACCAGCGATCCCATCGACGTGGCGCATCTGCTGGAGACCATCGTCGAAATCTACAAATTCACGGAGATGCCGCACGGGGTCTCGCTGGCGACCGCGCTGAGCATTCCCCCGGGTACCACGGTGATGGGCCGCGACGAGCGTCTCGGGCAGATCTTCCGCAATCTGATCGACAATGCGATTTCGTTCAGCCCGACGAACGGCATCGTCACCATCGGCGCGACGCTCGGCCTTCACAGCGTGCGGGTCACCGTGGAAGACGAAGGCCCCGGTATTCCGTCGGAGAACCTGGAAAGTGTGTTCCAGCGCTTTTACACCGAACGTCCCGCCGAGCATGGCTTCGGTAAGAACTCCGGTCTGGGCCTTTCCATCGCCCGGCAGATCGTCGAGGACGCCGGCGGACATATCTGGGCCGAGAATCGCATGGGGCCGACCGAAAAGAGCGGAGCCCGCTTCATTGTCGAACTTCCGTTGACGCACTGATGAGCGCCGCCAACATCCACGCCAGCTGCATTGTTCTGGGCAAGTTCGCGACCGCATTCGAGGCATCGCCGGACGCCGGCGTTCTGCTTCTGGGCGACAGCGGCTCGGGGAAGTCCGATCTCGCTCTGCGTCTGATTGAACGCGGTGCCGTACTGGTGGCCGATGATCGCACCGACCTGAGCACCAGCGATCACACGTTGTTGGCGGCGCCGCCGCAAACCATTGCCGGCCTTTTGGAAGTACGCGGAGCGGGTATCGTGCGCCTGCCGTATCGGGCGCGTGCGCGGATCGCACTCGTCGTGATGCTCGTGCCGCCGCACGAAGTGCCACGGCTACCGGAACTCAACTATTTTTCCCCGCCCTCGCCCCTGATGCTGGCGGAGGAATTCTGTCCGCCCCTGCTGCAACTCTCGGCTTTCGAGGACTCCGCGCCCGCCAAGGTGGCGCTGGCCGCTGCGGCATTCGACCAAGGCCGATTTGTCAAGGAAGTCAACCGGCTATGAGGGCTTCCATCGGACGCGAAGCTTGTTATCGTTCGCCGCCTTCTTACATACACACCCACCCATGATCGGCATCGTTCTCGTCACACATGGCCGTTTGGCCCAGGAATTCATCGCGGCGATGGAGCACGTCGTCGGACCGCAGACACATCTGCGCGCCGTCTGCATCGGACCGGAAGATGATATCGAGCGGCGCCAGCGCGAAATCGCGGCAGCGGCGAAATCAGTGGATGTCGGCAATGGCGTTGTCATCGTCACCGACATGTATGGCGGTACACCGTGCAATCTTGCTCTTACGCTGCTCGAAAAGGGCAAGATCGAAGTGCTGGCAGGCGCAAGCTTGCCCAGTCTCATCAAGCTGGTCGACATCCGCACCAAAGTCCCGCTTGAGCAGGCGGTCAAAGAGGCCATAGAAGCAGGCCGCAAATATATGCGCGCCGGCTCCGCCGATCTTGCCGGAGTCAGCCACGGATGAGCGATCCGGACCGGCGGCACGCCACCGTCACGATCCGCAACAAGCTCGGTCTTCATGCGCGCGCTTCGGCCAAGCTCGTGGAAAGCGCCGCCCGGTTCCAATCCAAAATCACCGTCACCAAGGACGGCCAGATCGTCGACGCGCGTTCGATCATGGGCCTGATGATGCTGGCCGCCAGCATCGGTTGCGAAATTCAGGTCGAGGCCGTGGGACCGGATGCAGATGCGGCGATGACTGCCGTCCTCGCGCTGATCGAAGCCAAGTTCGGCGAAGAATAATCCCATTAATTCCGCCCAGCGCGGGTTGCGCGGACCCGCGCCAAGGTCAAATCTTGCGCGCCGTTTGGGGGAAAACGATATGGAACCGAAAGGCGGCCTGCCCGCTTGGGGCGCCGCGGCCATCGTGGTCGCCACACTTGGATTGTCCTGGCTGTTGCTGCCGGGCAGCCACGACACGTCCGGTGACAACACGAAAGTCGCCGACCAGTTTCCCAACGATCAATTCCCCTCGACCTACAAGCCGCAGTCGTCGAAAACGACGCTCATCAAGAACGCGACGATCCTGACCGGCAACGACCAGGAGATCGCCCACGGTTCGGTCCTGATCGAGAACGGCAAGATCTCCGCAGTGGGCACTGATCTGCAGGCACCCGCCGGCGCGGTGGTGATCGATGGCACCGGCAAGTTCGTCACGCCTGGCATCATCGACATTCATTCCCATCTCGGCGTCTATCCCTCGCCGCAAACCAACGCGACATCGGACGGCAACGAGGCGACCAAGCCCACCACGCCGGAAGTCCGCTCCGAAAATTCGGTATGGCCTCAGGATCCCAATTTCACCCGCGCGCTCGCGGGCGGTGTGACGGCGATGCAGATCCTTCCCGGGTCAGCCAACCTGATCGGCGGCCGGTCGGTGGTGCTGAAGAACGTACCTTCGCGCACCACACAGGACATGAAATTCCCCGGCGCGCCCTATGGCGTGAAGATGGCCTGCGGCGAGAACCCCAAGCGCGTCTATGGCGACAAAGGCGGTCCGCAAACCTGGATGGGCGATGTCGCCGGCTATCGCGCCGCCTATCAAAAGGCGTGGGACTATCGCGAGAAATGGCGCAAATACTGGAAGACAAACAAGGGCGGCAAAGGCGGCGACGCGCCTGATCGTGACATCGGCCTCGAAACGCTGGCGCTGGTTCTGGACAAGACTATTCCGATCCAGATGCACTGCTATCGCGGCGACCAGATGGCGACGATGATCGACGTGTCGAAGGAGTTCGGCTTTCGCATCGCCGCCTTCCATCACGCGACCGAGGCCTACAAAGTTGCCGACCTGCTGCGCGCCAACAATATCTGCGCCGTCATGTGGGCCGACTGGTGGGGCTTCAAGATGGAAGCCTTCGACGCCGTGCCCGAAGGCATCGCGCTGGTGGACGCGGCCGGCGCCTGCGCCACCATTCACTCCGACTCTGAAATCGGTATTCAGCGGCTCAACCAGGAAGTCGCCAAGGCGATGGCCGCCGGCCGGCGCATCGGCCTAAACATCACGCGTGCCCACGCCGTGGCGTGGATGACGCGCAACCCGGCCAAAGCGCTGGGCATTCTCGATCACGTCGGCACACTCGATAAAGGCAAGATGGCAGATGTCGTGCTATGGGACGGCGATCCCTTCAGCGTCTACACCCATGCCGAGAAAGTCTTCATCGACGGCGCGGTGCTCTACGACCGTGACGATCCCAGGATCAGTCCGCGCAGCGATTTCGAACTGGGACTGTTCCCCGACATGGGACCACGCGGAGGAGCGGGCCAATGAGAAAATTCTCAGCCATCGCGGGAACAGCTGTACTCGCGCTTTCCGCAGCTCTGGCCGCGGCTCTGGCGCAGCCCGCCACCCCGGCCGCACCGACCACCGCGATTCCGGCACCGGTGATATCGGCCCCCTTGCCGCCGACCAATCCGCCAATCCTGATCCGCCACGGCAAGATTTATACAGTCGGCCCCGCCGGCACGCTGGCGGATGGCGACGTTCTGATCGAAAACGGAAAGATCACCGCGGTCGGACCCAATCTCGTCACGCCGCCCAACGCGCGCGTGGTCGACGCAGGGGGCAAACCGGTCACGCCCGGCCTGATGGCGTCCTATTCGGCAATCGGCATCGAAGAGATCGAGCTGGTCGATGAATCCAACGATAGCAAAGTGAATCAAGACGTCTCTGCCGTGGCATTCGATGTCGCCGATGCCATCAATCCGAACTCCACACTCATTCCCATCGCCCGCATCGCCGGCGTGACGCGCGCACTCTCTGCGCCGACGCTGAGCGGCCCTGGGGTCTTCTTCGGCCAAGCCGCGGTCATACACCTCGGGAAAGGTCCCGACCTGGTCGTGAAGCCAAGAGCGAGCGTGCTCGTGACTCTCGGCCCACTGGGCGATGACATCGGACGCGGGACCAGACCGGACACCTGGGCGCAGTTCCGTGAAACGCTGGATGACGCGCGTGAGTATTGGGCGCATCGCGCTGGGTACCATCAGCCGGGCGGCAGTCGTGACCAGCGCAGCAAGCGCATCGATCTGGAAGCTTTGGGTGCTGTGATCCGCGGCGAAGAGCCGTTGATTGTCCATGCCGAGCGCGCCTCCGACATTCACCAAGTCATCAACTACGCCGTCGCGAACAAACTGAAGGTCATCATCCTCGGTGCCGAGGAAGGCTGGATGGTGGCGCGGGAGCTGGCAAACGCGCATGTGCCCGTGATTCTGGATGCGGAGACCAACCTCCCCTCTCACTTCTCAAGTCTGGGTGCGACGCTGAAGAACGCGGCGCGGATGGACGCGGCCGGTGTGACGGTGATCTTCCAGCCGCAAAGCGATGACCCGGCGCAATACGCCCGCACCATCGCGCAAATCGCCGGCAACGCGGTCGCCAACGGCATGCCGTGGGATCACGCGCTTGCTGCCATCACCCGCAAGCCAGCCGAAGTCTGGGGCATCGCCGACAGTTATGGCACGCTTGAGGCCGGCAAGGACGCCGACGTCGTGGTGTGGGACGGCGACCCGCTGCAGGTGACGAGCGCGCCCAAGGCTGTCTTCATCAAGGGCGTGAACATGCCGCTGGTCTCGCGCCAGACGATGTTGCGCGACCGCTACCGGAACCTGAAGGACAAGAGCAAGCCGTTCGCCTACAGATGACCGCCTTGCGTCAGGTAATCCAGAGATTCGCGCAGACGTTCCTTGCGCTGGCGTTGCTGGCCGCACCAGCCGCAGCGGAGCAACCTGTCCTTGCCAAGATCAAGGCGCATCCGGCGCTGTGGACCGTGCATGGCGAAAAGGGCACGGCCTATCTTTTCGGCTCGCTGCATCTGATGCCTGACAATATCGAATGGCACACCCCACCCATCGATGCGGCGTTGGCCAAGGCCGACGTCTTCGTGTTCGAGATCGAAACGGGCGACAACGCTCAGACTCGCATGCAGGAGTTCATCGCCAAGAACGGCACGCTGCCCCCCGATCAGTCGCTGCCGGCCATGCTGACCGCAGACATGCGCGCCGACTATCGCAAAGTGCTCGACCAAACGCATGTGAAGCCGGAATATCTGATCGACAAGCGGCCTTGGCTCGCGGCCCTTATTCTCTCGGTCGCATCCATGGTCAGCCAGAACTATTCCGCGGAAAGCGGTGCGGACAAGAAGATCCTCGGCATCGCCAAGTCCAGAGGCGCACAGCTGCGCTATTTCGAAACGATCGACGATCAGCTGAACCTGTTGATGCCCAGCGATCCCAAGCTGGAGCTGGACGAATTTGCCAGTTCGCTCAAGGAAATGTTGCAGGCGAAGAGGACCGCGGGCGGGCTGCTGGACTCGTGGTCACGCGGGGACGCAGCTGCGCTCAACCGCCAGATGAACAAGGAATTGGGGCAGTCGAAAGAGGCCGAAAAGGTGATGTTCACCGACCGCAACACCAAATGGGTCGTCAAATTGCAGAAGATGCTGCGCGAACCGAAGACCTATTTCATCACCGTGGGCGCGGGCCATCTGGTAGGCCCGCATGGTGTGCCCGCCATGCTGCGCGCCAAAGGCTACAAGGTCACGGGTCCCTGACGCTTACGCCAATCGCCTGGCGAGCTCGGTGTGACCGCGCTCTGTGGCTATGTCGGCCGCTGTCTTGCCGTCCGGAGTCTTCAGCGTCCGGTCCGCACCAGCGTCGAGTAAAGCAGCGATGCCGTCGTCAAACCCGTTCGAGGCCGCGATCATCAGAGCCGTGTATCCCTGCTTTTGCAGAACATCGACACCAGTGGCGACAATCAGCCAGCCATAGGCCGCCTTGCCGATGCGCCGGCCTGCGGCCGCAGCGTGCATGGCCATGTTCTGTTCGAAGGCGCGGCTCATCACGGTCGCATCGGCGCCGAGGTCGAGAAGTTTTGCGACCGTCGCATCATTGCCTGGAAATGCCGCCATGTGCAGCGCTGTCCAGCCGTCCGGCGACAGCATATCGATCATGGACGGTGCTGCCTTGATCAGCGCCTCGACGCGCGCGGCGTCACCGGCCAATGCGGCTTCATGCAATCCGAAATCACCACGTGCCTTCAGGATCTCCGCGCATTTCATCCGGCCGCGAAAGACGCAGAAGAGGTAGAGCGACTCGCCGCTTTCATTGCGCAGGCGCGGTGTTGGCGGCGCGTCTTTCAGGGCCGCCTGGAGTCCCGGCGCGTCATCGGCCTCCGCGAGTGCAAAGAGTTTCTTGGTGTCCATGAATTTCCTCCGCGGACGCGTCGGGGCTTCTGAACGCGAATCTAGAGCCAAGCCGTGTTTTCCGCATCCGCCGGAATTGCGAATTTAGAGCCGCGTGCGCAATTCGCCCGGCGTTGTCTTGAACCGGCGCTGGAAAGCCCGGTCGAAGGCGGTGCGGCTCCGGTAGCCGGCGCGGCGCGAAATGTCCTCGATCGGGTCCTCTGTCATCAGCAGTGCATCGCGCGCGCCATCCAGACGGTGACCGGTGCCATAGGCCAGAGGCGTTTCGCCAAACACCGCCCGGAAAGCTCGGATCAGATGAAACGGCGACAGGGCCGCAGCGTCGGCAGCGCCCTCAAGCGTCGCACCCGGTCCGGTGTCCAGCAAATAGGATTGCGCACGCACCAACCGCCGCAGCAGTTCTTCGCGTGTGGCATTGCGCAACGCGGGAATGCGTCCCGCTTGTCCGCGCCGCTGGACCGCCAGCATCGCGATCTCCGACAACACAGCAAGCGAGAGTTCGTGCAGGCGATCCGCTTCTGGCGCCCAGTTCTGTGTTTCCTGGCGTAAATCCTCCAGGCAGAGTTGCAGCGCCGTTTGCGAGCGGCCCGAGACCGATGGCACTTCCGGAAATGCCTGAAGCTTTCCGTTCAGCGCCTGCCAAGCCGCGTTGGCCAGTCCGCGCGAAAAGAACATCACGAAAGTCTCACTGTCCGGCGCTGTCCGCAGGCGGTAAGGCTGGCCGCGATTGAGCAGAAGTTGCGCGCGATCGGTGACCCGGAAATGTGCGCCTTCGCTTTTGTATTCGGCCGTCCCCGTGGGCACCCACTTCAGGGAAAGATCGGGCTCGTCGCCGCCCCCTTCGAAGCCGCGACCGCCGCGTCCGTTCAATATCCAGATGCGCTCGCTGCCGCCGTCGTACCGAAGACGCCGTGAGCGGGCCGGCATGCCGAGATCGGGCTGATCAAGAACAAGGCTGGCGGTCATGGCGCGATACTGCTCCCGAGCCTCCGTTTGCAACAATCGCAGAGCGTTCGATCTAGGAACATAAGTCTATAAATAAAGACATGCATATTTCTTTATATGTTCCTTGAAGGGGGCCAACACCGCTGCTATATCCCGCCCGCCGATTGCAGGAGCATTCCCATGGCTGCCGCTCACGATTACGTCGTCAAGGACATCACCCTCGCCGACTGGGGTCGCAAGGAAATCGCCATCGCGGAAGTCGAAATGCCGGGCCTGATGGCCACGCGCGAAGAGTTCGGCAAGTCCAAGCCGCTGAAGGGCGCGCGCATTGCCGGCTCGCTGCATATGACGATCCAGACAGCCGTGTTGATCGAGACGCTGAAGGCGCTCGGCGCCGACGTGCGCTGGGCCTCGTGCAACATCTACTCGACGCAGGATCATGCGGCCGCTGCCATCGCCGCCGGCGGCACGCCGGTGTTTGCCATCAAGGGCGAAAGCCTCGTCGACTACTGGGAATACACCCGCAAGATTCTGGAATGGCATGACGGCGGCGTTCCCAACATGATCCTCGACGACGGCGGAGATGCCACCATGCTGGTGCATCACGGTCTGCGCGCCGAAAAAGGCGATACCGCTTTCCTCGACAAGGCGACCAACGAAGAAGAGGAAGTCTTCTTCGCGCTGATCAAGCGCACGCTGAAGGAAAAGCCGGGCTGGTTCGCGCAGCTCGCCGCCGCCATCAAGGGCGTGTCGGAAGAAACCACGACCGGCGTGCACCGTCTCTATATCATGGAGAAAGAAGGCAAGCTCCTCTTCCCAGCCATCAACGTGAACGACAGCGTTACCAAGTCGAAGTTCGACAATCTTTACGGCTGCCGTGAATCCCTCGTGGACGGCATTCGCCGTGGCACCGATGTCATGATGGCCGGCAAGGTCGCCATGGTCGCCGGCTTCGGCGACGTCGGCAAAGGCTCCGCCGCGTCACTGCGCCAGGCCGGTTGCCGCGTCATGGTCAGCGAAGTCGATCCCATCTGCGCCCTGCAGGCCGCCATGGAAGGCTATGAAGTGACCACGATGGAGGATGCGGCGCCCCGCGCCGACATTTTCGTCACGGCCACCGGCAATGTGGATGTGCTGACGATCGACCACATGCGTGCAATGAAAGACCGCGCCATCGTCTGCAACATCGGTCACTTCGATTCCGAAATTCAGGTCTCTTCCTTGCGCAATTTCAAATGGCACAATGTGAAGCCGCAGGTCGACGAGATCGAATTCCCCGACAACAAACGCATCATCCTTCTTTCCGAAGGCCGCCTGGTGAATCTCGGCAATGCCATGGGTCACCCCAGCTTCGTGATGAGCGCGTCCTTTACCAACCAGACGCTGGCGCAGATGGAACTCTTCGCCAACCAGGGCAAGTACCAGAAGAAGGTCTACACCCTGCCCAAGACGCTTGATGAAAAGGTCGCGCGTCTGCATCTGGAAAAGATCGGCGTGAAGCTGACCAAGCTGACCGACAAGCAGTCGGACTACATCAGCGTGCCGCAGCAGGGGCCGTTTAAACCGGATCACTACCGCTACTGATCGATGGGGACAGGTTATCGTGTCCCGCCTCAATTCTTGATGCCAGCGGGGCGGGGACACGATAACCTGCCCCCATCATGACCACCGCCAGTTGTTCCTGCGGCAAGCTCTCAATCGCCTGTGAAGGCGAGCCGGTGCGCATTTCCATGTGCCACTGCCTCGCCTGCCAAAAGCGGACCGGCAGCAGCTATGGCGCGCAAGCCCGCTGGCCGCGCGAGCGAACGACGATCACCGGCGCCTCCACGATGTTCCTGCGTATTGGGGATGAAGGTCATCGCATCCACTTCCACTTTTGCCCGCAATGCGGCTCGACCGTGTACTACCTGTTTGAAGACACTCCCGACGTAATCGCGGTGCCGATCGGCGCCTTCGCCGACCCTTCATTCCCGGCCCCGAAATTCTCCGTCTATGAAACGCGCAAACACTCTTGGGTCAGCGTGCCGCCCGACATCGAACATCACGATTGACGACTAGGCCGAGATGACGAACTTGATCGAGCCGATGTGGATGGCGTCCGCGCGTTCGTTCACCGCGCCGGACTTGGACACCAGCAGATCGTAGGGCTCTACCCGCACGGTGAAGGGTCCCCTGCTCTTCCCCACGATGCGCGTCACGTCGAAGCGCTGAATCGGTTTCATCGCGCTCATGCCTGGCATGCGTGGATGGGTGGCGCCAAAAAGGTCGATCAACCCCACGAACGTACCGGGACTTTGCGCGGAGCGGCTGAGATAGACCGCAAAGCCTGACGACGGTACGCGATCGAAACCGATATCGGACAATTCCAGGATCACGCGCTGACCCTCCAGCACCGGCGACGCAAGGATCGGTCCGCTGCCGACCATGTCCTTCTCGCGGGTGGCACCCGGGGCCGACGACGCCGCATTTCGCTCCTGAGCCCGTTCTTTCTCAGCCTTCTTCGCGAGCTGTTTGTTCTCGTCGAGCGTACGCGCCACGGTTCCACGGGGCGAGATTGTCAGCGGCCCGGTTTCATCAAGCAGCATGGATGCCGCCATCATCTCGCCGCCCAGCATGGGTGCGGTCGCTTTGGCCATCGGCATCGCCATATCGGATGGCGGCGGCGGTGGGGGCGACGGCGGTGGGGGCGGAGGCGGCGGCGCACTCTCCGCAACAACGATGGGTTTCGGGGGAAGCGCCAGAGATTTCTTGGAAGGATCGTCTACGTCGTAGCGCACGTCGAGATTGCTGCGTTCGATGTAGAACCGCCGGCTTTCGCGCTTCTCGCTGCCGTCCACATCGAGGAACAGCCACGGTTTCTCGTCGAACCATTCCGGACCCGGCAACGGGCCCCAGCGCCGGCCGGGTTGTACCGACCACAGCGCCCACATCCGGTCGATGTTGGTGTGGTGCACCCAGAAGATTGGATCGAAGGCGGCCGTCGGAATATCCGACATCGCACCGTTCACGGTGCCGACAATGCCGCCGACCGCGATGTGAATGTCGTTGTGCGGCCGCTGCTCCAGCAGCCCAAGCTCGGTGTGCTCAGGGTCCAGAATGTCGCCGGCGAAGCCGCGCGCATCGGCCTCGTGAAAGAAGTTCTGACAGTTCACGGCGTTGGACGCTTCGCAGATCTTGGCACTGAGATCGAAGCGGCCCGAGACGAAGGCCAGTTCGCGGTTCTTGTGATAGAGCGGATTGGCGAGCTTCTTGTCCTTGTCGAGATATTGCGGCGCAAAGCTTTCCGGAAAGCTGCGTGCGTCTTCTCTTGAATAATCCCAATAGGGAATGGCGAGATCCGGATCCTGCGCTGCGTCGCGCAGATGACGCTCGAAATAATAAAGATAAGCGCGGTGCCAAATGACGAAATCCGCGGAACAGGCGCCGAAATGCGGACACTTGTTCCAGTAACGCGTCTTGTCGACTTTGGCGATCTCGGAATCCTTCGCCAGCGCGTCCTCGTAGAGCACCTTGTTGTTGGCATGAACGGACGCCTGGAAGAACCAGCTGCGATGATCTGAACCAGGCAACGCCTTCATCGCCGCAACGCCCTTGCGCAGCGAATCCAGGCGGCGCTGATCTTTGACGAATTCGGACAGGGGCATGCGCACCGGCCCGCCGGCGGCCAAAGCCGGTGTCGATCCGCTGAAAGCAGCCAGCGCGGCAAGGCTCGCGGCCGTCCCGACAAATTCACGTCTTGTTTGCTGCATGGCTCCCCCCGACTGCAAAAAACTCTAACACGGGCCATCGCGCCCGCGATCCAGGAATACGTAGTGACCGCAAGCGCTTGCGCCGCTTGATCGACGTCAAGCCTGGCCCGTTGCGCGCGCGCTACATCCGCTGCGGGTAATGCGGAGAAAATCAATGCAGGAATTGTTTGTCTGGGTGCCGATCAAGGACGGCGTCATCGCGGGGGAGAAGATGACCATGATCCCCAGTCATACCTTCGCGTTCGAGGGCTACGAGGACGTTCCCGTGCCCGATATCGACTTCAGCAAGCGCGGCGCCGGCGGTTGGAACGAGGCCGAGTGGAAACTCGACGAAGAGACCTCCAGGCAATTTGCCGAGGAATTGACCGCCCTTATGAAGGACGGAACGCTCCACAGCCCCAACGACTCGGGCCGCTACCCACATTTAGGATTTTTACGAAATCTTAACCACAATCCCTATGCGGACTCGGGCCGTCTCCATATCATATTGATTCCACAGTGATTCGCCGCAATTGGCGGGAATCGAGGGCGGCCCAAAAGATGAGTCCCAGGTCGGGACATAACAGGCGCCGGGTTATCGGGGGATGGCTCCGCTCCAGAAGGGGGCTACTGGCCTGTGCTGTCGGCACGGCCGCTTTCCTCCCCAACCAGGCTCTTGCAGCGACAGCAGGCCTAGGCGACGTGACGCTGATCACCGGTGCCGTGGCGGCCGGCGCTATAGCCTTGGCCGTTGCAGCGGGCCTGTGGGCGATCGCAGAACAGTTTGCCGCGCGCCGGTTGCGCCGGACGGTCCGCACCTTGAACGCACGGGCCCGGGCCTCTGCCGGTGCGCGTGATGCGCTGCTGGCAGCGGGCCGTGAATCCATCCTCGTTTGGGGCCGCGACGGCCAGACACCGATCTCCTATGGCGGCGGCGAGTTGCTCCTGAACGCCTGTCTCAGTGGTCCCGATGCGGTGTCCATCGCCCAGGCTCTCGATGCGCTCAGCGAGCGGGGCACGTCGTTCACCCTCGCCGTTCACGACAAGTACGGTCACAACATCGCCATTCGCGGCCGCGCCGTCGGCGGCATGGCGGCGGTGTGGCTCGAGGAAATCGAAGAAGTAAAATCCCTGTCGCCAGATTTTCAGTCAGTGCTCGACGCCTTGCCCATTCCGGTATGGCTGCGCGACAAGACACTGTCGCTGCTGTGGAGCAACAAAGCGTATGCGCAGGCTGCCGGTGCGCCCGATGTCACGGCGGCTGTCGCCTCACAGGTTTTGCTCGACAAATCCGAACGCGATCTTGCCACCGCGGCCCGCGCGGAAGGTCAGGCGCTCGAATCCAAACGCTTCGCCGTGGTTGCCGGACAGCGCCGGGCGCTCGCCTTCACCCATGTCCCGCTTGAGGACGGCCGTATTGTCGGCACGGCTATAGACGTCACCGACGTGTCGGCGGCCGAAGCGAAATTGCAGCAGCATCTGGATGCCCATTCCGACACCCTCGACAAGCTGGCGACGGCGGTTGCGGTGTTCGGGCGCGACCAGAAGCTCAGCTTCTACAACCGTGCATTCGTCAATCTGTGGGGCCTTCCGGAGAAGTGGCTGGAGCGCAATCCCACGGACGGCGAGATCCTCGATCGCCTGCGCGAAGCGCGCAAACTGCCCGAGCAGCGTGACTACCAGTTGTGGAAACGCCAACGCCTGTCGCTCTACGACCAGCCCGGCGAATATCTGCCGGAGGAGCTCTGGCATGTGCCCGGCGGCCAGACCTTGCGTGTTGTGGCGCAGCCGCATCCGTTTGGCGGCTTGACGTTCCTCTATGAGGACGTGACCGAGAAACTGGCACTGGAAAGCTCCTACAACACCCTGATCAAAGTGCAGTCCGCCACGCTCGACACGCTGCAGGAAGGCGTTGCGGTGTTCGGTCCGGATGGCCGTCTGAAACTGCACAACGCCTCGTTTGCGAAGATCTGGCAGATCGACGAAAGCGTGCTCGCCGGCGAGCCGCATGCCCAGAAGATTGCGGACGTCTGCGTTGCGCGCTTCGGTGACGAAGCGGTCTGGCGCAAGCTGGTGGCCAGCATTTCTTCGGGCGCCGAGCGCCGGCGTGACTGGCCGGAAATCGAACGGCCCGATAAGACCATCCTGGCGCTCTCCCTGGCGCCGCTGCCGGATGGTGCCACGCTCGTCACCTTTGCCGACGTCACCGACCGTCATCGCATCGAAAGCGCGCTGCGCGACCGCAATGACGCGCTGGAAGCAGCCGATCGCCTCAAGTCGGATTTCGTGCATCACGCCTCGTTCCTGTTCCGCGATCCGCTCAACGCCGTGCACGGTTTTGCTGACATGCTCGCCTCGGGCACCGCGGGGCAGCTCAGCCCCAAACAGGCCGAGTACGTTCAGGACATCCTCGCCGCTTCCAACAAGCTGGCCGAAGTGACGAGCGACATTCTCGATCTTGCCATGATCGATTCCGGCGCCATGCGCCTGGAACTCGGCCGCGTCGATCTCTACGACCTGCTGGTGCGCGTCGCCGAACCGCTGCGCGGGCACGCCGAAAGCCTCGACATCAAGTTCGTCATCGACTGCGAGGAGGATATCGGCACCATCATCGTCGACCAGCGCCGTATCCGGCAGGTCGTGTTCAACATGCTTTCAAACGCCTTCAAATACACCCCGCGCGAAGGCGCCATCACGCTGGGCGGCGAGATCATCGGCGACGACGTCCAGATCTGGGTGGCCGACACCGGGCCCGGCATCGCTCCAGAAGTTAAAGCCAACGTCTTCGATCGCTTCTCCGCGAAGGGCCGGGCCGGACAGCGGGCCGGCGCGGGCCTCGGCCTGGCACTGGTAAACCGCTTCGTGGAGTTGCACGACGGCTGGGTGGAAATCGAAAGTGGAACCGACGGCGGCACGCTCGTACGCTGCCATTTGCCGCGCCGCATGCCGGACACCGAGCCGCGCAATTCCGGCGAAACCAAGTCTGTGACGGCCGCGTAAAGTTTACCCTGCGGCGTTAGCGTCCTTCGGAGCTTCAGGGCGCAGCGGTAGAATGCAGCGCTATTCACACTTCCGAGCTCGATGTCCGCCGTCCTCAACCTCGACGCGATCCGCGCCTGCGAACTGCATCACACGCCCTATGACTGGTTCATGGGAAAGGGCGCGTTGAACGACGACAGCGTGCCGGCGTTGCGCAGCAGTTTCCCCGACATCAAGGCCACGGGCTTTCATCCGCTGGAGCAGATGAAAGTGGAAGGCAAGTTCGCCGAACTCATTCAGGAAATTCAAAGTCCGGAGTTCACCGCGGCCGTGTCGGACACGCTGGGCGTCAACTTGCGGCCCTATCCGCAGCTCATCACCATTCGCAAGGTGTCGGCGGCCCATGAGGGTCGCATTCATTGCGACTCCGAAAGCAAGATCGCAACCTGCCTCATCTACATGAACGACACCTGGGATTCGCCGGAAGGCCGTTTCCGCGTCCTGCGCAGCGAGCACGATTTCAAAGACTATGTCGCCGAAGCCAGCCCTGAGACCGGCGCGATCGTAGCCTTCAAGCGGGCCGACCATTCCTGGCACGGCCACACGCCCTTCGTCGGCGAACGCCGCGTGGTGCAGATCGCCTGGGTGCGCAGCCAGGCCGATATCGACCGCAAGAAAAAGCGCCACGGCCTGTCCAGCTTCTTCAAAGGCCTGCTCGGCAAACGCGACAAGGTCGACGCGTACTAGTCGCAGTCTATTTCGCGAAGAACGCCAATTGCGGCGCGACGAATGCGAGAAATGCGATCACGACGAGGATCGCGATTGCACCGAAAACGATGTGGTGGCGATGAAAGTCCAAATGCCTAGTGCTGGCTCTTGGGCATCTTCACGACGAGGCCATCGAGCTCCGGCGACACCTTGATCTGGCAGGACAGCCGCGAGTTCGGTTCCAGGTCCTGCGCGAAATCGAGCATGGTCTCTTCCATGTCGGCCTTGGGGGGCATCTTCGAGGTCCAGGCCGGATCGACATAGACATGGCACGTCGCGCAGGCGCAGGCGCCGCCGCAATCGGCATCGATACCGGGGATGAGGTTCTTCACTGCGCCTTCCATCACGGACCAGCCATTGGGCACTTCGACTTCGTGCTCTTTGCCGTTGTGTTCGACGTACTTGATCTTGGGCATCTAGGCGGGCCTCTTCTGGCGTCGGTGACGCTGCCGTCAGGCAATGTTTTTCATAGGAACGGAGGTGTCCGCAAGCCGCTCGGGCGCGACATGAGCGCCTTCGCCGATCAACTTGCGGCCCACCAGATACTCCGGCGCGGAATTCACGGCTTCCACGGCCGCGACCGCCCCGTTTCTGAGGTGGAAAACCGCGAATTTGCGCGCCGCGGGGTCACCCCGGACCACGGTCTGGTCACCGGCCCGGATCAGTCCGGCGATCTGCAGCTTGAGGTCATACTGGTCCGACCAGAACCAGGGCACCTCGCGATAGACCGCCGGCTTGCCGACCATGGCCAGCGCAGCGTGCTTGGCCTGGTCGATGGCATTCTGCACGCATTCGAGCCGGATGTGTTCGCCATCGCGGCCATGATGGCGGGTGCAATCGCCGGCGGCATAGATCGCCGGATCTGACGTCTGGCAAAACTCATTCACATGAATGCCGTCGCCGCAGGTGAGGCCTGACGCCTTGCCGAGATCGTCGTTCGGCATGATGCCAATCCCGACCAGCGCAACATCTGCGGACCAGCGTTTGCCGCCCGCCAGCACCGTCTGAAGCGTGCCGCTGCCTTCGAAGCCTTCCACGCCGGTGTTGAGATGGAAGACGACACCGGCATCGCGATGCACCTTTTCATAGAAATCGGAGATCGGCTTCGACACCGCACGTGCCATCACCCGATCCATGGCCTCGAAGACGGTGACGTCGAGACCATATTTTCGCGCAACCGCGGCGACTTCCAGCCCGATGTAGCCGCCACCGATCACCGCCAGGCTCTTGGAGTTCTGGAAAGCGGGACGCAGCGCATCGACGTCGGCGATGGAGCGCAGATAGTGGATGCCCGGCAGATCGACGCCGGGCACGCGGATGAGGCGCACGCGCGATCCCGTCGTCAGCAGCAGCTTGTCGTAGGCAAGCGTCCGGCCGTCGGCGAGCGCGACCGTCTTGGTTGTTTTGTCTATCGCCGTCGCCGCCACGCCGAAGACCGTCGTGCATTTGGCTTCGGTGTAGAACGCGTCCGGCTTCAGGAAGAGGCGGTCGCGCTCCAGGGTTCCGGCCAAATAGGTCTTGGAGAGCGGCGGGCGCTGATAGGGCGCGAACGGCTCGTCGCCCACCACGGTCAGCGCGCCGTCGAAACCTTCGGCACGCAACGTGGCGATGGCCTGCGCCGCAGCCTGGCCCGCGCCGATGATAACGATTTTTTCCGGCATGCTCGCCCTGTCCGGGGCGCCCCGATTGCCCCAACCGCGGTGTGGCTAACATGTTGGCGGATAGGGGGCAAACTCGCTTGGACGCTCGCCAAGGACCGGGCTAAAAGCCAGCGATGACCCGTTCCGCTTCCCGATTCTCCCGCGCGTTCGCGCTCGACGGCCTGCCCGCCACCGAAGCTTTCGGCGCGCGCATCGCGGACGGCCTGGAGCCCGGCGACTTGGTGTTCCTGGAAGGCGACCTCGGCGCCGGCAAGACGACGCTCGCCCGCGCCATTCTCAAAAGGCTGGGGGTTGGCGAGGACGTTCCGAGCCCTACTTTCACCTTGGTCCAGCACTACGATTCCGGCCGGCTGATGGTGCGCCATTACGATCTTTATCGCATTGAAGATCCCCTTGAGATCGACGAGTTGGGACTCGAAGAAGCTCTGGATGAAGGTGCGGCTCTCGTGGAATGGCCCGAACGCGCGAAGGCGCGCCTGCCGGACGACACGTTGCACGTGACGTTGACGATGACCGACGAGAATGCGCGCATGGCCCAGGTCAGCGGGATCGCGCGCTGGGAAAAATTGATGGCAGGCCTGCATGTCTGACCGCCAGGATGCCATGCGCGCGTTCCTGACAAGTGCCGGCTGGGGCAACGCACAAATTTCCGCTTTGCCGGGTGACGCCTCGACGCGGCGCTATTTCCGCGTGAGTGACGGCGCCCGCACGGCGTTGCTGATGGACCAGCCCCAAAGCGCCGAAGCCCCGCAAGCGCCGGCCAATGCCACGCCAGAGGAGCGCCGCGCGCTCGGCTACAACGCCATCGCCCGTCTCGCCGGCGCCGACTGTGGACGCTTCGTGGCGGGATCGCAGTTCCTGCGAGCTCGCGGGTTGAGTGCACCGGACATCTACGCGTCGGATCTGAAGCAGGGGTTCGTCCTGATCGAAGATTTCGGCGACACGCTCTATGCCGACGTGCTGTCGCGGGGTGCCGACGAGATCTCTCTCTACGGCACGGCCATCGATGCGCTGGCGCGGCTGCATCTGGAAGGCGCCCCGCCTTCGCTGCCGCTTGAGCGGGCGCTGCATGCCTATGACGAAACCGCGCTGGTCGCCGAAACCGACCTGATGACGCAGTGGTTCTTCCCCGTTGCTCTCGGCCGCGAAGCCGAAGCGGACGAAGCCGATCAACATCGCGCCCTGTGGCGTGGCGTGCTGAAGCCGGTGCTGGCGGCCCCGTCCGTTTTCGTACACCGCGATTATCACGCGCAGAATCTTCTCTGGTTGCCGGACCGCCAGGGTGAAGCGCGCGTCGGTGTCATCGATTTTCAGGACGCCGTGGCGGGCACCACCAGCTACGATCTTATCTCGCTCATCGAAGATGCGCGGCGCGACGTGTCGCCCGAACTCGCCGAAGCCATGACGCAGCGCTATGTTGCCCGCCGCAAACAGCTGGGAGCGCCCGTGGACGAGGAGACCTATCGTGCCCAAGCCGCGGTCATGGCGGCGCAACGTAACGCCAAAATCGCCGGCATCTTCGCGCGCCTCTACAAGCGCGACGGCAAGCCGCGTTATCTCGACTATCTGCCGCGCGTTTGGGGATATCTGAACCGCGACCTCGACCATCCGGCACTGGCAACGCTGAAGACCTGGTACGACAGGAAAATCCCCATGGAAGCGCGCGGCAAACCGAATCTTCAGGGAGCAGGTGCGTGAGCAAGCCGATCACCCGCGCGATGATTTTGGCCGCCGGTCTCGGCACGCGTATGCGCCCGCTGACCGACGACCGCCCCAAGCCGCTGGTGCAAGTGGCGGGCCGGGCGCTGATCGATCATGCCATCGACCGCTTGGTGACGGCCGGCATCAAAATGATCGTCGTCAATGTGCACTATCACGCCGAGATGCTGAAAAACCATCTGGCCAAGCGCAAGGATGTCGAAATCCGCATCTCCGACGAGACCGATGCGATCCTCGGCACCGGCGGCGGCATAGCGCGGGCGCTGCCGCACTTCGAAGGCGAACCTTTCTTCGTGCACAATTCCGACACGATCTGGGCGGAAGGCTATGGTCACGCCATCGACCGCATCAAGGCGCGCTGGAATCCCGACGAGATGGACGTGCTGCTGCTGATGGCCTCGCTGGTGACGGCGATGGGCTATGAAGGCCGCGGCGATTTCATGATGGCATCCGACGGGCGGCTGAGCCGCGTACCGGAAGGACGGCTCTCGCCCTTCGCCTATCCCGGCGTCTACATCGTGCATCCCCGACTGTTCGACGGCGCGCCGAAAGGCACCTTCCCCATGATGCCGTTGTGGGAGAAAGCCATCGCGCAGGGACGGCTCTACGGCATTCGCCTTGACGGGGTGTGGATGCATGTCGGCACGCCCGAAGCGGTGAAGGAAGCAGAAGCGTTCATCGCCGACCTGGCGCCTGCGTGAGCGGCAAAAAGAAGTGACGATAGGCAACGTCCTGACGATCCCGGCGAGTGTTCCTTTCGCCGACACCTTGGCGCGTGGGTTGATCGCGCGCACGAATGCCAAAGCCAATCCGCTGGCGCTGGCGGACGTCACAATCTATCTGCCCACCCGGCGTGCGACGCGCACATTGTCCGAAACCTTTGCCCGGTTGCTGGGCGGCGCAGCGCTGCTGCCCCAGATGCGCCCACTGGGCGATATCGACGAAGACGAGTTGTTGCTCGACACCGATGCCGAAGACCTCGCGCTGGCACCCCGCCTCGGCAATATTCGCCGACGCCTGCTGTTGGCAACATTGGTCCAACGCTTCGAACGCGAAGCGCATGGGCGCAGCATGGGCTTTGCCCAAGCCACAGCGCTGGCACGCGGTCTCGCACAATTCTTGGACGAAACCGAAACCCAGGGCGTTGATCTCAATCAACTCGAAGGCCTCGTCTCCGCACAACACGCGCAGCACTGGGAAGAAGTGCGCAGATTTCTGGGGCTGCTCGATACGCATTGGCCGGACATCCTCAAGGCCGAGGGCGCCAGCAATCCGGCGGCGTATCGCAATGCGCGGCTGGACGCCTTGCACAAGCGACTGAAGAACATCCCACCGCAGGGATTGGTCGTCGCCGCGGGATCGACAGGCTCTATCCCCGCCACGGCGCGTCTGCTGTCCACGATTGCACGTCTCGGCAACGGCATGGTCGTGCTGCCGGCCCTCGACCAAGATCTCGATGATGAGAGCTGGGAGGCGCTCGATCCCGGTCACCCGCAATACGGCATGCAACAGCTGCTGCAGCGGATGGAGATCACCCGCAAGGACGTCGCGGCGTGGGAAAACGTACCGCGCCGCGAAGCGCGCGAGAAATTGCTACGCGAAACGCTGCGGCCCGCGCCTACCACCGATGCCTGGCGCACCCTGGCCGAAACCAAGGATACCGATATCGAAAAAGGCTTGGACGGGCTTACCCTCGTTGAAGCCGCCCACGCGCATGAAGAAGCACTCACCATTGCGCTGATCCTGCGTGATGCCCTGCGCACCAACGGCCAGACGGCGGCGCTGGTCACGCCGGATCGCAATCTTGCGCGGCGCGTCAGCGCGGAACTGGCGCGGTGGAATATCGCCATCGACGACTCCGCCGGCCGGCCGTTGTCCAAGACGCCGCCGGGGGCGTTTCTCTGCTTGCTGGCGGAAGCAGCCGCCGACCAGTTTGCGCCGGTGCCGCTGCTGGCCCTGCTGAAGCATCCGCTCACGACCTGCGGACAGGAGCCCGGCGAGTTTCGCCGCCGCGTGCGGGTGATCGACCGCATTGTCCTGCGCGGGCCTCGTCCCGATGCAGGGCTCTCCGGGTTGATCAAGGCCGTGGCGCGCGACAGCGCCAACCTCACGACCTGGTTTTCCGATATCGCATCGCATCTCGAACCGCTGGCGCAAATCATGTCGTCCGGCACGGCGGATCTTGCAGGACTTGTCGAACGCCACGTCGAAGCTGCCGAAGCGCTCGCGGAAAAAACGGATTTGTGGCGCGCCGAAGCCGGCAACACCGCGCAAGAACTGCTGACCGAACTCAAGAGCGCCGCCACGGGGATTCCAGCGGTCGATCCTTCCTCCTATCCGGTGCTGTTCCGCAGTCTCGCCGAAGAGCAGGCCGTACGTTCACCCGTCGGCCGTCACCCGCGCCTCGCAATTCTTGGCCAGCAGGAAGCGCGCCTGCAGAGCTTCGATGTCGTCGTGCTGGGTGGCCTGAACGAGAACTCGTGGCCGCGGGCCGCCGCCACAGATCCGTGGCTGTCGCGTCCGATGCGCTCCACGCTGGGTCTGGAACAGCCGGAGCGCGCCATCGGATTGGCGGCCCATGATTTCGCCATTCTTGCGGCTGCGCCGCGGGTCTTTCTCACGCGGTCTTTGAAAACCGGAGGGGCGCCAGCCATCGCATCACGCTGGCTCCAGCGGCTCAAACAGCTGACGGCGGGACTCGATCTCTCACAGCATCTCTCGCCGGACACCAACTATGTCGCATTGGCGGCCGCGCTCGACACCCCGGCCGAGCCGGCAAAGCGGATGTCGCGCCCCGAACCTGCGCCTCCGGTCAAAACGCGGCCGCGCCGGCTGTCGGTCACGGAAATCGAAACCTGGATCCGCGATCCGTACGCGATTTACGCCAAGCATGTCCTGAAACTGCGGCCACTCGATCCGCTCGATGCGGATGTGGGGCCGCTGGAGCGCGGGAGCCTCGTCCACGAAGCGCTGGAACGTTTTATCCGCGAGGTGCCGGACGTGCATATGCCCGATGCCAGCGCACGGCTTGGCGGCATCGCGCGCGAAGTGTTTGACGAGGCAGAAATTCCAAAAGCCGTGCTGGCCATCTGGCTGCCGCGCTTCCTGCGTGCAGCCGACTGGTTCGTGAACCTGGAACGCGAGCGGCGCGGTGGTATCGCGGCAGCGCATCCGGAAATCAAAGGCGAACACAAATTCCCCGGCCGTACGGAAGACTTTGTGCTGGTGGGAAAAGCTGATCGCATCGACGTGCTCAAGAACGGTCGCGCCGTCATCATCGATTACAAGACCGGTACACCACCCACAAATCCGCAGGTGGCATCGCTCCTGGCTCCGCAGCTTCCGCTGGAAGCCTTGATCTTGCAGGGCGGCGGCTTCGCGGAGACCGGCGTACTTTCTGCCGAGGCCCTAGCTTACATCCAGTTCTCGGGGGGGCTTGAGCCCGGCCGCTATCAGGAGGTCAAGGGCGACATCGCAGCGCTGGTCGCGCGCGCGGAGGCCGCCCTCATCGCGCGTATTGCGCGCTACGACGAGGAAGACAGCGTCTACCTTCCGCGGGTCAATCCCATGCGCGCCGACACGCCCGGCGATTACGATCATCTGTCGCGCGTGCGCGAGTGGTCGCTCATCGGCTGGGAGCCGGAGGACGAATGAGCGACACGCCGGATCAAAGCATCGTCGCCGCCGATCCACGCCGCTCGGCCTGGGTGTCGGCCAATGCGGGTTCGGGTAAGACGCACACGCTGGCCAACCGCGTGTCGCGCCTGCTGCTCGATGGCGCCCGGCCAGAACGCATTCTCTGCCTCACCTACACCAAGGCAGCGGCTGCAGAAATGCAGGACCGCCTGTTCAAGCAACTCGGCCGCTGGTCGATGCTGGACGACGAGACGCTCTTTCAGGAGATTCGCGCCGTCGGCGGCGAGGAGCTCGACAAGCTGGCCCTGCGCAAGTCTCGGCGCCTGTTCGCCCAAGCGCTGGAGACACCGGGCGGCCTCAAGATCCAGACCATCCATTCCTTCTGCCAGCATCTGCTGGCGCGGTTTCCGCTGGAAGCCGGCATACCGCCGTCTTTCGACGTGCTGGACGAGCAGACGGCGCGCGAACTGATCGCAGAGGCGCGCAACCGCGTCCTAGAGCGCGCCGGCTCCGGTGACGACGGCGAATTGGCAAAAGCGGTCGCGTATCTGGTGACCCATACCAGCGAGGCGCGGCTACACGACATCCTGAACAATGCCTTGGGCAAGGATCGCGCCGCGCTGGAAAAATTCCTCGAAGGACTCGCCGAAGACGGGCAGACGCTATCGGCTGCGTTGCGCCGCGCGCATGAAGCCGATCCCGAAGATGACTATTTCCAGATTGCAGAGAAGTTCTGCCGGGAAGTGCGCGGCGAAGAAACAGAACTGCGCAACGCCATCGCATGGCTCGCGTCAGGGAAGGGAAGAGACAGCGACCGCGCTCAGCAATTGCAGCGTTTCCTGGAGCGCGCCCCCGGGACTGCCGCGTATGACTGCTTGCGCGAAGCTTTCCTGACCGGCGAAGGAGAGCTATACGCACAACTTGCCGCCAAGGCCTTGCAGACGGCGCGCCCGGATCTCTTCGCCTACATACAAGCCCTCGCCGCCCGGTTGCGTGAAACAGACGACCGCTGTCGCGCGGCACATGCTGCGGCGCTCGCGGAAAGCGCGCTCGTTATCGCCCAAGCCGTATTGAATCGTTTCGCCGCCGAGAAACGTTCCCGCGCGGTGCTCGACTACGACGATTTGATAGCAGAAACCCTGAGCCTGCTTGAGCGCAAGGAAGCAGCCGCCTGGGTGCTTTACAAGCTGGACGGGGGGCTGGATCACATCCTTATCGATGAGGCGCAGGACACCAGTCCAGTGCAATGGAAGATCGTGCGCAAGCTGAGCGAAGAGTTCTTTGCCGGCGAAGGTGACGGGCGTCTGCGCACCATCTTTGCGGTGGGCGACGAAAAGCAGTCGATTTTCAGCTTCCAGGGCGCCGACCCGGCGGAGTTCGCCGTCAACCGCCATTATTTCGAAGATCACGCGCGCCTGGCAGAGCGCGCTTTCGCTGACGTACGTCTTTCCAAATCGCGCCGCTCGGCACCAGAAATTCTCGCCTTTGTGGACGAAGTCTTCTCGGACGAAACCGCGCGCGACGGGTTGACGTCCGAGGATGAAAGCGTCGGGCATGAAGCCTTCCGCACCACCGCAAAAGGGCGGGTGGAATTTTGGCCTGCCATCAAGGACAACACTCCTCCCAAACCGGAATCCTGGCTCGTTCCCGTCGATGTCGAAACGCCGGAAAGTCCGGTGGTGCAACTGGCCCAAAAGATCGCGAGCGAAATCAAGACCTGGATCGACGGCAAGACGAAACTGCCCGGTCATGACGCGCCGATCCGTGCCGGAGATATCATGATCCTGATGCCGCGGCGCGAACCTTTTGCCAGCGAAATCATCCGCCACCTCAAGGACCGCAACATTCCCGTCGCGGGCGCCGACCGCTTGAAGATCCTGAACCAGATCGCGGTGATGGATCTGATGGCCCTGGGGCGGTTCGCGCTGCTGCCGGAGGACGATCTCAACCTCGCCGCTCTGTTGCGCTCGCCGCTGCTCGATCTCAGCGAAACCGATCTTTTCGAGTTGGCACATGCGCGAAGCGGTACGTTGTGGGGGGCGCTTCTGCAGCGCGATAGCGAGGCGCCGTTCGAGAGCGCCGCGACATTCCTGCGCGAAGTGCTGGCCCGCGCCGACTTTTCGCCGCCCTACGAATTCTATGCCCGCTTCCTTGGACAGGATGGCTTGCGTACGCGGCTGCTGGCGCGGCTCGGCGCCGAAGCAGACGATGCGATCCATGAATTTCTGGCCCTGGCACTGGAATACGAGGCGCTCAACACGCCATCGCTCCAAGGCTTTCTGCATTGGATCGAGAAAGGTGACGCCGAGATCAAGCGCGACATGGACCGCGGACGCGATGAAGTGCGGGTGATGACCGTGCATGGCGCCAAAGGCCTGGAAGCCGACATCGTGATCCTGCCCGACACCACCACCCTACCCGATGGGCCTGGCCGTCGTGGCGAGTTGCTCTACACCGATGCCGGCGTGATCTACCCCCTCGCCAAGAAGCGCGCCTCCGAAGCGGTGAAGCGCGCGAAGGCGGAGGCTGAGGCGCGCACCCATCGCGAACATCGCCGCCTGCTCTATGTCGCGCTGACCCGGGCCAAGGATCGCCTGATCGTGTGCGGCTTCGAGAACCAGCGCGCCCAGCGCGACGGCACATGGTACCGCCATGCCGAACGGGCGATGGCGAAGGGCACGCCCTACACCGTGGGCGAGGAACAGCGCATCGCGTTGGGCTCGGCAAACTTCGAGTCCGTTGAACCACGAAAATCTGCCGCCGCGACCGGCACGATGGTGCCGGACTGGGTCCGACAGCCCGCGCCAAACGAGCGGGAAACACCGCACATCATCCGTCCTTCGGAAGCCTTGGGGCTGGAAGAACCGGCTGCGCCTTCGCCGTCCACCATAACCCCGGAGCGATTCCGGCGCGGCATCCTCGTTCACGCCTTGCTGGCGCATTTGCCCGAGCTGGCGTCAGAAAACCGCGAAGCGGCGGGACTTCGCTACCTGGCGGCACGCGGCGTGAGTGGCGACGAGGCTGCAGCGCTCCTTCGCGAAACGCTCGCTGTGATCACGCACGATGACTTCGCGCCTGCCTTCGGCGCAACGTCGCGCGCAGAGACTGCGATCGTCGCCGAACTTCCCGAACTCGGGGAAAACGCGCGCGTCACCGGCCGGCTCGACCGCATTGCCGTCACCGACGAAGAAGTGCTGGCGGTCGATTTCAAGACCAACCGGCCTCCGCCGTCGCGGGCCGAAGACGTATCGCCGCTTTATCTGACCCAGATGGCGCTCTATCGCGTGGCGCTCCAGAAGGTCTTTCCGGGGCGACGAATCGGCTGCGCTTTGGTGTGGACACAAGGCCCTACGCTTATGAGGCTTCCCGACGCCCTGCTCGATGGCGAAATCCTCAAGATACAGAGCCGCTTGCGGGCTTCCTGACGGCTCCTTGACCCTCGGGGGGTGCGTTCCTAGATTCCACTGTCCAGTCACTATTCAAAAAGGTTCGGTTAGACATGTCCGCCCCTATCAAAGTCTCCGATGCGTCCTTTCAGAACGATGTGTTGAATTCGAAAAAGCCCGTGGTGGTGGATTTCTGGGCGGAATGGTGCGGCCCCTGCAAAATGATCGCTCCGGCCCTGGATGAGCTCTCCAATGAGCTCGGTGAAAAAATCACCGTCGCCAAGATCAATATCGATGAAAATCCGAACGTTCCGACGAAGTATGGCGTGCGCGGCGTACCGACACTGATGATTTTCCATCAGGGTCAGGTTGCGGCGACCAAGGTCGGCGCGCTGCCGAAGTCCAAGATCAAGGAATGGATCGAAGGCTCGATCTAAGCCAGCCGTATCCTTTCATCTTCGTCCTGCGTACTGCAGTCGCGGCACCGCAGCCGCAATGCCTTGCTGGCGCAAAGCCAGAGCGGCGCGTCATGCTTCGCGCCTGAATTTGGCATGCGGCAAAACTAGTCTGCGCGGTCTTACAGTTGGCACCGAGGTCAACTGCAGAGGTACCCATGAAGAAGCTCATTCTCGCCGCCGGCGTCCTGTCCGCGCTGTTGATCACCGCGTCCACGGCGGCTCCGACGGTGGTTCCCACAGCGGCCTTCAAATCGGTCGAGCTGCGCGGCATGGGGCACGTCATTCTTCGCCACGGCGACACGCAACGCGTGACGCTCGTGAAGGGCGACGGCAGCGTGACGCAAATCCGGCCTGATCGCCGCGACTCCGACAAGCTCATCATCGATGCCTGCCGCAACGATTGCCCGTCGAATTATGACCTGGTGGTTGAGATCGTAACGCCATCCATTTCCGGCGTTGCCATCGACGGCAGTGGCAAGATCGAAACCCAGGGTCAGTTTCCGGGAACCGGTCGCCTGGATGCGGCCATCAACGGCAGCGGCAGCATCGATCTTCGCAACATTGCGGCGGACAGGTCGGACACCGCGATCAGCGGCAGCGGCGAAATTCGCGTCAGGACCACGCGCACGCTGAACGCTGCGATCAGCGGCAGCGGTACAATCCTCTACTGGGGTTCGCCGGCCGTGAGTTCGGCCATCAGCGGCAGCGGAACCATCCGCAGCGCCGGCTGACGCGATCAGCCGTTCTCGGCCAAAACATTTCCGGCCAGGTACAGCGATCCGCAAATCAGGATGCGCGGCGCGCCCTCGCCCGGCCGCGCCCGCGCCCAGGCGGTCACTTGCATCATCGCATCCTCAAGATCATCGGCTGGCGTGGCGTCGAAGCCTGCGGCACGGGCGGCATCGTAGAGCTCCCCCGCGCCGCGTGAGGCGGCCTCGCCGTCTATGGCCACGGTCGTGACATGGCGGACCAGTCCGCGAAACGGCCCAAAAAAGCCCGCCGCGTCCTTCGTCTTCAGCATGCCGCAAATCAGATAGAGCGGCTTGGGCGAACGCTCTTCGAAATCGGCCAGCGCCTGGGCGATGACATGCGCGGCATGCGGATTATGTCCCCCGTCCAGCCACACTTCGGCCCCCTTCGGCGCAAGCTCGATCAAAGCGCCGCGCGACAGGCGCTGCATTCGTGCCGGCCACTCCACATTGCGCAGGCCCTGCCCGATCGCATCTTCGCGGCCCCAGTTCAGCCCGGCATGACGAAGTGCAGCGATGGCCGTGGCGGCATTCACAATCTGATGGGCGCCGACCAGTTTGGGCATCGGCAGATCGAGCAGGCCGTTGTTGTCCTGATAGACCATCCTGCCGTGTTCTTCGTGCGCAAAAAAGTCCTGGCCGAAGGCGAACACCGGCGCGTGCAGGGAATCCGCCGTGCGCAGGATGACATCGCGCGCCTGATCTTCCTGTGGTCCGACGATGATTGGAACGCGCGGCTTGATGATGCCTGCCTTCTCCGCTGCGATACCCGTCAGTTCATGACCGAGGAATTCCTGGTGATCCAAACCCACCGGCGTGATCACACTCACCGCCGGCCGCACGACATTGGTCGCATCCAAGCGACCACCAAGTCCTACTTCAAGAATCAACGCGTCGGCGGGATGCCGCGAAAAGGCCAGCAATCCAGCGGCCGTGGTAATCTCGAAGAAGGTGATCGGGGCGCCGGCATTGGCACGCTCGCAATCGTCCAGCGTTGCGGCAAGCTCCTCTTCGCTGATGAGTTTTCCGGCCAGCCTGATGCGCTCATGGAAATGCACCAGATGCGGCGAAGTGTAGACGTGGACCCGCAGCCCTTGCGCTTCGAGCATGGCACGCGCGAAGGCACAGGTTGATCCTTTGCCGTTGGTACCGGCCACATGGATGATCGGCGGCAGCGTCTTTTCCGGATGACCAAGCGCCGCCAGCAAACGTTCGATGCGATCCAGAACCAGATCGATCCGCTTGGGATGGAGTGTCAGAAGGCGTTCAAGGATAGCATCGCTGCGTTCCGCGGCGATGCTCATGCGCGCGGGGCGCCTTTGCCGTTAGCAGACCCGTTGCCGGCGCCATTTGTGGCGCCATTGCCCGTGCCGTTGCCGCTGGGCTTGGGCGGTCGCGCCGCGGATGCGGTGATGGTCGGCGGCGGCAGCTTCGCCTTGATATGGGGCTTTTTCATCAGGATATGAACGATCCGCGCCAGCGTGCTGCGCAGCTCATGGCGGTGGACCACCATGTCGACCATGCCGTGGTCCAACAGATATTCGGCCCGCTGGAAACCTTCCGGCAGCCGCTCGCGAATGGTCTGTTCGATCACGCGCTGGCCGGTGAAGCCGATAAGCGCGCCCGGCTCGGCAATGTGAATGTCACCCAGCATCGCATACGACGCGCTGACACCACCGGTCGTCGGATCCGTGAGAACAACGATGTAGGGCAGTCCTGCTTCATGCAGCATGTCGACGCCGATAGTCACGCGCGGCATCTGCATGAGCGAGAGAATGCCCTCCTGCATGCGCGCGCCGCCTGACGACACGAACAGCACAAACGGGCGCTTCTCTTCGACCGCCACCTGCATGGCCTGCACGAGCGCTTCGCCGACACCCATGCCGAGCGAGCCGCCAAGGAAGTCGAAAGGCTGCACGGCCACGATGACAGCCATGCCGTCGATGGTGCCGCGCGCGGCGATCATCGCTTCGTTGCGACCCGTCTTCGTGCGCGCGTCCTTCAAGCGGTCGGTGTAGCGCTTCTCGTCGCGAAACTTCAGCGGGTCGAGCGGGACGGTAACTTGCGGCAATTCTTCGAACATGCCGGCGTCGAAGATCGCCGCGAAACGTTCGCGCGGTCCGATGCGCATGTGATAGTTGCACTGCGGGCAAACGTTCTGCGCCGCTTCGAGGTCGCGATGGAAGATCATCTCCCCGCATGAGGGACATTTCTTCCAGAGGTTCTCTGGTGTGTCGCGCCCGGCGATAAGGCTCTTGATACGGGGCCGGACGAAATTGGCGATCCAATTCATGTGTCTATTCTACCACACGCTCGAGGCGAGCCGCATGCACGGAATCTGCAAGTTCCCGGCACAGGTCTATAACCCGTTTAACAAGAATTGGACCCGATTCCGAGGCTTTTCGGCTTTCGGCGATACAACTCACGATGGCGGACCCCACAACGGCACCATCAGCAAAACGGGCAATGGCCCCTGCCTGTTCCGCCGTCCTGATTCCGAAACCCACGACGCAGGGCAGCCCGCTGCCCGCTTTCAGGCGCTGAACCGCCTCGCGCACATCCGATTCGGAGAAAGTCTTCGTGCCTGTCACACCGGCGATGGACACGTAATAGAGAAAGCCGCCAGCGCCATCGAGGATGGCTTTGAGGCGGCGTGAGTCGGTCGTCGGCGTCGCCAATCGCACGATGTCGATGCCCTGGGCACGCGCGGGTGCACGCAGGACTTCGTCTTCTTCCGGTGGCAGATCGACCGTGATCAGTCCATCGACTCCGGCCGTCGCGGCTTCTTTGACAAAGCGCGCAGTGCCGAAAGCGTGGATGGGATTGTAATAACCCATCAGCACGATCGGGGTCTTGGAATCGTTCTTGCGGAAGCGACGCACGATCTCGAGAACCTTGGGCAAGGTCATGCCGGCAGCAAGCGCGCGCTGCGACGACGCCTGGATGGCAGGGCCATCTGCCATGGGATCGGAGAACGGTACGCCGAGCTCAATGACGTCGGCACCGATCGACGGAAGCTTCTCCAGAATGGCGAAGGTCGTGTCTGCGTCGGGATCGCCGGCGGTGATGAATGGAACGAAGGCTGCGCGGTTGGCCTTGCGCAGCTCGTCGAGCTTGGCGGTGATGCGGCTCACAGCTTCGCTCCCAGAGCGCCTGCTGCCGTGAAGACATCCTTGTCGCCGCGACCTGACAATGTCAGCACAATCACCTGATCCTTGCGCATCCGCGGTGCAACGCGCGCGATGTGGGCCAGCGCATGGGCCGGTTCGAGCGCGGGGATAATGCTTTCCAGCACATTGGGATCCTAAGCTTAGAATTCCACGTGGACAAGTTGTCG